>Ga0153980_1000149_pt1 | contig 37773 bp, 35 predicted proteins | sample TSGA064MetaG_FD_104722 | JGI IMG/M metagenome (GOLD analysis project Ga0153980, IMG submission 104722) | Attine ant fungus gardens microbial communities from Georgia, USA - TSGA064 MetaG | ecosystem: Host-associated > Fungi > Mycelium > Unclassified | place: USA: Georgia, Magnolia Springs State... | reverse complement strand
CAAAAGTGACGCTGGCACTGCCGCCAGCTTAAGCCTCATTTTTGTGCTTTAGCGCCGGGAAAATAAATAAGGTTTTTTCTCTGTAGAAGCTAAGGAAAAACTGGCCTGTTACTGCCTCGTTTTTTTGGTGCCTTAGCATAAAAAAATACGCATTTATCTTTTGCGGACGCCATGAACATACTCAGACTTCACTTGCACAGGAATTCGCTATGGTCTCTACCGTTCAGGCTCTGCCGTCGATTGCCCGCAACGCTTTTATCAACGCGATGGAGAGCTGCGTGACCGGCGTCGCCATCGCGGCCAGCGATGGCCCCGGCGGCCAGGCTGGCTGCACTGTTACCACTTTTGCTTCACTTTGTGCCGAGCGTCGGCTGCTGGTTATTGTACTGCCGTCCGATCAGCCTTTTGGCTCGGTTGTGCAGGCTAACGGCTGCTTTTGCGTCAACGTACTGGCTGAGGGACAGAAAGCGCTGGCTTCGCTATTCACGAAAACGTCCCCGACCAGCGAAGCCTTTACGCATGGTAGCTGGCAAAGCAGCGCTGAAGGTAATCCGCTCCTGTCCGGTGCTGTCGCCAGCCTTGACTGTTTGCTGGTGGAACGGCTGACGCTGTACGGCTGCGTTCTGCTGACGGGAGAGGTCACAACCGTTTATCGCCACCACGGCACGCCGCTGGCCAGACAGGCACGGCAGTTTGTCCTGATCCAGCGCGATCAGCATTAAAAATAAGATCCGGCGATGAGCATGCGCCGGGCTAAAAACTGACTCACCTGCACCGGAGAATAATGATGATTAACTTTCGCCACCTTGCTACCGCCGCCGTTTTTTCTGTTGCCGCCGCTGGCGCTCAGGCCGCAGTAATGACGCCGGGAAAACTTATGGTCGGTACCGATATGACCTTTCCGCCCTATGAGTACCTGGATGGCAAAACGCCGGCCGGTTTTGATATCGAATTTATTAACGGCGTGGCGCAGGCGATGAAGCTTCAGCCCGTGTATGTCGATACGCGCTTTACCAGCCTGATCCCAGGTCTTCAGTCAAAACGCTATGAGCTGATCGCTTCCGCGCTGTTTATCACGCCGGAACGCCAGAAGATCATTGAGATGATCCCCTATCTGAAAACCGGCGAGTCGCTGATTACGTTGCAGAGCAGCAGCTTTAAACCGAAAAAACCAGAGGAGCTTTGCGGCCATAAAGTGGGCTCTATGCAGGGCACCTACTGGCTGGAAAAACTGCATGCGCTTTCTACAGACTACTGCGCGAAACAGGGTCTGAAGCCAATTATGGTCAGCGAATACTCCACCGATCCGCAGACCACGCAGGCGCTGCTTTCCCACGCGGTTGAAGTACAGATGACCGATGCCGCGGTCGCCAGCCAGCTGGTGGCAAAGATGCGTGGCCGCCTGGCGGTGAGCTCCGATTCGCTGCTTTATCCTGTGCTGATTGGGCTGGGCGTCAGCAAAGAGAATACCGCATTTAAACAGCAGCTTATCGACGGTATCGCCGCCTATAAGGCCAGTGGCAACTACGCCACGCTGTTACAGAAGTACCACCTGGCGGAACCGCAGGATGCCGATATCAAGGCGCTGAAACCTTAATCCCTGGTGCCAGGAGCTGATATGACTTTCGACTGGAACTACTTACTAAGCCTGCTTGACGATGCAGATTTCTGGCTGGCGACCTGGACGGTCATCAAGCTGAGCCTGGCAAGCTGGATCATCAGCATCGTGCTGGGTTTTGTGCTGGCGCTGGGCAAGCAGGCCTCGCGCCCCTGGCTGTCACTGCCCGCCCGCGCTTATATCTGGCTGTTTCGCAGTTTGCCGCTGCTGGTGCTGCTGATTTTTGTCTATAACCTGCCGCAGGCGCTGCCCGGCACGAGCGGCCTGCTCAGCGATCCTTTCTGGGCCGGGCTGATTGCGCTGGTATTGAGCGAAACGGCCTATATTGCCGAAATTCATCGCGGCGGCCTGCTGGCTATTCCCAAAGGCCAGCGGGAAGCCGCGCGGGCGCTAGGATTGCGCTATGTAGGCATCCAGTGGCGCGTGGTGATCCCGCAGGCGCTGCGCGTGGCGCTGCCGTCGCTGGCCAATGAGTATATTTCTATCGTCAAGCTTAGCTCGCTGGTGTCCGTGATCTCGCTTACCGAGATCCTGATGGTCGGCCAACGCCTCTATTCGCAGAATTTTCTGGTAATGGAAACCATGGCGGCGGTGGCATTTTATTATGTCTTTATCGTGACGGTATTCGACTTCTTGCTGAAGCGACTGGAGCGCTATCTGGACGTGACCCGCAGGAACAGCGCCCGCAAGCCCGATACCGCTTTGACCACGCTGGCAGCCAAGCCTTTTTCCGCCGCCGTGCGCCAGACCGTGGGCGAGGCACCTGCTTTACAGGCGGCAAAATTGCATAAAGCCTATAACAATGTGGAAGTGCTGGGCGCGGTAAGCCTGCAGGTTCAGCCGGGCGAAGTGGTTTCCGTGATTGGCCCTTCCGGCTCGGGAAAAACCACCCTGATCCGCTTACTGAACGGTCTGGAACAGATCGATAACGGCGAAATCCGCATTAACGGCCAGCCTTTTATCCGCCTTAGCCAGCAGGGCGCGCACCGGCCGCACTTTATTGAGCACGACGAACATCGGTTAAATATTGGAATGGTATTCCAGAGCTTTAATCTGTTTCCTCACCTTACCGTGATGAACAATCTGCTGTTGGCTCCGCGCTACCATCGTCTGGCGCCGCTTAGCGAGCTGAAGCATCACGCCTGCGTGCTGCTGCAAAAGGTTGGCATGCTGGAGCACGCATTTAAATATCCGCATCAGCTTTCCGGCGGCCAGCAACAGCGCGTCGCCATCGCCCGTGCGCTGATGATGCGCCCGCAAATTATGCTGTTTGACGAACCGACTTCCGCGCTGGATCCTGAAAAGGTCAACGAGGTGTTAAAGGTAATTGAAAACCTGGCGGGTGAAGGCATTACGATGATAATTGTGACGCACGAGATGAATTTCGCCTTCAAGGTCTCCGATCGCATTGTCTTTATGGAGAAAGGCCGCGTGGTCTGCGATGATGCCCCGGACGCTCTGCGCGGCGGCGACCATCCTCGCGTCAGCGCCTTCCTGAAAGACGTACATTTTTCGCCCGAGCTGGACGCCTTGCCGCGCTAGCCCTCTTCGTTTATTGAGCGAGCATGCGATGAAAAAAATCATCTTTGATACGGATATCGGCGTGGACGACGCTTTTGCACTGGCCTGCGCCGCCAGGACCCAGCAGATCCTCGGCATTACGACCGTGTTCGGTAACGTAGCGGTCGGCCAGGCGGTGAAAAACGCCCGCCTTTTTTCGCAGCTGATTGGCTGTAACGCGCCAGTGTTTCGCGGCTGCTCACGTCCGCTGGCGCTCTCTCCTTCGGCCAGCGCCACAACGGTACACGGTGGCGATGGATTAGGCGACGTGCTGGACAATCCCTTTGATGAAGAGGCGGGCAACGCCGTCAGCTTTATTATCGACACCGTCAGGGCGCTGCCGCACGAAGTAACGCTGGTGGCTATCGGCCCGCTGACCAATATCGCCGCCGCAATCAACCTGGCGCCCGATATCATTCCGCTGGTAAAAGAGCTGGTGATGATGGGCGGTGCCTTTGGCACTAACGGCCACGCGGGAAACGTGACGCCGCACAGCGAGTTTAATATCTGGAAAGATCCGCATGCCGCCGATCAGGTGTTTTCTTCCGCCCTGCCCGTGACCGTGCTGCCGCTGGACGTGACCCACGAGGTGCTGATTACCGGTGATGAGATCCGGGCGCTGAACGTGCCGGTTTTAGAGCAGATCTCCAGAGGCTATCTGCAATACAGCCTGGCGCGGGAAGGATTTGAAGGCATGGCGCTGCACGATACGCTGACGATTTTATGGCTGACGCATCCCGAGCTTTTTGTCACCGTCAGGGCACCGGTGCGGGTGGTTACGGAAGGCATTACGCTGGGACAAACCCTGCATAAAGTCAGTCCGCTCGCCTCCCGCTTCGATCCCTATGCAGGCTGCCGCGCGCAAACCCTCTGCCTGGGCGTAGAGGCTGAAAAGGTGAAGGCGGCTTTTCTGGCGATTTTGCAACGTTAGCGAGTTGCCGTCGCGCGGGAATAGAGGCAATGGATGCGCCGCTTTCCTGAGCAAAAATGGGGGGTATTGCCGTCGCGTAGGAATAGAGGCGGTGGATGCGCCGCTTTCCTGAGCGAAAACGGGGGGTATCGCCGTCGCGCGGAAATAAAGGCGGTGCTTAAAAACAAAAAACCCGGTTCAGCTGAACCGGGTTTTCATCACTGGCAACCGATCTTTAAACCTCGATTTCCGCCGTGTGGCCCTTTTCCTGCAGCCAGTTGCGGCGATCTTCCGAGCGTTTCTTCGCCAGCAGCATGTCCATCACCGCCAGCGTCTGTTCCACTTCATCATCATCGATGGTTAACTGCACCAGACGACGGGTGTTAGGATCCAGCGTGGTTTCGCGCAGCTGAAGCGGGTTCATCTCGCCCAGCCCTTTAAAGCGCTGCACGTTAGGCTTGCCTTTCTTGCGCTTCAGCTGATCCAGAATGCCCGCTTTCTCTTCTTCATCCAGCGCATACCAGACCTCCTTGCCCAGATCGATGCGGTAGAGCGGCGGCATCGCCACGTAGACGTGACCGTTTTTGACCAGCGCGCGGAAATGGCGCACAAAGAGCGCGCAGAGCAGCGTGGCAATATGCAAACCATCGGAGTCCGCATCGGCCAGGATACAGATTTTGCCGTAGCGCAGCTGGCTCATATCTTCGCTGTCGGGATCGATGCCGATAGCCACGGAAATATCGTGAACTTCCTGCGACGCCAGCACTTCATCAGAAGAGACTTCCCAGGTATTCAGGATTTTCCCCTTCAGCGGCATAATCGCCTGATATTCACGATCGCGCGCCTGCTTGGCCGAGCCGCCTGCGGAATCCCCTTCCACCAGAAAAAGCTCCGTGCGGTTTAAGTCCTGCGCGCTACAGTCCGCCAGCTTACCTGGCAGCGCCGGGCCGCTGGTTAACTTTTTACGTACGACCTTCTTCGCGGCGCGCATACGTCGCTGCGCGCTGGAGATGGCCAGCTCGGCCAGCATTTCTGCCGCCTGTACGTTCTGGTTCAGCCACAGGCTAAAGGCGTCTTTGACCACGCCGGAGACAAACGCCGCACACTGGCGAGAAGAGAGGCGCTCTTTAGTCTGACCGGCAAACTGTGGATCCTGCATTTTTACCGACAGGACGTAAGCGCAGCGATCCCAGATATCTTCCGCCGACAGCTTCACGCCGCGCGGCAGAATATTACGGTATTCGCAAAACTCGCGCATGGCGTCCAGCAAGCCTTGGCGCAGGCCGTTAACGTGCGTGCCGCCCTGCATAGTCGGGATCAGGTTGACGTAGCTTTCCGTCAGTAGCTCGCCGCCTTCCGGCAGCCATAGCAGCGCCCAGTCGACCGCTTCAATATCACCCGCAAAGGAGCCAACGAAAGGTTGTTCCGGCAGCGTCGGCAGGCCGTTGACCGCCTCTGACAGGTAGTCCGTCAGGCCGTCGGCGTAGCACCAGCTCTGCTCTGTGTTGTTGACCTTGTCTTTAAAGACGATTTCCACGCCCGGACAAAGCACGGCTTTCGCCTTCAGCAGATGGCTCAGGCGCGAAACGGAAAAGCGCGGGCTGTCAAAAAACGACGCATCAGGCCAGAAGCGCACGCGCGTGCCGGTGTTGCGTTTGCCGACGGTGCCCGTGACGTGCAGATCCTGCACTTTATCGCCGTTTTCAAACGCCATTTCGTAAACTTCAGCGTTACGGCGTACGGTCACTTCCACGCGCGTTGACAGAGCATTGACCACCGAAATCCCCACGCCGTGCAGGCCGCCGGAGAACTGGTAGTTTTTATTCGAAAATTTACCGCCCGCATGCAGACGGCAAAAGATCAGTTCAACTGCCGGCACGCCTTCTTCCGGATGGATATCCACCGGCATGCCGCGCCCGTCATCAATGACTTCTAATGACTGATCGGCGTGCAGGATTACTTCGACGCGTTTGGCGTGGCCCGCCAGCGCTTCATCCACGCTGTTATCGATCACTTCCTGACCTAAATGATTAGGGCGTGACGTGTCGGTATACATTCCCGGACGGCGACGAACGGGTTCAAGGCCGCTGAGTACCTCAATGGAGTCAGCGTTATAGCTGGATTGAGTCATCGTATAAATCTTGGTGGCTAGAGAATGAGTAGGTCTCCGCGTCCCGCCTCAGGCCGACAGGCCCAGGAAATCAAGGATCGGGGAGAAATGGCGTTCGAATCCGATAAAAGCATGATTGCCGCCCTCTTCAACCGTCTGGCGGCAGGCGCTGTAGTAGCCCACAGCCTGGCGGTAATCGAGCACTTCGTCGCCCGTTTGCTGCAGCAGCCAGAGCAAATCCGGCGACTCTAACGGGTCAATCTGCATTACTTTCAGATCGTAAATATGGCGTGACTCTAACACATAATGCTGACCGGTGTACGGGTTCTGATTCAGCCCCAGATAATCCACCAGCAGCTCAAAAGGCCGCACCGCCGGATTGACCACCACGGCCGGCAGCGTGAAGCATTGCGAAAGCCAGGTCGCGTAATAGCCGCCCAGCGACGAGCCCACAATACCCACCGCTTCGCCCGACAGGCCCATAATCAGGTTTTCGAGCATGAGCGCCGCGTCTGCGGGAAAAGGCGGCAGCTGCGGCACTTCTACCTGAATCTGCGGATGGTGCGTCGCCAGCCACTGCCGGAACTGCGTCGCCTTGGCGGACAGAGGCGAGCTGTTAAACCCGTGCAGATAAATCAGCGTGGCCATCTTAATATCCTTCCGAATCGAGATCGGGATTAAACGCGCGCGTCTGCAGGCGTTCAACCTGAGTCTCTACCCGGCCGTCCGTATACAGATCCAGCCAGCGCCAGCCCGGTGCTTCGGAATCAATCGTAAAATTGGTGCAGTGCGGTTTGAACTGCACGCAGGTGGAAGGCGTGGCCAGCAGGCGACGGCCGTTCCAGTCGAGATCTAAATCCTGATGAATATGGCCGCAAAGCAGCGTGGTCGCCAGCGGATAGCGTTGCAGGACTGCTTCCAGCATATGCGGATTGCGCAGGCTGTGCTGATCAAGCCAGCTGCAACCTGAAGGCAGCGGATGATGATGCAGCAGCACCAGCGTATGGCGTTCAGGCGCAATCGCCAACGTCTTTTCCAGCCAGTCCAGCTGGTAGTCGCTTAGCTCGCCGTACGGTACGCCGAAAACCTGACTGTCCAGCAGGACAATTTGCCAGTGGTCGCCCAGCAGTACGTGCTTTTCGTCCGCGATTTGCGCTTCGGCCAGCGTGTTAAACATGGCGGGCTGGAAATCGTGATTGCCCGGCAGCCAGACGCAGGGCGCAGGCAGACGAGCGATACCCTCAGCAAAGTGCTGATAGGCTTCGACAGTATGGTCCTGCGCCAGATCGCCAGTTGCGACGATCAGATCGTACGGCTGTTCGCAGGCGGAGACGGCCTGCAGCACCGCGTCAAAACTGGCCCAGGTGTTCACACCCAGCAGCGTTTCATGTTTACCTGCAAAAAGATGAGTGTCGGTTATCTGCAGAACTCTTGCCCGGAAACCACTCTCCACAGGAAGTTTTAACAGGCTATCCAATCAAAATCCTTAGGGTTAACGCTGTCCCGCTGACCTACCATACCGGAACAGCCATTGCGCCGTGCGCCAAACAGTAGCGCAGCCAGTCTGCGAGAAACTGGTTTATCTGGTGCTTTTCATCACGCTGATGCAGCTTTTTATTTGGATAATCATAGCGTGCTTTAAAGCGATAGATCTGCTGAGTTGAACACACTTCCGCCACCATCGCATCGTGATAGAGCCGTACGGACATGGCCGGCAGGCTCCAGTAACTCACGGCTGGCGCGGTCTGCTTTATTTCTACCAGCGTAGTGTAACGCGTTGATTCCTGGATAGTCACCGTATAACTTGCCCCGTTGACCTGCCAGGTGACTGACTCTCCCGCCCGATCTTCTTTCGGCAGCAGACGACGCAGCTGCGCGAAATTGGTTTCGCAGATCCGCATCATTTCAGGGAAATCAGGCACGTAGCGCTTTATCATTCGTTTTTCCACTCGTCTCTTAGTTTTTTATGATGCAGTTCCAGCCATTGCAGAGCGATGACCGAGGCCGCGTTGTCTATTCTCCCCTCTTCCACCCACCGGTAAGCCTGCTCACGGCTTACCACGTGCACAAGAATATCCTCATTCTCTTCCTCCAGACCGTGGTTTCCCTGCGCCACGCTGGCATCCACTTCGCCCACCAGAATCTCCAGCCGCTCGCTGGTGCCGCCAGGGCTCGACAAATAGCTGAGCACTGGCTTAACGCGAGCCGGTTTGATTCCGGCTTCTTCTACTGCTTCACGCCGTACAACCTCTTCCGGCGTTTCGCCCGGTTCGATAATACCGGCCACTAATTCTAACAGCCAGGGCGTTGGGCTGCTGTCAAAAACAGGAATACGGATTTGCTCAATCAGCACAACCCGATCGCTGATGGGATCGTAAGGCAGCAGCACGGCAGCATGACCGCGTTCAAAAACTTCCCGCGCGACTTCTTTGCTCATACCGCCGTTAAACAGACGATGACGGAAGCGGTAACGAGTGAGCGAAAAAAAACCTTTGTAGCATGTTTCTCGTGCGATAATTTCTACATCGTTTTTGGTGAAAGTCACCGGGTATTTTTTCTCGTCGCTCATCGTTTGTTCTCCTTTATCGATATTGCGGAAAATGCAAAATGGCCGCCAGAATCCGCCAGGCTGGTAGTACTTAATGATTAATTTAAGTAAATTGTGGCAACATGGCACTTTCAGCCAACTTATCTTTTTCGTTTACTCTGGTAGAATCGGCGATAATTTTTTTGGCTTACAACAGCGCTACCATAGCAACATTGCTGCACAACAAGGAATGCAAATGAAGAAACTGCTCCCTTTACTCATCGGCCTGGGCCTGGGCGGCTTCAGCGTCGCCAGCCAGGCGGAAAATCTGCTGCAGATCTATCAGCAGGCTCGCTTGTCTAACCCTGATCTTCGCAGTTCTGCAGCCGATCGCGATGCCGCGTTTGAGAAAATCAACGAAGCACGCAGCCCTTTACTGCCTCAGCTGGGCCTGGGTGCTGATTATACTTACAACAACGGTTATCGTGACAGCAGTGGTCTGCACTCCAACACGACCAGCGGTACGCTGCAGCTGACGCAGACCATTTTCGATATGTCGAAATGGCGCGCGCTGACGCTGCAGGAGAAAACGGCAGGTGTTCAGGACGTCACCTACCAGACCGCGCAGCAGAACCTGATTCTTAATACCGCTACCGCTTATTTTAACGTATTAAACGCTATCGACACGCTTTCCTATACCGAAGCGCAGAAACAGTCGATCTACCGTCAGCTGGATCAAACCACCCAGCGCTTTAATGTTGGCCTGGTGGCGATTACTGACGTACAGAACGCGCGCGCGCAGTATGACAGCGTGCTGGCCAGTGAGGTAACGGCCCGCAACAACCTGGACAACAACCTTGAAACGCTGCGCCAGGTAACCGGTAACTACTATTTAAGCCTGGCCTCGCTTAACGTAGACAGCTTTCAAACGCAAAAGCCGCAGCCGGTTAACGCGCTGCTGAAAGAAGCGGAAAGCCGTAACCTTAACCTGCTTTCCGCGCGTCTGAACCAGGATCTGGCACGCGAGCAGATCCGCTACTACGAAACCGGCCACATGCCTACGCTGGATTTAACGGCGCAGTCCGGTTTGTCTAACAGCAAATATGGCGGCAGCCGCGCCAACAGCGCCGCCTACCAGGACAGCATCTCCGGTTCCAACCAGGTGGGCCTGAGCTTTACGCTACCGCTGTATAGCGGCGGTTCCGTGACGTCGCAGGTGAAGCAGGCGCAGTATTCTTATGTTGCCGCCAGCGAGCAGCTGGAGAGCGCGCACCGTACCGCAGTACAGACCGTACGCTCCTCCTTCAATAACGTTAATGCTTCTATCAGCAGCATCAACGCCTATAAGCAGGCTGTGGTCTCGGCGCAAAGCTCGCTGGATGCGATGGAAGCGGGTTATCAGGTTGGTACGCGCACTATCGTTGACGTGCTGGATGCCACTACCACGCTTTACAACGCCAAGCAGCAGCTCTCCAACGCGCGTTACAGCTATATGATTAACGAGCTGAATATTAAATCGGCTCTGGGCACGCTGAACGAGCAGGATCTGCAAATGCTGAACAGCCGTCTGGGCAAAGAAGTACCTACCTCGCCAGAAGCGGTTGCACCGGAAAATACGCAGCAGGATGCAGCAGCAAACGGCACGCAGACTGCGGCTTCGCCTGCGGTGCAGCGCGCTGCGGCTCCGGCTGCTGCACGTACGCATAGCGGCAACCCCTTCCGCCACTAAGCGTTTTGGGGCAGCGACGCTGCCCCTTTTAATTTCAAACGTATAACTAAGTAAAGATCCCTTACCAACCCTTACCTGTTGCTTCATTTTCCACCGTCGTTCCCCTATCCTAAGCAGTACCTTTGGGCTCAGGACGAAATATGATGAAACGGACAAAAAAAATTAACCATGCCTCCTTTCGCAAAAGCTGGAGCGCACGTCACCTTACACCGGTAGCCCTGGCGGTTACCGCGGTGTTTATGCTTGCCGGCTGTGAAAAAACGGATGAAACCGTCTCGCTGTATCAGAACGCCGATGACTGTTCTTCAGCCAATCCCGGCAAGAGCGAGCAGTGCACCACTGCTTATAATAATGCCAAAAAAGAGGCGGAGAAGACCGCGCCAAAATATGCTACCCGCGAAGACTGCGTGGCGGAATTTGGCGAAGGCCAGTGTCAGAAAGCGCCTGCTCAGGCCGGGGTCGGCACGACCAATGCAGAGTCGCAGCAAAGCGGCAGCTTCTGGATGCCTTTAATGGCGGGTTATATGATGGGACGCCTGATGGGCGGCGGTGCAGGCTTTGCGCAGCAGCCGCTGTTTACCTCACGCTCGCCGGGCAGCCCGGCCAACGGCAAATTCGTTGACGCCAGCGGTAAAAGCTTTGGTGCCGCCACGCCGGGCCGCACTATGACCGTACCAAAATCCGCGCTGGCGCCAAAACCAATGACCACCAGCACGGTAACGCGCGGCGGCTTTGGTGAAAGCGTCGCGAAGCAGTCCACTATGCAGCGCAGCAGCGCAACGTCCGGTTCCCGCCGGACTTTCGGAGGTTAAACGTGCAACGTCTGGCTATTGCAGAACGCCCCGACTGGCGCGAAAAAGCCACTGAATACGGCTTTCGCTTCCATACCATGCACGGCGAGCCCTACTGGTGCGAAGATGCTTACTACCAGTTCACGCTGCAGCAGATTGAGAGGCTGGAAGACGTAACCGGCGAACTGCATCAGATGTGTTTACAGGTGGTGGACAAAGTGGTCAACAGCGAAGAGCTGCTGGCTAAGTTCCGCATTCCAAAGCATACCTGGGATTTTGTCCGCACATCCTGGAAGACCAGCCAGCCTTCGCTCTATTCGCGTCTGGATCTGGCATGGGACGGTCATGGCGATGCCAAACTGCTGGAGAATAACGCCGATACGCCAACTTCTCTGTACGAGGCGGCTTTTTTTCAGTGGATCTGGCTGGAGGATCAGCTCAACGCTGGCCGGCTACCTGCCGGTAGCGATCAGTTCAATAGCCTTCAGGAGAAGCTGATAGAGCGCTTTGCGGCACTGCATCAGCAGCACGGCTTCAGCTGGCTGCATTTTGCCTGCTGCCGCGATACGGATGAAGATCGCGGCACGGTGCAATATCTGCAGGATTGTGCGACGGAAGCGGGCTTGCCGAGCGAGTTTCTCTATATCGACGAAATTGGCCTGGGCGAAAAAGGCCAGTTTACCGATGTTCACGACCAGGTGATTAGCAATCTCTTCAAGCTCTACCCCTGGGAGTTTATGCTGCGGGAAACCTTCTCCACCAAGCTGGCCGACGCGGGCGTGCGCTGGCTGGAGCCGGGCTGGAAAAGCATTATTTCCAATAAGGCACTGCTGCCGCTGCTGTGGAAAATGTTTCCCAACCATCCTAACTTGCTGCCCGCTTATTTTGCTGAAGACAGCGTCCCGGCGATGGATAAATATGTGGTTAAACCGCTATTTTCACGTGAGGGCGCCAACATCCGCATTGTGGAAAACGGCAAAGAGATCGCTCGCGCAGATGGCCCTTATGGTGAAGAAGGCATGATCGTTCAGCAGTTCCATCCGCTACCAAAATTTGGCGACAGCTATACGCTTATCGGTAGCTGGCTGATAGACGATCTGCCAGCCGGTATTGGTCTGCGTGAAGATCGTGCCCTGATCACCCAGGATCTTTCGCGCTTTTATCCGCATACGTTTATTGAGTAAGCTTTCAGCCAATCTGTACCGAAAGCATACTTAGCGAAGCCATCTCCAGCCCGTCTACCGGTATAGATACGGCTTCGCCCGGCAGCCGTGCGCCCAGCACGTAAAGCAACGGCAGATAGTGCTCAGGCGTCGGATTAGAAAGTCCGGCCCCCTCATGCTGCATAAAGTTAACCAGCGGATGCTCCTCCGCTGCACCTTCCCATGCCAGATTGTCGCGAACATAGTTATTAAACGACGCGGCCCAGTCATAAGGTTCCGCCTGTGCCGCCCAGCGAGCCATACGCAAATTGTGCACCACGTTGCCGCTGGCGACGATCATAATGCCCTGCTCACGTAGCGCGGCCAGCTTGCGGCCCAGTTCAAAATGGTATGCGGCAGGTTTCGTCCCGTCCACGCTAAGCTGCACCACCGGGATATCCGCTTCCGGGTACATTTTTATCAACACGCCCCAGCTACCGTGATCGAAGCCCCACTCGCGATCCAGCTGCACGTCTACGGGAGCAAGCGCTTCCGCCACTTTTTTTGCTAATGAAGGGGACCCCGGCGCGGGATAGCGCGTATCAAATAACGCCTGTGGAAAGCCGCCAAAATCATGGATGGTGCGAGGGTTTTCCATTGCGGTTACCGCCGTGCCGCGCGTGTACCAGTGTGCGGAGACGGCAATAATCCCTTTCGGGCGCGGCAGATCTTGTCCCAGCTTGCGCCAGGCTTCGGTATATATGTTTTCTTCCAGCACGTTCATCGGGCTGCCGTGTCCCAGAAATAGCGCAGGCATCGAATGCGTCATGATAATTCCCCTGAGTAACTTTATAGCCACCAGGTTACGCTCTTTTTTGCCTGGATAAACCCGGATAAGCCTGATGATGATCGTCAGTAATTTTGAGTAAAAAAAATGCTTTTCCAGACGTTTTTTATTAACAAGCTGTGGGCATGAGCGTCGTACCAGACAAACAGCCACGCTGTGACGTACAGACAGGTATGGGGTACATGCCTGTTTAATGCTGTAACGACTTACAGCGCAGCAAGCAAAGGCGGAATAAAGAGAACAGGCGCGGAATAAAGAGAGCAAGGTGCGGAGCAAAGAGTGCAAGGAGCGAAGTAAAAAAAGCAAGGTGCGAAATAAAGAGAGCAAGGAGCGAAGTAAAAAGAACCAGGTGCGAAGTAAAAGAGCAAGGAGCGGAGCAAAGAGAGCAAGGAACGGAGTAAAAAGAGCAAGATGCGAAGTAAAAAAGCAGGTGCGGAGTAAGGAAGCAGGATCAAAAGCGTGATGCAGGCGGGCGTTCAGGTTCAGTTAATGGTTTTTCAGATTGCTAATAGCCCGATCCCGCCGTAGCGGGATCCTGGCAAGGCTGTTAACGCAGTGCGGGTAAACAGCCGAAATAGCCTAGCTTGCCTGACGCGTTTCGCGGCTACGGCGCCAGGCAACCAGATCGTCAATGGTGACGACCGGCATAGCGTGCTGCTTTGCAAATTCGATAGCTTCCGGCGCGTGTGCCATAGAGCCATCGTCATTAGTCAGCTCGCACAGTACGCCAGCGGGTTTGAAACCGGCCAGCGTAACCAGATCGATAGTGGCTTCCGTATGGCCGCCGCGGGTCAATACGCCGCCTTCGCGCGCGCGCAGAGGAAACACGTGTCCCGGACGATGTAAATCGCTCGGTTTGGCGTTATCAGCAATAGCGGCGCGGATAGTGGTAATGCGATCTGTAGCAGAAACGCCGGTGGTGACGCCTTCTGCCGCTTCAATGGTGACGGTAAAACCGGTACCAAAAGAGCTGGTATTGTTTTCCACCATCATCGGCAGTTCAAGCTGGCGACGACGTTCTTCAGTCAGGCACAGGCAAACAATGCCGCTGCCGTGTCTGATGGTCAGCGCCATCTGCTCAACGGTCATGGTTTCTGCGGCGAAAATCATATCGCCTTCGTTTTCACGATCTTCATTATCTAACACCATCACGCCACGCCCGTTGCGTAAGGCGTCGATGGCACGTTCAACACGCTGTTCCGGCGTGCCAAATTCAGAAAGAAGCGTCTGATTCATGGTAAGTAATCCTTTGTTTTCTATGAGTTACCAGAATCAGGGCGAACTTAGGAGCGCAAAAAATAACGGCGAGGCGGGTATAAGCCCGACAGGATACGTTACCCTCTCCCATCCGGACTTTAACCGTCGGCCCCGGAATTACACCGGATCTGCTGACCTTCAGACCTGGAAGATCTGAAGCGCTCGCGGGCTTTCAGCCGTAGCTGATTTACCGCCGGTGGGGAATTTCGCCCCGCCCTGAGAATAAGCCCGTTTACTATAACGCCGAAAAAATAGCAGGGCAACGAACAAAACAGGCAAATCCTTAGCCATTTTGTCGCTTTGGCGTTTTTGGGTTTAACCTTTCAGGTTATGGCATTACACTTAACAAAACTTTGTCGCTATCAGGAAGCCGCCATGATTGACCCAAAAAAAATTGAACAACTTGCCCGCCAGGTTCATGAATCTATGCCAAAAGGGATCCGCGAGTTTGGCGACGACGTCGAGAAGAAGATTCGTCAGACCTTACAGTCACAGCTGACCCGTCTGGATCTGGTTAACCGCGAAGAGTTTGACGTGCAGACGCAGGTACTGCTGCGCACCCGCGAAAAACTGGCGGCGCTGGAAAGCCGCATTGCCGAGCTGGAAAGCCGTCACGTGGATAACACGCCGAAAGAAGTGTTGAAAACAGAAGATATGCAGTAAATTTTCTGACAAGGTGCCGCGATTATCACGGCACCCTGGTCCGTTACGTTCAGACTTACTTTTTCGACTGAATCGCCTTAATGATATTGCTGGTAGAGATACCGTCTTCGAAATTCAGCACGCGCACTTCGCCGCCGTTTGCCCAAACTTCTTCACTGCCCGCAATCTCTTCCGGTTTGTAATCGCCGCCTTTTACCAGCAGGTCCGGCAGAATATCGGCAATCACTCGCTGCGGCGTATCCTCTTCAAACGCCACCACCCAGTCGACGGCTTCCAGCGCGCCTAACACGATCATGCGGTTTTCCAGCGGATTGACCGGACGGCTTTCGCCTTTCAGCCGTTTGGTAGAGGCATCGCTGTTAACGGCCACGATCAGGCGGTCGCCGAGCTTACGCGCGTTGGCAAGATAGGAAACGTGCCCGGCATGCAGAATGTCAAAGCAGCCATTGGTCATCACCACTTTTTCGCCGCGACGCCGCGCCAGCGCAACCGCTTCTTTTAGCTGCGCTTCTGTCATCACGCCAAAGCCTGATTCAGGACGGGCGCGAATCGCGTTTTCCAGCTCAACCGTGGAGACGGTGGACGTACCCAGCTTGCCTACCACCACGCCTGCGGCGGCGTTAGCTAAAAAGCAGCTCTCTTCCAGCGTATTGCCTGCGGCCAGCGCGGCGGCCAGTACGCCAATGACCGTATCGCCTGCGCCAGTCACGTCATACACTTCCTGCGCCTGCGTAGGTAAATGGAAAGGCTCTTTGCCAGGCTGCAACAGCGTCATGCCGTTTTCCGAACGCGTAACCAGCAGCGCCGACAGCTCAAACTGCTGCATCAACGCCATGCCACGCTCGACAATTTCCGCTTCGTCTTTGCACTTGCCCGCTACCGCTTCAAATTCTGAAAGGTTTGGCGTCAGGATAGTCGCGCCGCGATAACGTTCAAAATCCGTGCCTTTGGGATCGACCAGCACCGGTACGTTTGCCTCGCGGGCGATACGAATAATGCTTTCCACGCTGGCCAGCGCGCCTTTGGCATAGTCTGAAAGCACCAGAGCGCCCGCCGCCGGTAGCGCCTGACGAATGCGCTGATGCAGCGGTTCGACGTCAATGCCGTCAAATCCCTCTTCAAAGTCCAGACGGATCAGCTGCTGGTTGCGGGACAGCACGCGCAGTTTGGTGATGGTTGGATGCGTGGTAACGGCCACAAAATCACACTGCACGTTAACGTTGGTCAGCGTTTCGTTCAGCGCGCGCGCGGCATCGTCCACGCCGGTCAGGCCGACCAGACAAGAGCTGGCGCCAAGCGAGGCAATGTTCATCGCCACGTTGGCCGCGCCGCCGGGACGCTCTTCCACATTGTCTACCTTCACCACCGGAACCGGAGCTTCGGGAGAGATACGGCTGGTTGGCCCATACCAGTAGCGATCCAGCATCACGTCGCCAACAACCAGAACACCCGCACGGTTAAAATCGGGCAGCGTAATTTTCATTCCAGATACTCCAGGCTGCAATCAGTCAAAAAATAGTGCGCGCGATGATAGCACATGGCGGCGATCCCGCACATTGTGCTCCTTTCACGCCTCAAACCAGCGTTGCCAGCTGGCATTTACCACGGCCTGCTCCGCGCTGAACGCCTCTGGCGCGAGCTGGCCCGGCAGCGCCTGTAGCGCTAAATGATGCAGCTCATCGCGAAGCGTCACGTAAGCGCTGGTTAGCGCCTCGGCCTCTTCCTCGCGCATATTGCCATGGTGAGCCAGCAGCGCCAGAATCCGCACGTTATCAGACCAGCGCGTTAGCTCCGGTTCCGCAGCGGCATAGCGTAAGACCAGATATTGCGTAATGAATTCAATATCGGTGATGCCGCCTCGATCCGCTTTGATATCCCACTGTCCTTTTTGCTTGCTGCCAAGGTGGGCGCGCATCTTCTCGCGCATTTCCCGCACCTCCGTTTTCAGCTTTTCCGCCTCGCGAGGCAGGCAAAGAACGCCGCGACGGATAGCGGAAAAACGCTGGCTTAGCGCCGCATCGCCAAAGACGATACGCGCCCTTACCAGCGCCTGGTGTTCCCAGGTCCAGGCTTCATGACGCTGATAGTCGTCAAACGCGGCAAAGGTACTGACCAGCATGCCCGCCGCGCCGGAAGGACGCAGCCGCGCATCTACCTCGTACAAAATGCCGGATGACGTCCGCGTGCTGAACAGGTGCATAATGCGCTGAGCAAGCCGTAGATAGAACTGGCGGCCGTCAATACTGCGCTCGCCGTCCGTTACCGCTTCTGCCGGACAATCATGTAGAAAAACCAGATCCAGATCTGAACTGTAGCCCAGCTCCCAGCCGCCCAGCTTGCCGTAGCCAATCACGGCAAAGCCCCGCTCCTGCGGATCCTGCAGATGATCGGGACGGCCATAGCGCTGCACCATCATTTGCCAGGCCTGCCGCACCACCTGCTCAATAATGGCTTCAGCCAGCCAGGTCAGATGATCGCTCACCTTCATCACCGGCAGCGTTCCGGCAATGTCGGCAGCGGCAATACGCAGATGCTGCGCCTGCTTAAACTGGCGTAGCGCCTCCAGCTGCTGCTCTTCATCCTCTTCGGGAATACGCAGCAAATACTGCCGCAGCTCATCGCGATAGGCGTCCGTGGCCGTGGGCTGATACAGCGTCGCCGGGTCCAGTAGTTCGTCCAGCAAGAGCGGATAACGCGCCAGCTGGCTGGCCACCATCGGCGAAGCCGCACACAGGCGAATCAGGTGCTTGAGCGCGCCGGGATACTCCGTCAGCAATTCAAGATAGGTAGAGCGCGTGACCACGCCCAGCAGCAGCGGCGTCAGACGACTGAGCGTGACGTCCGCATCGGGTCGCGGGCAAACCTCGCCCAGCAGTCTGGGCATTAGCTGATCCAGCGCCTGACGACCGCGCGGGCCGATGGTACGTTTATCCACATCCTGCCGAAACTCGTTAATGACCCGCAGCAGGTGCTGCTGGGCAGGCGCGGCCAGCTGCGGCACCAGCGGAGCCAGCTCCGGCTCTTCCAGCCGGTCCTGCCACAGCACGCCATATTCGTCCGCCTCCTTTCCTTCTGCGATTTCGGGCGCATCGTCGCCGATAAGCTCATCGAAAATCGCGCGCACCGCAGCCATATGCTGCTCCAGCCGCTGATACAGCGCCGACCAGTCGGCTACCCCCATCGCCCACGCCAGGCGAGCACGATTGAGGTCATCCACCGGCAGCGTCTGCGTCTGCTCGTCGTTAATGCTTTGCAGGAGGTTTTCCAGACGGCGCAAATACATGTAAGCCTCGCGCAGCTGCCGTGCCTGTTCGGTTGGTAACAGATGCAGTGTATCTATAGCCTGTAGCGTTGGCAGAAAGGAGCGCAGCTGTAGCGAGCGCTCACGTCCGCCGCGAATCAGCTGAAATACCTGCACGATAAATTCCGTTTCGCGGATGCCGCCCGCGCCCAGCTTGATATTGTCGGTCAGGCCACGCCGGCGTACCTCGCGCGCAATCATGCTTTTCATATTGCGCAGCGACTGAATGACGCTGAAATCAATGTAGCGGCGATAGATAAAAGGCCGCAGCATTTGCTCGAGCTCCTGGCTCCAGCGGTCGTCGGCACCGCCCATCAGCCGCGCTTTGACCATCGCATACCTTTCCCAGTCGCGGCCCTGCTCCTGATAGTAATCTTCCAGCGCGGCAAAACTCAGCACCAGCGGCCCGCTGTCGCCAAAAGGACGCAGGCGCATATCGACGCGGTAGACAAAGCCGTCGGCGGTTGGCTGATCCAGCACTTTAATCAGCCGCTGCCCCAGCCGGGTAAAAAACTGCGCGTTATCCAGCTCGCGGCGACCGCCCCGGGTAACGCCGTTCTCCGGCCAGGTAAAAATCAGATCGATATCCGAAGAGAAATTCAGCTCGCCGCCGCCCAGCTTGCCCATGCCTAAAATCAGCAGCGGCTGCGGTTCTCCTTTGGCATTAACCGGCGTGCCCATTTCGTTACAGCAGGCCTGCCATAGCCAGTCGCGCGCCGCCACGATCAGTATTTCCGCCAGTACGCTTAACTGCCGTAGCGTCTCTTCGGTGGCGCTTAGCGACAGCGCCTGCATCCAGGCGATACGCGTCAGCATGTGACGGCGGAAAAGGCGTAGCTCGCGCATCAGCTCGGCTTCGGTTTTCACCTGAGCCAGCTCCTGCGCCAGCCAGTCGGCGTAATGCCGCCATTCATCCGGCTGCGGCGTTTTTTCCAGCAGCATTTGCCGCCACTCGGGGTAGCGCGCCAGGTTTTCGCTAATAAAATCGCTGAAGGCTACGGCGGCCTGCAGCGCAGGCTCCGCTTCGTGCCAGTCAGCGTTCAGCTGTCCGGCGAGCAACGGGGGCAACGGCGTTAAGGATAAAGGCGACATAGATAATTCCCTGTGTAGTCGGTCAGCGCTTAAATCAGGCGCTGCCGTTTTTCCAGAAGACCGGCTGTTTCAGCGCCTGCTGGCGATAAGTTTCCAGCCAGGCTTCCTGATGGGTTTTAATGGCGTGGGCCAGCTGTTCCCACAGCTCCAGCCAGGAGGTGACGTCCGCTTCGCTATAAGCCCCGGCCAGCAGACGTGCCGCCAGCAGCTGATGCTGCAAACGGGCCAGCTTGTCCTGATATTCATTTACCTGACGCACCCGACTAAAGGTTTCTTTCAGATCGGCAGAAAGGCGGCCCAGCATGATGTCGCAAAAGCGTTTGAAAGAGCCCTGCAGTTTGCTGTCACTCTTCGCATCCATAAATGAACGCCAGCCGTCGCTTGCTATCCAGTTGGTAAGCGCTAACTGGGTCTGTAGCCAGAGCGGCGTAAAACAGAGGGTCGGCTGCAGTTTTTCCTGCGAAAGCTTGTCCTGCAGCGCGGCCAGCTGTTGACGTAGCTCGCTGCTTGCTTTGCGCGGCACCAGCGTACCAAACAGAGAAAAGGCCTGACGCAGCGTTTCCAGTGCCTGATGAATTTCCTTCAGCGCTGCCGGGTTTCCGCGCATCCACAGCTCTTCGTGATGCTGCCACTGGCTTAACGCCAGCGTGAAGGCGGCACGCATCCCCTCTTCAACCGTAGCTTTCGGCCTGGTTTTCAGGATCGGCAACGGACGCAGTTCAGCCTGGGTTTGTCCCTGGGCAAGCTGATATCCGCGAGCCGCTTTGCTCAGGCTACCCAGGCGCAACCCGCCCATTTCCGCCAGTTCGGCAGCAAAAGCCAGCAGCTCGGCGCGCTCGCCTTTTTTCAGCTCCAGCTCAATTTCGTTAAGCGGCTCGCTAAGCTCGTTTGCCTGCACTTCACCGCGGTCCAGAGCAACTTCTATCTCGCTATTCAGGTAAGTAACTACCCACTTTTCACGCACAAAATGGGTGCTGAACAGCGGCTTCAGCTGCGCCTGTAGCGCCTGAAGATCGCAACCTTGCGGCCAGATTTCCGCAGGCAGCTTGTCGATAGCCAGTACCGGTTCCTGTAGCGGAACATTGTATTCCGGACGCTGATGCAGGCCGCCAACGGTCTGCCCCGCCGCCTTCAACGTCATTTCATAGCTGTCGCCAAAGCCACGAATACGCAGCCCCATGTCCCAGCGCCGCAGCTGGCGCTCCGGCGTTTCAAAATAGATATTGGTCAGTTTTTGCGGTGCGCTATGCAGATTTGGCCAGGCAGCAAGAGAGGTCGGCAGCTTTTCAGCGCTTTCGGGCGTAGCAATGAACTTTAACTCGATTTCTATGGTCATATTTTCTTAATCAGATTAGCGGCACGGTTAACAAAAGCCTGATTATACCTCAGGGTAGTCGGCTTTTATTCGGCACATCGTCGAAAACCGCCCGGATATGGACGAGGCTCAGCCAGATATGACGAAAAGAGTAATGCACAACCCCTCTGGCTGTCCTGACTTTCGTGGCGCTTTGCGCGCTGGCTCGCGACAGACCGAGTCCAGGATAGTTCTCATTTAGCTTTATGCGAGCCATCTCCAGACTGTGCCATTACTTTTTTTCCGCTCTCACAAAAAAGATTCCGAATGAAAAAAACGCATTTTATTGGCCTCACTTTACTGACTTTTAGCGTTGCCGCATCGCTCCACGCCGAAGAAAAACGCTACATTTCCGACGAGCTTTCTACCTGGGTGCGCAGCGGCCCCAGCGACAGCTACCGCCTGACCGGCACGCTCAACGCGGGAGAAGAAGTGACGCTGGTGCAAACCAATAATGAAACTCATTATGGACAGATTCGCGATGCCAGCGGACATACTTCCTGGATCCCGCTGGCGCAGTTAAGCCAGCAGCCAAGCCTGCGTACTCGCGTGCCGCAGCTGGAACAGCAGGTCAAAGATCTGACCGATAAGCTGGCGAATATCGACGGCAGCTGGAATCAGCGTACGGCAGAGATGCAAAAGAAAGTTGCGGGCAGCGACAACGCGATTAACGGCCTGAAAGCAGAAAATCAAAAGCTTAGAAACGAGCTGATCGTTGCGCAGAAGAAGGTAAATGCCGCTAACGTGCAGCTGGACGATAAGCAGCGCACCATTATTATGCAGTGGTTTATGTATGGCGGCGGCGTTGCTGGTATCGGCCTGTTGCTGGGCCTGCTGCTGCCGCACATGATCCCCAGCAGAAAGAAAAAAGATCGCTGGATGAACTAGGTGTTTCTGACACTTTTTGCTGCCCTTTTGCGCTTCAGCTCTCAGGCAAGGCTCTGCACAACGGTGGGAGAGGCTCTACACTTCACGTATGATGCCTGAAAATTTTACGTCCGGGAGTAAGTAGTGAAGAGTTACCTTGTCGGTGGCGCGGTACGCGACGCACTGTTAAATTTGCCGGTCAAAGACAAAGATTGGGTCGTGACCGGCGCGTCACCTGCCGAGATGCTGGCGCTTGGTTATCAACAGGTTGGCCGTGATTTCCCGGTCTTCCTGCATCCTGAGACGCAGCAGGAATACGCGCTGGCACGTACCGAGCGTAAAAACGGTAGCGGCTATACCGGCTTTGTCTGCTATGCCGCACCGGACGTGACGCTGGAGCAGGATTTGCAGCGTCGCGATCTGACTATTAACGCTATCGCCTGCGATGAAGACGGGCGCTATTACGATCCCTACGGCGGCCGGGCTGATATAGAACAGCGCCAGCTGCGTCACGTTTCCGATGCTTTTAAAGAAGATCCGCTGCGCGTCCTGCGCGTGGCGCGCTTTGCCGCGCGTTTTGCCCATCTTGGTTTTAAGATTGCGGATGAGACAATGGCGCTGATGCGCGAGATGGCGGCCAGCGGCGAACTGGATGAGCTAACGCCGGAACGCGTCTGGAAAGAGACGGAAAAGGCGCTGGAAACACCCGATCCCCAGGTCTATTTTCAGACGTTACGGGACTGCGGCGCGCTGGCGGTACTTTTTCCTGAACTGGACAACCTTTATGGCGTGCCCGCTCCGGCTAAATGGCATCCGGAAATTGATACCGGCGTGCATACGCTGATGACGCTGGCGATTGCGGCACAGTTAAGCGACGAGGTAGACGTTCGTTTCGCTACGCTATTTCACGACGTTGGCAAAGCGTTAACGCCACAGGAAAAATGGCCAAGCCATCACGGTCACGGTCTGGCTGGCGTTCCGCTGGTAGAACAGCTTTGCCAGCGGCTGCGCGTACCGAATAACGTGCGCGACCTGGCGCTGCTGGTAACGGAATTTCACGATCTGGTGCATACCGTAGAACGGCAAAGTCCGGAAGCGCTGATCGGCCTTTTCGATCGTATTGATGCATGGCGCAAGCCGCACCGCGTCGAGCAGATTGCCTTGACCAGCGAGGCTGACGCGCGTGGCCGCACAGGTTTTGAAAACAATGCCTATCCGCAGGGCGATTACTTACGCCAGGCGTTTGAAGTTGTGCAGAACGTCTCAACAAAAGAGGTGGTGGCCGCAGGCTTTAAGGGTATTGAAGTCAGAGAAGAGTTAACGCGAAGACGTATTGCAGCGCTACAAAAGTGGCAGGAACAGCAGCGTTAAAAGGAAGCCGGACCAAAGTCCGGCTTTTTTTCTACACAAAAATCATGTACACCGCTACCGCAATAATAAAGCGGTAGATGGCGAAAGGAACAAAAGAGATACGCTGAATAAGCTTCAGGAACACTTTGATAGCAATAAGCGCCACGACAAAAGCCGTCAGGAAACCAACGGCGAACATTGGCATATCGGCCATGGTCAAAAAGCCCATGCTTTTATAGAGATCCAGCACCGTCGCGCCCATCATCATCGGTACGGCCAGAATGAAGGAAAACTCGGAAGCCGCATAACGACTGACGCCCATCAGCATCCCGCCGGAAATAGTCGCACCGGAACGAGAAAAGCCCGGCCACAGCGCCAGACACTGGAAACAGCCAATGATAAAGGCCTGACGATAAGTCATATCATCAATCCCTACCGCTTTCGGCTGTTTTGGCTTCAGGTACTCTGCCGCCAGTAACAGCAGGCCGCCGACGACCAGCGCATACATCACATTGATGGGGTTAAAGAGCGTTTTAATTTTATCGTGGAAAATCAGCCCGATGACAACAGCCGGAACCATGCCCAGCAGGATATGAATCAGCGTCAGATGGCCTTTGCCTGTGCCTTCGTGAGGCACCTTGCCGAAATGAATACCGATTAAACCAAACAGACGACGCCAGAACATGACCACCACGGCCAGGATGGAACCCAGCTGGATAACCACTTCAAAAGTATCTGCTTTATCACCTTCAAAGCCTAACAGATGACCGACAATGATCATGTGCCCGGTGGAAGAAACAGGGAGAAACTCCGTTAACCCCTCAACAATCCCAAGGATTGCTGCCACCCATAGCTGATGAATATCTGCCATCAAATCTACCCCTATCCGTATAAAAGCCATTAAAAAGGCGGTCGCTTAACGCCACCGCCAAAATTGCGCCCGCTGCAAAGCAGGCCAATCATCAAGACCTCAATAATGTGATTTGGTTTCATCGTGATGGCAATCACCTTGCTGTTATTTCGGAATAGTCCCCCGCTCGATAATTACGCCAACCTGCAACGCCTGTGCCACTGCGCCAGGCTTGCTTAGCTTAATGCGCACCCATGGAGAGCTGAAACGGGTCAGTAGCAGCGTGGCAACCTCTTCTGCTACTCGTTCAACTAACGCAAAACGACCGCCTGCCACGTGCGCAATTATCGCTTCAGAGACATCGGCGTAGCTCAGGCAGTCATTCACATCGTCGCTGGCCGCCGCCTTGCGGTTGTCCCAGGCCATTTCGACATCGAACACCAGCTTCTGCGAAATGGTCTGTTCCCAGTCATAAACGCCAATGGTGGTGATGACCGACAGCTGTTCAATAAATACAATATCCATGATACGAGTCTCTGTTTTTGTGGTTGCCGGATACCACTTCCGACGGTTTATGCGTATTATCCACGGATGACGAGAACAAAACGACCCCCTGAAGACGGAACGGTGTTATGAGTGTATTCGCGCTTGGTATGATTATTTTCGCGTATCTGTGCGGCTCCATTTCCAGCGCGATTCTGGTTTGCCGACTGTTCAGACTACCCGATCCGCGTCAAAATGGTTCCGGCAATCCTGGTGCCACCAACGTGCTGCGCATCGGCGGCAAAGTGCCGGCGCTGGCCGTACTGCTGTTCGATATTTTGAAAGGTATGCTGCCGGTGTGGCTGGCTTACCACTATGGACTTTCCCCTTTCTGGCTTGGCCTGACCGCTATTGCCGCCTGCCTGGGACATATCTATCCGGTCTTTTTTCAGTTCAAAGGCGGTAAAGGCGTGGCGACGGCATTTGGTGCTATCGCGCCGATTGGCTGGGACCTGACCGGACTGATGACCGGCACCTGGCTGCTGACCGTGTTGCTAAGCGGTTATTCTTCCTTAGGCGCTATTATCAGCGCACTGATTGCGCCTTTTTATGTGTGGTGGTTTAAGCCACAGCTGACCTTTCCGGTGGCGATGCTATCGTGCCTGGTTCTGTTGCGTCATCACGACAATATCCAGCGTTTGTGGCGCGGTCAGGAAACAAAAATCTGGAAGAAAAAACGCAAATAAATTCCAATAACTTACTGTTTTATATCGTTATTTTTTATTGCAAATTCCGGCACGGTTCAATAGGATTGCAAAACCCACTCAGCAGATGTGGGTTTATGTAAAAACGTTAATTACAAGGAATATGTAATGAAAAATTTAACACAGCAAGAAGTAGAACTGGTTAGCGGTGCTGCCACTATCGATAGTAATGGTAACATTGGTTATGAGCCCGCTATTATTTCTCCAGGTACCATTTTTCCGGGCTCTGTCTGGGACATTATTAATATTGATTGTACCTTTGTTCCTCGGGACATTATTAATATTGATAATACCTTTGTTCCTCGTGACCTTTTAAACACGAGCATCATTGTTTCTGGCCACACTAATAATATCTTATAGAACTTAAAGAGCTTACTGCACTACTAAAAGCGCCCGGTCTCACCAGCAGTTAGAAGATGCCGGGTAGCTGATAATCTGAATCGGAGATTGTTTTTTTGTCCGGGCCAGGCAGAAACACCGGCTCAGCGCAGGGGGGAACTCTGGCAACTGGCTGAACAGCCTGTCGGACAAGGAATCAGTCATCTGTTTTGCGCCATTGCCTGACGGCAATGGCGCTTTTACATCAGTCGGTCTGCAACGGCGACAGTTCAGCAAGCGGCCAGCGCGGGCGCACGCTGACGCTCAAATCGCCGCTGGTGCCCCCTTTTAGTCTGACCATCCCTGCATAGGCGATCATCGCCCCGTTATCGGTACAGAATTCCGGCCTGGCGTAAAACACTTCTCCGCCGCGCGCACGCATCACATCAGCCATTCTGGCACGTAGCGTACGGTTAGCGCTGACGCCGCCCGCAATCACCAGCCGCGAAAAACCCGTCTGTTCCAGCGCGCGTTTGCATTTGATAATTAACGTATCGACAACCGCATCTTCAAATGCCCGCGCCACGTCGGCGCGCGTCTGATCGTCATTGGCATTCTCACGGATAGTATTAGCCGCATAGGTTTTCAGTCCGGAAAAACTGAAGTCCAGGCCAGGCCTGTCGGTCATTGGCCGAGGGAAAACAAAGCGTTTTTCAACGCCCTGCTGCGCCATTTTTGACAACATTGGCCCACCGGGATAGTCCAGCCCCAGCAGCTTGGCCGTTTTGTCGAATGCCTCGCCCGCCGCATCGTCAACGGATTCGCCAAGCAGCGTGTATTCACCTACGCCGGTGACGCCGATCAGCTGCGTATGCCCGCCAGATACTAATAGCGCGACAAAAGGAAACGCAGGCGGATTCTCTTCCAGCATGGGTGCCAGCAGATGCCCTTCCATATGGTGTACCGGCACCGCCGGCACGTTCCAGGCAAAAGCCAGCGAGCGGCCAATCGTCGCCCCTACCAGCAGCGCGCCCACAAGGCCAGGACCTGCGGTATAGGCAACCGCATCAATATCTTGTGCCTGTAGTCCAGCCTCTTGCAAAGCAGCCTGAATTAACGGCACGGTTTTACGCACGTGATCGCGCGAAGCCAGCTCCGGCACCACGCCACCGTAGTCGGCATGGAGTTTGACCTGGCTATAAAGTTGGTTAGCGAGCAAGCCGGCTTTATCGTCGTAGATGGCGATACCGGTTTCATCGCAGGAAGTTTCTATTCCGAGCACACGCATGGCATTTACCTCATTCTTGCGGCGCGCAGTGTAGCATGAAGCCACTCTCCACTGCGGCAATTTTCCGCGCTATCAGGATGACGTACTGAACTATAAGAAGAAAATTTCATCGCCTCGCTCCGCTGACTGGTGTATAATCCTCGCCCTGAAAAAACCGGCAGCCGCACAGGCGCATCTGTTGGTGAGACATTATGCTATGGTGCTTTACAACGCAGCCTGTGTTGGAGTAAAATTCCGCACCATTTTGAAACAAGCTGGCACCGACGTCAGCAGCAAAACCGAATTTATCGAGGTGAGAGTTACATGCCGGTAATTAAAGTACGTGAAAACGAGCCATTTGACGTAGCACTGCGTCGCTTCAAGCGTTCTTGCGAGAAAGCAGGCGTTCTGGCTGAGGTTCGTCGTCGTGAGTTTTATGAAAAACCTACTACCGAACGTAAGCGCGCTAAAGCGTCTGCCGTAAAACGCCACGCGAAGAAACTGGCTCGCGAAAACGCACGCCGCACTCGTCTGTACTAATATTTGAGGGCTTGCCCTCAGGCTTCACAGACAAGTAGTAGTACACAAGGCCGTGCTTTCCGAAAGGAATGCGCGGCTTGTTCTCGTTTATGAGCTGATAAACTGGGGCTTATGGCTGGACGAATTCCACGCGTATTTATCAATGACTTGCTGGCCCGCACGGACATCGTGGATCTTATCGATGCGCGCGTAAAGCTAAAAAAGCAGGGTAAGAACTACCACGCGTGTTGTCCCTTCCATAATGAAAAAACCCCCTCTTTCACCGTCAACGGTGAAAAACAGTTTTACCACTGCTTCGGCTGTGGCGCACACGGCAACGCCATCGATTTTTTGATGAATTACGATCGGCTTGAGTTTGTCGAAAGCATTGAAGAGCTGGCCACCCTGTACGGTCTGGAAGTGCCCTATGAAAGCGGCACCGGCCCAAGCCAGCTTGAGCGGCATCAGCGTCAGAGCCTTTATCAGCTGATGAGTGGCCTGAACGATTTTTATCAGCAGTCGCTTTCTCAAAGCCAGGCGGCAGGCGCGCGAGACTATCTTGCGCAGCGGGGCCTGAGCGATGAGGTTATCCGGCATTTTTCCATCGGCTTCGCGCCTGCGGGCTGGGACAACGCGCTCAAACGTTTTGGCCGTAACCCGGACGACCGCCAGTCGCTGACGGATGCCGGCATGCTGGTAACCAACGATCAGGGACGCAGTTACGACCGCTTTCGCGAACGGATCATGTTTCCGATTCACGACAAGCGTGGACGGGTAACAGGTTTTGGCGGACGCGTTATTGGCGATGCCCTGCCGAAATACCTGAACTCGCCGGAAACCGAAATTTTCCATAAAGGCCGCCAGCTGTATGGCCTTTATGAGGCACAAAAGAAACATCCTGAACCCGCAAAGCTGTTAGTGGTTGAAGGCTACATGGACGTGGTAGCACTGGCGCAGTTCGGCATCGACTATGCCGTCGCGTCATTGGGCACTTCCACTACGCCTGAGCATATTCAACTGCTTTTTCGCACCACCGATACGGTGATTTGCTGCTACGACGGTGACAGAGCGGGCCGGGAAGCGGCATGGCGCGCGCTGGAAACCGCATTGCCTTACATGAATGACGGTCGTCAGCTACGCTTTATGTTTCTGCCGGATGGTGAAGATCCCGATACGCTGGTGCGTAAAGAGGGCAAAGAGACGTTTGAAACGCGGATGGAGCAGGCGATGCCGCTCTCCGCTTTTCTGTTCGATACGCTGCTGCCGCAGGTTAATTTGAGCACGCCCGACGGCAGAGCGCAGCTTAGTACGCTGGCTTTGCCGCTGATTAGCCAGGTGCCCGGTGAAACACTGCGCATCTATCTGCGTCAGGAATTGGGTAATAAACTGGGCATTCTGGACGATAGCCAGCTGGAAAAACTGCTGCCGAAACAGAGCGAAGGCTCGAAGGTGCCTAAGCAGCCCCAGCTAAAACGCACAACCATGCGTATACTGATTGGATTGCTGATTCAAAATCCGGAGCTGGCGACGATAGTGCCTTCGCTGGAAGGACTGGACAACTCGGCGCTTCCGGGCTTTTCGCTATTTGTCGAGCTGGTCAGCACCTGCGTGGCGCATCCTGGCCTGACCACCGGTCAGCTACTAGAGTTATATCGCGGCACAAAATTTAGCCAGAGCCTTGAAACGCTGGCAACGTGGAACCACATGATAGTTGAGGATGAAGTGGAAACCATGTTTAAGGACTCGCTGGCCAGCATGTACGACGCGGCGCTGGAGCGCAGGCTTGAAGAGCTTATCGCGCGTGACCGCACCCACGGATTAAATGCCGGGGAGCGGCGGGAATTCTGGACGCTGAGCCAGGCCTTGAAAAAACAGTAATTAAGCAGCGGCGAAGAATGAGTTGTACAACATTTTGAAGCGTATATCGTCGTTGCTACTTTGAGCGCTCTGTTCCGGCTGATAAGGAATGCGGGCGCGGCTAGAAGAAACCGCTTCACACAGAATATCCGCGGCTTAAGTGCCGATTATCCGCCAGGTCGAGCCTGGCAGCCGCCACGATGGGCAGCGGCAATAATCCAACGCCCTCACTGTTATTGTTGGCTGCTTAAGCTTAGCCGACCAACACCAATCTAATTTAACAGAAGTGTGGATACCGTCTTATGGAGCAAAACCCGCAGTCACAGCTGAAGCTGCTTGTCACCCGTGGTAAGGAGCAAGGCTATCTGACCTATGCCGAGGTCAATGACCATCTGCCGGAAGATATCGTCGACTCCGATCAGATCGAAGACATCATCCAGATGATCAACGACATGGGCATTCAGGTTGTGGAAGAAGCGCCTGATGCCGACGATCTGATGCTGAACGAAAACAGCAGCGACACGGACGAAGATGCTGCCGAAGCGGCTGCTCAGGTGCTCTCCAGCGTTGAATCCGAGATCGGACGTACCACCGACCCGGTGCGCATGTACATGCGCGAAATGGGTACCGTTGAACTGTTGACGCGCGAAGGCGAAATCGACATCGCGAAGCGCATCGAAGACGGTATCAACCAGGTTCAGTGTTCCGTTGCCGAATATCCTGAAGCCATCACCTATTTGCTGGAGCAGTACGATCGCGTTGAAGCGGGCGAGGCTCGCCTTTCCGACATGATCACCGGCTTTGTCGATCCAAACGCGGAAGAGGACATTGCACCTACGGCTACGCACGTAGGATCTGAACTCTCTGAAGAAGAGCGTGACGACGACGAAGATGAAGACGAAGAGTCTGACGACGATAGCTCTGACGATGACAACAGCATCGATCCGGAACTGGCTCGCGAGAAATTCACCGAGCTGCGCACGCAGTACGAAAAAACGCGTACGGTGATCAAAGCTAAAGGCCGCAGCCATGCTGACGCTATTAGCGAAATCCAGAATCTTTCCGACGTCTTTAAGCAGTTCCGCCTGGTGCCGAAGCAGTTCGACTACCTGGTAAACAACATGCGTACCATGATGGATCGCGTTCGTACTCAGGAACGTATCATCATGAAGCTATGTGTTGAAATCTGTAAGATGCCGAAAAAGAACTTCATCACGCTGTTTACCGGCAATGAAACCAGCGAAACCTGGTTCAACGCCGCGCTGGCCATGAATAAACCATGGTCTGAAAAGCTGAAGGACGTAGCGGAAGACGTACAGCGCAGCCTGATGAAGCTGGCGCAGATTGAAGAAGAGACCGGCCTGACCATCGAACAGGTAAAAGATATCAACCGTCGCATGTCTATCGGTGAAGCGAAAGCGCGCCGTGCGAAGAAAGAAATGGTTGAAGCTAACCTGCGTCTGGTTATCTCTATTGCTAAAAAGTATACCAACCGTGGCCTGCAGTTCCTGGATCTGATTCAGGAAGGCAACATCGGTCTGATGAAAGCCGTTGATAAGTTTGAATATCGCCGTGGCTATAAGTTCTCTACTTATGCGACCTGGTGGATCCGTCAGGCTATCACCCGCTCTATCGCTGACCAGGCGCGCACCATCCGTATTCCGGTGCATATGATTGAGACGATCAACAAGCTCAACCGTATTTCCCGCCAGATGCTGCAGGAGATGGGCCGCGAGCCAACGCCGGAAGAGCTGGCCGAGCGTATGCTGATGCCGGAAGACAAAATCCGCAAGGTGCTGAAGATCGCTAAAGAGCCAATCTCCATGGAGACGCCGATTGGTGATGATGAAGATTCGCATCTGGGCGACTTCATTGAAGATACCACGCTGGAGCTGCCGCTGGATTCTGCTACCTCTGAGAGCCTGCGTTCTGCGACGCACGACGTGCTGGCCGGGCTGACCGCTCGCGAAGCAAAAGTCCTGCGCATGCGTTTTGGTATCGATATGAACACCGATCATACGCTGGAAGAAGTGGGCAAACAGTTCGACGTTACCCGCGAGCGTATTCGTCAGATTGAAGCGAAAGCACTGCGCAAGCTGCGTCATCCAAGCCGCTCTGAAGTGCTGCGCAGCTTCCTGGACGATTAATCATCCGGCTGCGTAATAAGCCCCGGCCTGTGCCGGGGCTTTTTTTTGCCTGTTGCCTGCCTTCCGACATCAACAGTTGAACCTGGAAAAGGGTGCTCCCGGATCACATCAACAATGCGCTGGCGAACAACCTGTCCGCCAGCGAGTTGCCTTACCTTGCGGATTCGCAGGCTAAGCTGGCTACAATCTCTGTGCCGCCCTGTTTAACGTGCAGTTCACACAGCGAACCGCGTGTAAGCCAGACAAGGGTAATTACCGTTATGCAGACCATCGTTAAACAGAAAACGAACATTTTTTGTGCCATCACTGGCCTCCTTTTCCATTGCTTTTCAGCGGGTAAAAGGCTACCTTTACATTGTGGATGTAAGAGGTGCCTCACTTTGACTTGCGTCAGGTGGGGCTTTTCTCTTTCTGTCCCGGTTACCCAGGACAAAAAGATCCTGAGCACCCGTCGCGCAGTGTAGCGCACTTCCTCGTCAGTTCCCGCAGCAATTTACTAAACCCAGAGCTGGCCCTGATTTCTGTGCAACAGCCATGAAACTGCACATTAGATCAGCGATCTGCCGCCAGTAATGCCCGGTTTAGTTCCTGATAAGCGGCGGTCAGCTCATCCTGCGAAGCACGATTCAAACCGCTGGGATTAGGTAATACCCAGATTTCCGTCTTGCCGAGGGTTTGCGGCTGCTTGCCCCACTCTACCTTCCCCGCCCTGAACGCCTGTTTATAGGCTTGCTTACCCAGCACCGCGAGCGCATCAGGCTGATAGCGCAGGATCGTCTCCTGCAGCAGTTTGCCGCCGTCGCGTAGCTCCGTTGCCGTAAGCTCTGAAGCCTCTTTGGTCGCCCTTTCTACCAGCATGGTAATCCCGCAGCGCGTGACCAACAGCTCGCGTTCTTCTTCCGGCTTGAGCTGCCTGGCCGTAAATCCGGCCTGCCAGATTGTTTTCCAGAAACGGTTTCCCGCATAGGCAAAATGAAAACCGGTATGGGCCGAGGATTTTCCGGGATTAATGCCGCAGAAAATCACTCTGAGTCCGGGCGCGATAATGTCATCAATCCCGTGTTCCTTATGTTCCACTCTTATTTCTCCAGGCTTTGCCATCAGGGAATAGCAAAATAGCTCAGCACTTCGCAGCCTCGCCCAACGGCAGGCGTAGCGATAACGTTCAGCGTGGCGATATCAATTACGCTTAGCGTGCCGTCGTCCTCGTTGGCGATAAGCAGCGTCTGATTGTCCGGGCTAAAACAGCCGTCCATCGGCTTATTTCCTACTTTAACCTGACCGAGCGGATTAAGCTCACCGTCAAAAAGGCTGATAACCGGCTCCTCGTCACCAATAACCACCAGCAGCGAGCCATCTTCGCTAAAGCGAACCAGCTGGGAAGATTTTTTATGGCCCGGCAGCGGCAGGGTTTTCACCAGGCGATGCTTATTACTGTCCAACACGTGTAGCCCCGGCTTCTCGCCGTCCGTCGCTACAATAAATGCGCTAATCGGCGAAGCGGCTATCCCGCTGATGGTGCCGGGCATAGCGATAGTGTCGATGACTTTGCCGTTGCCGCCAGAGAGTTCCACTACCGTTACGGAGGCATCCTCTTCGTTATCGGTAAACAGCTTACGGCCGGAAGGCAGAATCGCTAATCGGTGTGTATTGTGCGAAGGCACGGCAATTTTGTTAATAATGGTGTCGCTATTGGGATCGATAACCAGAATCGTGGCGCTGTTTTCGCAGCATTGATACACATAGCCATCGTGCCCTAACCGCGCGGTATGCGGAGATTCAAGCGGGCTGACATCGATAAATCCCTGCACCTGACGCTGTAGCAGATCGATCACCGCAATTTTATGGCCAGGATGAGGATTGTCGCCGTGAATACCGTCGCCGAAGATAGGTACATAGGCCTTATGCTGCTGCGGCAGGATCAGCAGCTCATGCGGGCGCGGCGGAAAAGCGTTCAGCTCCCTTTCGACGGCAAAGGTTTCAGGATTAAGAAACAGCACGTTGCTGCCCTGCTTATCGACAGCAATCAAACCATAGCGATTTTTTAACGTCACGGATTTCTCCTTTAATGAAGTAGTTACCTTAAAGGTAGTCCACGACGTTGCCACGCTGCTGAAGGAAAGGTTACAAAATTTGCTGAATGCCCCACATTGCCAGCGCGTGATCTTCATGGGAGGGCAAGCCGCTAACGGTGACGGCACCAATGATGCCGCCGCTGCTTAGCAGCAGCGGAAAGCTGCCACCATGGTCGGAATAGCGCCGGGGATCCATGAAATTCATTTTTTCCATCCGCACGCCATCAGCCTGGTTTTTCTCGCCCGTGTACAAAGAAGAGTGACCGTTGCGTAGCGTGGTGTGGCGTTTACGCGCTATCCATTCCAGGTTTTCGGCGCTGGAACCCGCTAATGCGCAGCTGAACAGAATCTGTCCAAAACCATATACCTCGATAGCTATCGGCGCTTTTTCCTGTACCCCACGCTGACGAATCGCCTCACCTACCCGCCAGGCATCTTCAAAGCTAAACCGGGACAGGCGAACGTTTTGTTCCTGCTGCAGCAAGGTTTCCAGATCGGGAATAGTCGACATAATGCACTCTTTTAACAGAACAATAAGATGGACATTAGCCTAATAGATTTTTATATTTCACATAACATACATATGGAATATAAATTTTATTTGTGAGGAAGATCGCCTTCCTTCTGAGGATTAAAAGCCTCGCGCAGCCAGTGGGTAAAGCTGCTGACGGCACGTGGAACCTGAGCAGCCCATGGACGCACCACGTACAGGTTTTCGGCAAAAGCGCCCAGTGTTTGCCACTGCGGCAAGACCTCAACCAGCTGGCCGCTGTCGATCGCGCTTTGTGCGCTAAAGTCCGGTAACAGCGCGATGCCCAGTCCTTCCAGCGCGGCATCCCTGATTGATTCACTGTTATTAGTAGCAAAAGGGCCGCTAACGTTCACAGACATCTTTTCGCCAGCTGCGGTACGTGAGGTAAACGTCCAGCGCGGCGTTTCTGTCCCTCGCGGGTAGTAAAGACACTGATGCTGGCTTAGCGCCTGCGGGGTTTGCGGCTCGCCATATCTGGCCAGATAGGCAGGCGAAGCGACTACCAGCGCGCGAGTAGCGCACAACGGTAGCGCAACATGCGTTTCAGGAAGCGTATCGCTGTGACGAATGGCAAGGTCAAATCCTTCGCTGGCCAGTGAAACCAGCCGATCGGAAACCTCAAGCTGAATGCGCACCTGTGGATGCTCGCGCAAGAAAGCCGTGATATGCGGCACCAGCTGCTGCCGGCCAAACGCCACCGGCGCGGTGATGCGAATTAAGCCCCGCAATGGCCCGGAAGCATCGCGCACGCTAAAAAAGCTCTGTTCTATCTGCGCAAAAGGCGCGCGCAGTTCTTCGACCAGCTTTTCACCCGCGCTGGTCAGCCGCAGACTGCGAGTCGTACGGGTAACCAGCGGAACGCCCGCCTGCTGCTCCAGCTCTTTAATTTTCTGGCTCATGGCGGCCTTGCTGACCTCCAGCCGCTCAGCCGCGCGGGTAAAGCTGCCCTGCTCTGCCAGAACGGTCAGCCAGTGCAGATGGATCCATAGTGCATCAGTTTTAATGTCCATCGCTATTGTTCACTATAGTAAATAATCATTTCAACTATAGCGGTTTTTCTTCGCCGCCGCGCGCCGTAAAGTAGTCGCCAGATTAGCGCGAACATTTTCGGGCTTCACTAGCACGTTAAGGGGAATTGATATGCCGCTACTGCAATTCGACGTTATTCAGGGCCGTTCCGAATCAGAACTTAAAACTATGCTGGATGCCGCCCACCGTGCCGTGCTTAGCGCTTTTAAGGTGCCGGAACGCGATCGCTACCAGATTGTTCACGAAAACAAACCTTATCAAATGGTCTTCGAAGACACCGGCCTGGGGCTAAAGCGCACCGACAATCTGGTGATGGTGCGGGTATTTACCAGCCCGCGTAGCGACGAGCAAAAACAGTTTTTTATGGCGGAACTGTGTCGCGAACTGAAAGAGAGCTGTGGCATTTTGGGCAGCGACGTGATGATAAGTTTTATCACTAACGACAAAGGCGACTGGAGCTTTGGCAACGGCGTCGCGCAGTATATGACCGGCGAGCTTTAAGGTTGAGAGAAGCGCAGGTTGTTTAGCAGAGGGCAGTAGCTCCCCGGCCAGAAGCCGGGGAGCAGCACAATCAGAAGTCGTAGCGCAGACGCACCAGGTTCATATCGCCCAGGTTATCGCTGCTTGACGTAAAGACATGCTCATAGTCGACGCGGAAACCGTAGTCGAGCTGGAAGGTAATCCCGACGCCGTTATCAATACGCTGGTAATTGCGGTCGTTGATATATTCCAGGCGGTCGCCCATCACGTAAGGCATAAAGGTTTTCAGGCCGTAATTGCCAACCGGAATGGTATAGCCTGCCATGTATTCGATACCCCAGGCATCTCCTGCAAAGTAGTTATCCACGCTCTTTTTCTTGCTCAGCAGGAAGTTCTGGTAATAGCCGCCGCCGAAAGAGAATGTCCAGCTATCTGGCTTCCAGCTAAGAGAGGTACCGTAAATATTCTGGTCCCAGGTTTTCCCCTGATCGGTACCCGGATTGCGCATTTCGGCCCGGGTATAGTTCCAGGCCGCGCCCCAGGTCAGCTCTTTGCTCAGGTGATAATCCACGCCCAGCGAGCCGCCGCCCTGACGCTTATAGCGCAGACCATCGCCCGGCAAATATTCATTATCAGCAAACAGGTAAGAAGCCAGCACGTCCGCATCGCCAAAGGTATTTTTATACTTCAGCATTTTACGGGAACGGTAAGATCCATCGTAGTCGCCGTTGATGCCGTTGCCAGGTGCCTGGGCCAGCATGTCATAATCCCAGATATCGGTTTTTGCGCCAACCACATCATAATAAACGCTGTTTTGCTGACCGAAGGTTAATTTACCCCAGGTTTTGCTCTGGAAACCGGTATAAAGCATACGGCGGGTCGTATCATGAGCCTTCGCGGCGTAATGATTATCCCAGTTAAAAATGGCCGGCGCGTTCACGCCCAGCTCGTAATAACCAACCCAGCTCACGTCATCAAACAGATAATAATCCGACAGGAAACGGAAACGCGTACCGCCGTCAAAGCCGTTACGTTTATAGGCGTTTTTACCGTCGCTGCCGGTCAGGTTATTAAACTGCGGACGAATACTGCCGCCAACGGTAAAGTTGAGACGGCTTAGCGGATCGCCCGCCTGCGGATTTTGTTTAATCAACGTCACTTCAGCATGAGCTGCAAAAGAGGCACTGCCGACCACCAGCGCCAGGCCAACAGCCTGACTTAACACGCGCATTTTTGTTAACATTATGTTGCCCTGTAAAACTTTGCCATAGAAAAGAGAACGGAATATTGAAAGAAAACGTCACACAAAGCCGATTTTTTGCGCGATTATAGGCACGAAATCTTAAAACGCAATATGCAAAACGGGCTTTTGTAAATTTTCTTATATCCTTTTGTTTTATTTAGGTTAAGCAAGATAAAAGCAGCCCAACCTTTCTCTCGACCCGCGCTCGCTTTATTAAACCGAAAGCACAGAAGGCGCCCTGCCCGCTGGCGCGGACAAAAATGTGAACGCGCTCTGACTTATTACATAAATATGTTTTCGGCAGCGCTGGCCATAACCTTAATTAATTTAACCTTCGGGTTACTTTTTCAGATAAGGAATTCGTGCACCGTCGCATAAAACGTCCAGGTTCAATGCGATGACTGCTGCATAACTTAAACAGAACCTTAACCAACCGTAATAAATACGCGATCGCTGCTTTTTTTATTTGCGCAGGCCCGGTTGCCAGCGCTGGCTCATCACGTTAGATTGCTCAATTCGCCAGGGACTGGCGCTTAATGCCTGCCAGGGCGCTGTTTTCGGAGAAAATAAAATTTGGGATCTGCATCGCTTTCATTACTGCTCTTTATTGCGTCGGCCATACTTTACCGCCTGAAGGCCGGACGAAATAAATCAGCATTTATTGCTATTACTTTGCTTTCCGCCATTTATATCGTGCTGAATGCTTCGCTATTGGCGAGCAATTACTTTACCGGCGAAGGGATTAACGACGCGGTTATTTATACGATTACCAGCAACCTGAGCGGTGCGGGCGTAGGGAAATACCTGCTTCCGGCCGCCGGAATGGCGGCCGGACTGGTGCTGCTGCTGATCTTTCTGACCTGGATTTTACGGCGGGGTAACAAGCACAGCGGCGGTAAACTCTGGGCCCTGCTGGCTATCGTGCTGGCGCTCGCCTCAATAAAAACTACGCCTGCTTATCAACAGGTTGCGAGCCTGGTCAAATCACAATTAGGTAAGGGCGACTCCGACTTTTACACGCACTACAAAGTACCAGGTACGCAGCTGCGCGGCAGTAAACCTAACCTGGTTTATATCTATGCCGAAAGCCT
>Ga0153980_1000148_pt1 | contig 37879 bp, 35 predicted proteins | sample TSGA064MetaG_FD_104722 | JGI IMG/M metagenome (GOLD analysis project Ga0153980, IMG submission 104722) | Attine ant fungus gardens microbial communities from Georgia, USA - TSGA064 MetaG | ecosystem: Host-associated > Fungi > Mycelium > Unclassified | place: USA: Georgia, Magnolia Springs State... | reverse complement strand
AAGCAGAAGCAGAAGCAGAAGCAGAAGCAGAAGCAGAAGCAGAAGCAGAAGCAGAAGCAGAAGCAGAAGCAGAAGCAGAAGCAGAAGCAGAAGCAGAAGCAGAGGCAGAAGCAGCAAAAAGCCAGCCCGATGAGGCTGGCTTCAGTAAAAGCGTTACGGAGAGTTAATAGAGCGGCTGAGCGCCATCGGGACGCGTTTTAAAGCGGCGATGCAGCCACATGTACTGATCGGGCGCACGCATAATTTCGCCCTCAATAACTTTATTCATATAGGCAGCGGCCTGCTGCTCATCCTCAATCGGATACTCTTTTAGCTCGGGCTGAATCACCAGCTCGTAGCCGCTTCCGTCTTCGTTACGGATTAGCACCACGGTAATCATTGCTGGTTTAGCCATGCGGGCAATCATCCAGGTACCGCTGGTCGTCGCAGCCTGAGGGACGGCAAACAGCGGTGCAAACACGCTGCCTTTAGGGCCGTAGTCCTGATCGGGAGCAAACCAGACCGCTTCACCCTGTTTCAATGCCTGCACCATACCGCGTAAATCGCGGCGGTTAATCATCGCCTTATTGGAACGCATACGGCCTTTGGTTTGCACCCACTCCATCAGCTTGTTGTTATGCGGACGATACATAGCCATCATCGGCTGACAGAGGCCCATTGCTCTGCCACCCAGCTCCAGCGACATAAAATGTACGCCGATAATCAGCGCGCCGCGGCCTTCTTTTTGCGCGGCCTGCAAATTATGCAGGCCGTTAACGGTAAACCAGCGCTTAACGCGGCGATCGGACCAGAACCAGGCCATACCGGTTTCCAGCAGTCCCATGCCCAGCGACTCAAAGTTGCGCACAATGCTCAACTCAATTTGTTCTTTTGGCATATCCGGAAAGCACAGCTCCAGATTGCGGCGAGTAATACGAATACGGCGTTTCAGAAAACGCATTGATGTGCGGCCCATCCATGTGCCCAGTTTTTGCAGCATTGGAAAAGGCAGCAGCACCAGTAAATACAGTAATCCCAGTCCGGCCCATGTTGTCCAGTAACGTGGATGCATCATGTTGCGGGTAAAGCGGGGAGATTCCTTCATATGTCTCTCTTTATGCGTGCATGGAAGATGTAGCGCATAAAGAAGTTAATCCGCAGCGATACAGAGGATAGGACAACGACATCGACGAGAAGTTGAGATTAACGTCTGATATTTACACAAGCCAGACGATTCTGTGTAAATCGCAGACATTAAAAAAGGCGCTAACAGTACGTAGCGCCTCCGTCACAATGAACCGAAACCTTAGTTCATGCCGTATTTTTTCAGTTTCTTACGCAGCGTACCGCGGTTGATACCCATCATCAGGGCTGCACGGGTCTGGTTGCCACGGGTATATTGCATCACCATGTCCAACAGAGGCTGTTCTACTTCAGCCAAAACCAGCTCATACAGGTCATTAACATCCTGACCGTTCAGTTGAGCAAAATAGTTCTTCAGTGCCTGTTTGACCGAGTCACGCAGAGGCTTTTGGGTCACCTGATCCTGGGAGTTAACGGTTGAAACGGTCAGTACATCAGAATTTACGCGTTGTTCGAACATAGTTCTGTCAGCTCTTTATTTCTATTATGCAAGTTTTTCGAAGTATGCTTCCAACGCCTCCAGCTGTTCGCTGGCATCCTCAATGGCGTTGAATGTGCGCCGAAACTGGTCGTTTGGGGCATGCTCCTGGAGATACCAGGAGACGTGCTTCCGGGCAATACGGTATCCTTTGCGATGACCATAAAAGTCGTGCAGTTCCCGTAAGTGCTCGATAAGCAAGCGCTTTACTTCAGCCAGTGGCATTGGTGCCAGCAGCTCCCCAGTGTCCAGATAATGCTGGATTTCCCGGAAGATCCACGGTCTTCCCTGAGCCGCACGTCCTATCATCAGGGCATCAGCCCCCGTATAGTCGAGTACGGCTCTGGCTTTATGCGGGTCAGTAATGTCTCCGTTCGCGATAACGGGAATAGAGACATTCTGCTTAACTGTCCGAATGCTGTCATATTCAGCTTCGCCGTTGAACAAACACGCGCGAGTGCGTCCGTGGATGGTCAGGGCCTGAATGCCACAACGTTCAGCCAATTGGGCAATCTCAACACAATTGCGGTTATCCGTATCCCAGCCGGTGCGAATCTTTAACGTGACGGGCACATCTACCGCATTAACTACCGCTGAAAGGATAGACTTCACCAGTTCAGGGTGTTGCAGCAGGGCCGAGCCCGCCATTTTACGATTCACCTTTTTAGCCGGACATCCCATGTTGATATCGATAACCTGCGCACCCGATAAAGCGTTAATGCGCGCGGCCTCAGCCATCTCTTCAGGGTCACAACCGGCAATCTGCACGGTACGAATACCGGGCTCATCACTGTGTACCATACGCAGTCGTGATTTGTCGCTGGCCCAGACTTCCGGGTTTGACGACAGCATCTCCGATACGGTCATACCAGCGCCCATTGCATAACAAAGCGTCCGGAAAGGCCTGTCGGTAATTCCGGCCATTGGTGCTGCAATCAGGCGATTGCGAAGCTGGTGGTTTCCTATGCGCATGAAAAAAAAGTGACCATAGTGTGTTCGCAAGGCGGCGTATATTACGCATTTTTTTCAGAAGATGAAAGGCCAAACTTTGAACAATTTCGCGTAAAAAGGGTCACCACAAGGTTACGCGATTAGCTTACTTGATAAATATTAATATTAAACAACAGGTTAAATATCAAAGGCTAAATTATGAACAAATATTTTTCTTTTTCTGTGACAAACTTAACACTATAAATAACGGTATCTTGCGTGAAAAACACGCCTGATACCGCCGTGTCCGCCTCGATTCTGCCAGTGCCCGGTCAATTATTCGACGATAATCCGCGCATGTAAAGGCCGGATTGCACGATTAATGACTTGCTCAAGCGCCTTATGCAGGCGACAGGCGAGCATTATCGGCTAAATTCGTTGATTAGCGGCGTATGCCGGTGATGCGACACCACTCTTCTTTCTCCGCCACAGGATCAAGCGTGAACTTGTCCTCATAGGCTTCGCAAACGCCGCTTGCCTGGCTGGCCAGCACGCCGGAAAGCCCCAGATGACCGCCGGATATCGGCAGCACGCTGATAAGCGGGGCCAGCTCGCGCAGCGGGCCGGCAAGAATGTTGGCGACGACGACATCCGCACTCAGGTTGTCAGGCTGCTCATGGGGCAGATAGAGCGACAGGCGTTCCGATACGCCGTTGCGCTCGGCATTGTCGCGACTAGCCTGAATGGCCTGCGGATCGATATCAATTCCGATAGCTGTAGCCGCGCCCAGCTTAAGAGCCGCGATAGCCAGGATGCCGGAGCCACAGCCAAAATCGATTACCGTTTTGCCCGCCAGATCCAGACCGTCCAGCCAGCTCAGGCACATCGCCGTCGTTGGATGCGTGCCGGTGCCGAAAGCCAGGCCGGGATCGAGCATCACGTTAACCGCATGCGGATCCGGCACGTCACGCCAGCTTGGGCAGATCCACAGACGCTGACCGAAGCGCATCGGGTGGAAGTTTTCCATCCATTCGCGCTCCCAGTCTTTATCTTCAATCTGCTCAATTTTGTGATGAAAACTGGCGCCGAGCAGCGGATGTTGTTCCAGACCGGCAATCACGTCCTGCATCTCGGTTTCTGCATCGAACAGGCCGATCACATCGGTATCGCCCCACAGGCGGGTTTCGCCCGGCAGCGGCTCAAAAACCGGATTATCGTGCGTATCCTGGAACGTGACCGAGACAGCCCCGTTCTCAATCAGCGCATCGCCCAGCTCTTCAGCCTGTGCGCCAGTGGTGTTGATCTTCATTTGTATCCAGGGCATTGCGATTCTCTTTAGTCAGACAAAAAGGCTATGGCCGTTGAGGACGGCCAAAACGGTTGCCGATTGCAAAAGCAATCAGGCTAAGCAGCAGCGACGGCACCACGGGGTGAAAGCCCCAGGGCTGCAGCGATAAGCTGGCCAGCAGGGTATAACAGCCCGCGCCGCTAACCATACTGCTCAACGCGCCGGCAGTGTTGGCTTTTTCCCAGTACAGGCCCAGCACCAGCGGCCACAGAAACACCGCTTCCAGGCCGCCAAAAGCCAGCAGATTAAGCCAGATTAGCATGTCGGGTGGATTCCAGGCCGCCAGCAGCAGCAGCAGGCCCAGCACCAGCGTGACGGCCGCCGAAATCTTTTTCAGCAGCGGCTCATTATCGATCTGCTGCGGACGCACGCGTAAAAACAGATCTTTCACGATCGTGGCGGAAGATTGCAATAGCTGTGCGTTGATCGTCGACATAATCGCCGCCATCGGCGCGGCAAGAAAGATCCCGGCAGCCAGCGGCGGCAAAACATGGATCATCAGCGTAGGGATAACCAGGTCAGGGATCTTCAAATCGGGCATAACCGCACGTCCCAGCGCGCCAGCCAGGTGCATCCCGAACATCAGTACGGCAACCACGATGGTGCCAAGCACAATCCCGCGATGCACAGCCTTGCTGTCTTTATAGGAAATACAGCGAACGGCAGTGTGCGGCAGCCCGATAACGCCAAAGCAGACCAGCACGGAAAAAGAGGCCAGGAAAGTTGGGCTAAGGATATTATCCACGCCGCCGGGCGAAATCAGCTGGGGATTAATCTGCTCCAGCTTCTGTACCGCGCTGTGCATACCGCCCGCGGCATGGATCACGGCAAACAGCAGAATAAAAGTGCCGAGCAGCATCACCAGGCCTTGCAAAGCATCGTTCAGCACGCTGGCACGAAAGCCGCCAAAAGCGGTATAGAATGCGATAGCGCCGCCGAAAATTAACAGGCCGGTATCATAAGGAATGCCTGCCGCCGTCTCCAGCAGCCGTGCGCCGCCGATAAACTGCACGGTCATCGCACCGACAAAGGCAATCAGCAGGCTCAGGCTGGCGAACCACACCAGCAGCGTGCTGCGGTAGCGAGCAAAAAGCATATCGTTCAGCGTGACGGCATTGTAGCGCCTGGCCAGGATAGCAAACTTTTTGCCCAGAATGCCCAGCGACAGCCAGACGGCCGGCACCTGAACCATTGAAAGCAGCACCCAGCCCAGCCCGTAATGGTAGGCCGCGCCGGGGCCGCCGATAAACGAGCTGGCGCTGATATAGGTGGTCGTTAGCGTCATGGCCAGCACAAAGCCGCCCATCGACCGGCTGCCAAGAAAATATTCGGTCAGGAAGCTGCCTTCGCGGCGTTTACGCATGGCATAGACAGACAGCGCGGCAACCAGCAGCAGATAGGCGATTAACGGTACAATAACCCCCGGCTTCATGGCGCATCCTCCAGGGAAATATCACGAAACACGCGTTTTATCATCAGCCAGCAAAAGAAAATAAACAGCAGCGGTACCAGCAGACAGGCCATTTCAAACCAGTGGGGCAGGCCGGTTGGGCCGGGCTGGTTATCACCCGACAGCGCCGCCAGAAACCAGGCGGCAAGATAGGCCACCGCCAGCCAGAACGACCAGCGGGCCTCGCGATGCGCCTGCACAAAGCGTTTTTCCATTTTTCCTCCCGGAACAGGCAAAGAAAAAGGCCGGTCAGACCGGCCTTCCTTTCATTCCTCAGACAAATCAGGTTTCCTGAATGCCGAGTTTTTTCTCCAGATAATGGATGTTAGTGCCGCCCACCTGGAAGTGTTCGTCATCCATGATCTTCATTTGCAGCTCAATATTAGTCTTGATGCCGTCAATGATCAGCTCTGCCAGTGCATTCCTCATGCGGGCAATCGCGACTTCACGCGTTTCGCCATAGGTGATCAGCTTGCCAATCATGGAATCATAATACGGTGGTACGGTGTAGCCAGCGTAAATATGAGATTCCCAACGCACGCCAAACCCGCCGGGCGCATGGAAGCGCGTGATCTTGCCAGGGCTTGGCAGGAAGGTGTTTGGATCTTCGGCGTTGATACGGCATTCAACCGCATGTCCGCGAATAACAATATCTTCCTGTTTGATCGACAGCGGCTGGCCGGCAGCGATACGCAACTGCTCTTTGATCAGGTCAACGCCGGTAATCATTTCCGTTACCGGATGCTCAACCTGAATACGGGTGTTCATTTCAATGAAGTAGAACTCACCGTTTTCGAACAGGAACTCGAAGGTGCCCGCGCCGCGATAGCCGATATCAATACAGGCTTTCGAGCAGCGTTCGCCGATAAAGCGGCGCTGTTCTTCGCTGATGCCTGGCGCTGGCGCTTCTTCCACGACTTTCTGGTGACGACGCTGCATTGAGCAGTCGCGTTCAGCCAGATAGACCGCGTGGCCCTGACCATCAGCCAGCACCTGGATTTCCACGTGACGTGGGTTTTCCAGGAATTTCTCCATATAAACCATGTCGTTATTGAAAGCCGCTTTGGCTTCCGCTTTCGTCATGTTAATGGACTGCTCCAGGTCTTTGTCGTGGCGCACAACACGCATACCGCGACCGCCGCCGCCGCCAGAGGCTTTGATGATCACCGGATAACCGATGCGGTTAGCAATGGCGCGGTTTTTCTCCATGTCGTCGCCCAGCGAACCGTCAGAACCCGGTACGGTTGGCACGCCGGTTTTCTTCATCGCGGTGATAGCGGACACCTTGTCGCCCATCAGGCGAATGGTGTCGGCTTTCGGGCCGATAAAGATAAAGCCAGAGCGCTCAACCTGCTCGGCAAAATCGGCGTTTTCAGACAGGAAGCCGTAGCCAGGGTGAATCGCCACCGCGCCGGTAATTTCCGCAGCGGAAATCAGGGCAGGGATGTTCAGGTAGCTTTTTACGGAAGGTGCCGGGCCGATACAAACGGTTTCATCCGCCAGCAGCACGTGTTTCAGATCGCGGTCCGCGCTTGAATGCACGGCGACGGTTTTGATGCCCAGTTCTTTACAGGCACGCAAAATACGCAGCGCAATTTCACCACGGTTAGCTATTACAATTTTATCCAGCATGGTTCGCCTCGTCGTTATTCGATGACTACCAGCGGCTCGTCAAATTCAACTGGCTGACCGCTTTCGACCAGAATCGCTTTTACCACGCCGGACTTGTCGGCTTCGATCTGGTTCATCATTTTCATCGCTTCAACGATGCACAGGGTATCGCCAGCGTTAACTTTCTGGCCGATTTCGACAAAGGCTTTCGCGTCCGGGCTTGGCGTGCGGTAGAAAGTACCGACCATTGGTGAACGTACGATGTGACCACTGATCTCGGCAGCGGCAGGCGCTTCCATCACAGGCGTAGCGGCAGGTGCAACGGCGGTAGCCAGGGCAGGCTGCTGCTGCATCATTGGTGCAGCATAGGCCTGCTGCATCATCGGATAGCCCGGATTGGCTGGGGAACGACTGATGCGAACGGACTCTTCACCTTCAGAAATTTCCAGTTCAGCAATGCCTGATTCTTCAACCAGTTCGATCAGTTTTTTAATCTTACGAATATCCATTAGTGTGGTTCCGTACTCTGTTTAATTAGATTGTGACAGGCGTTTTACCGCCGTCTGTAAAGCCCAGGAGTAACCGTCGACGCCAAGTCCACAGATTACGCCAGCAGCAATATCAGAAAGATAAGAATGATGGCGAAAAGGTTCGCGGGCATGCACGTTAGACAGGTGCACTTCAATAAACGGGATGCTCACTGCAAGCAGGGCATCGCGAAGCGCAACGCTGGTATGCGTAAAAGCCGCCGGGTTAATGACGATATAATCGACATTGCCTTTCGCTTCATGAATGCGGTCAATTAACGCATGTTCCGCATTGGACTGCAGATGACTCAGCTTCACGTGGAGATCTTCAGCCTGCGTGTTCAGCATGCTGACGAGATCGAGAAGGGTCGTGCTGCCATACTTCTCCGGCTCGCGTGTGCCAAGGAGGTTCAGGTTTGGACCGTTCAAAAGCAGTATGTGAAACTTGTCGGTCATCTTGCCGCTATCTCCTGCGATAATTGAGGCATCGCACAAAATACAACGCGAAACGCCATTTGTCACCTTCGAAGGTGAAATTTGGCCTGTCCGCAGGTTTAAAACCGGGCATTATAACGATTTCAACGCAATTAGCAGCTAAATACTGGTCGTATCAGCGAAGATAATCCAGCAACTGCAGATAAAGCGCGCGGTAATAGCGAGATATGCGGAGCGGCGCACAGTTTATCGCCGCCAGCCGCGGAATTTTTTATAGCGCCACAGCAGCAGGACGAGCGCGATAAAAGCATAGATCCATGGCTGGGGCGAAAAGGTTTTTACCGACCATAGATAGTGGATCGGGGCCAGGATCAGCACGATATAAATGGCGTTATGCAGCTTTTGCCAATTTCTCCCCAGCTTCTTCTGCGCTTTCTGAAAAGAAGTCAGCGACAGCAGCAGCAGAATAAACCAGCTGATAATGCCCAGCGTGAGATAAGGCCGGGAGATCAGTTCGGAACCCAGCAGGCCCAGATTATCAATGCCCAGCTCAAGCAGCGCATAGCTAACCAAATGCAGCGTGGCCCAGGCAAAGCACCACAGGCCAAGCAGTCGGCGAACGCGAATAAGTAGCGGCTGCTTGCCATAGCGCGCCAGCGGCGTTACCAGCAAGGTGCCCAGCAGGAACTTCAGCGCCATTCTGCCGGTAAAATGCTGGATATCTTTTGCCGGATCGGCGCTCAGCCAGCCCTGGTTAATGGATAAAATCAGCCAGAGAAAGGGTAAAAAACCGGCAAGATGCAGCAGAACTTTCAGACCGGTAATCTGTTTAATCGTCAGGCGCACTAAAAGTTCTCCCGCAGATCTAACCCTTTATAGAGCGAGGCAACCTGGCTGCCGTAACCGTTGAATAATAAAGTAGGCTGGCGTTTAACATCCAGGATCCCGCCAGAGCCGATAAAGCGTTCAGTAGCCTGAGACCAGCGCGGATGATCGACATGCGGGTTAACGTTGCCGTAAAAACCATATTCATTCGCGGCCAGCTGATTCCATGTGGTCGGCGGCTGCTCTTTAACCAGCGTGATTTTTACGATCGACTTGATGCCTTTAAAACCATATTTCCACGGTACGGTAAGGCGGATGGGCGCGCCGTTTTGTGGCGGCAGCGCTTTGCCATACACGCCGGTAGTCAGCATGGTTAATGGATGCATCGCCTCATCCAGCCGCAGCCCTTCTACATAGGGATAATCGATGCCGCCGCCAACAAAGCGATCGCGCTGACCGGGCATCTCTTCCGGCGCATAAAGAGTCTGAAAAGCGACATAGCGTGCATTGCTGGTGGGCTCCGCCGCCTTTAACAGCTTGCCCAGTTCAAAACCAATCCAGGGTACGACCATCGACCAGGCTTCTACGCAGCGCATCCGGTAAATACGCTGTTCCAGCGGAAAACGCTTAAAGATATCGTCCATATCCAGCGTCATGGGCTTCGCTACTTCACCGCCGATCTCAATCTTCCAGTCGGTGGTTTTTAGCGATCCCGCATTGGCAGCCGGATCGGCTTTATCCAGACCAAACTCATAATAGTTGTTATAGCCGGTAACTTTATCTTCCGGCGTCAACGGCAGGCTGGCCTGATATTGCGCGGGCTTGCTGAAATCAAGCGGTTTACCCGCTGGCGCTTTTGGACTCTCTTTGCCTTTTCCCTGCAACCACGAAAGCACATCAGCTTTTGCCGTGGGAATCGACAGGGCAGCCACGCTGATACCCAACGCCTTCATCACCTGGCGGCGCTCGGCATTAAAAATGGTCTCAGGCGTTACATCATTTTCAGTGAGTTTATCAACGGGCTTCATTACAGAGTCTCCAGAATCGATCGCTCTTTAGCATGACCAATAAATCCGGTTTGAGCGAATCAGCAGGCAGAAAAAAGCGTATGCGAATGAGGATATCAGGTCCGTGAACAGTTTGAGCTTCAGGTAAGTGTAATGAGTTATGTTAACGTTAAGAAAGTAAAATGATGCTGGGGTAATGGGTAAACAAACCGCTGATAAATGTAAAGACGACTACTCCGGCAGCAAAAGGGCGGCCGGAGTAAAAGAGGCCTGGTTAGTTTTAACCAGCGTGCGTCGAAGTAAAAGAGCCCTGGTTAATTTTAACCAGCGTGCGGCCGGTTATTTCATTGTTGAGCAATTTTTCCGCGCTGGCTACCGCTTCCGCCAGCGTGATTTCGCTGGTGGCCTGCTGATAAAAAGCGTCAGGTAGGGTTTTCGTTAGCCTTTTCCAGGCTTCAAGGCGGCGATTAAGCGGCGTCGTCACTGAATCCACGCCCTGAAGACGAACGTTACGTAAAATAAAAGGCATCACCGTTGTCGGCAAGGCAAAACCTGCCGCAAGGCCACAGGCTGCGACTACCCCGCCATAATTCATCTGCGCCAGCACGCCCGCCAGCACTTTATCGCCAGCGGTATCGACGGCACCCGCCCAGCGCTGTTTTTCCAGCGGACGGCTGTCGGCAACAAAAGCCTCACGCGGCAAAATTTCGCTGGCGCCCAGCTGGCGCAGGTAGTCGTGGGTTGATGAACGACCGCTGACCGCCACAACCTGATAGCCCAGCGAACTAAGCAGTGATACCGCCGTACTGCCAACGCCGCCGCTGGCACCCGTTACCACGACCTCACCGCTTTGTGGCACGAGATCGCCTTCTTCCAGCGCCATCACGCACAGCATCGCCGTTAATCCGGCCGTGCCGATAATCATCGCTTTGCGTCCATCCAGGCCTTCCGGCATGGGGATTAGCCAGTCGCCTTTCACCCGGGCCTGTTCCGCCAGGCCTCCCCAGTGATTTTCACCCACGCCCCAGCCGGTCAACAATACCGACTGGCCAGCATGGAAACGCGGATCTTCACTGTGGCGAACCGTGCCGGAAAAATCGATGCCGGGCACCATAGGAAACTGACGGATGATTTTGCCTTTACCGGTAATCGCCAGCGCATCTTTGTAATTCAGTCCTGACCAGTGAATATCGACCGTCACCTCGCCGGGCGGCAGGGTGTCCACGCTGATATGCTTAACTTCTGCCCGGGTTTTGCCTTCGGACTGCTCAAGAACAAGTGCCTGCATGAGAATCTCCTGAAAATGAATCGCAAAGGTATAATTAAAGCCTGACCTCACTATACTCGCGGCAGAACGTAATATTTTTTAAAAATACAGAAAGGCGTGCGAACCCCTTTGCGGAAATAGTCATCGTGAACCCTTGCAGGATGATTCACGGCGTTTCTTTAACGGCAGTCAAAGAGCACAAGGATGCGATTAACCACTAAACTTTCCGCCCTCATCACTTTTGTCAGCGCGCTGGTCATGCTTGTTATGCTGGTGTGTGGCGTCATGAGTTTCTATTACCTCAGCGATTTACGTGCCGAACACCGGCTGCAAACCATGGCCGAAGATGTCGACCTCGCGCTTGAGCAGCAAACGCCAGCACAGATTGCTGAATGGCTGCCCAGGGTAATGGGGCCGTTACGGGTCATTCGCGTGACGTTTCAGGAAGAGAACCGACCTGCCGCAAGCGTAGCCCGCCAGCAGGATGCGCTGCTGGAAGATGAGCCGAACCGCTACCGCGAAAGTACCATCAGGCTGAAACAGCACCCCGGTTACACTCTGCATATTGTCTGGATAGACATGGCGAAAACCTGGCTCACCTCTTTCACCGGTGCGTCAATATTAAGCCTGGCACTGCTGCTTGTTGGACTGCTGACGCTCATCCTTTCTCTGACGCATCGCTGGCTATACCGACAGCTTGAAGGCATGGAGCGCCTGGAAATACGCGCGGAAAGGATCCTTAAAGGTGAAAGGGAGACGGTAAAGCAGGGGGCCGTACAGGAGTGGCCGCCAAAAGCCAGCAGCGCGCTGGATTTGCTGCTGGGCGATCTGCTGGAAGCGGGCGAGCAGCGCAATCGCGTCGATACGCTAATCCGCGCGTTTGCGGCTCAGGATCCCATGACCGGCCTCTACAACCGGCTGTTCTTTGATAACCAGCTGGCGACGCTGCTGGAGAACAATGAAACCACCGGCGCGCACGGCATGGTGATGATGATTCGTCTGCCCGATCTGGACACGCTGCGCGATAACTGGGGGCATTCTCAGGTACAGGATTACCTCTTCAGCCTGGTCAACTTACTGTCCACCTTTGTTATGCGCTATCCGGGATCGCTGCTTGCCCGCTATTTCCGTAGCGACTTTGCCTTACTCCTTCCTCATCGCAGTCTGAAAGACGCCGACAGTATCGCCTCGCAGCTTATTAATGCGGTAGACGCTTTGCCGCCGACCCGCATGCTGGATCGCGAAGACATGATCCATATAGGCATCACTCCCTGGCACAGCGGACAGACCACCCAGCAGGTAATGGAAAGCGTCGAGCTGGCCACGCGGCATGCGGCGCTTTTAGGCGGTAACAACTGGTCGGTTAGCGAAACGCCGCAGCAGGAGTTCAGCCGTGGCAGCGTCAAATGGCGCACGCTGCTGGAAAATACGCTCCACCGTGGCGGCCCGCGTTTATACCAGAAGCCTGCCGTCACTCAGGAAGGACAAGTCCATCACCGTGAAATCATGCCGGGCATTTTTGATGGCGAAACGGAGGTCTCGGTGGCGGAATATTTGCCGCTGGTCCAGCAGCTCGGCATGGCAGAAAGCCACGACCGCCTGTTGGTCAGCCGTATCCTGGCCCTGATTAAAGCGTTACCGGAAGAGAGTATGGCTATCCCGCTAACGGTCGATGCGCTGCTACAGCGGCCTTTTCAGGTTTGGCTACGCGATATGCTGCTGCAATGCACTAAATTACAAAGAAATCGTATTTTATTTGAACTTGCGGAAGCAGATGTAGGTCAACACATCAGCCGCCTGCACAGGGCCTTTCATTTATTGAAGGGATTTGGTTGCCGGATTGTGATCAATCAGGCCGGGCTAACGCTGGTCAGCACGGCTTATATCAGAGTGGTTGAGCCGGAGCTGATCAAGCTGCATCCGGGGCTGGTACGCAATATCGATCGGCGGAAAGAGAACCAGCTTTTTGTGCAGAGCCTGCTGGAAAGCTGTAAAGGAAAGCCTACCCGGATTTTTGCTGCCGGGGTTAAAAACCGCAGCGAATGGCAAACCCTGAAAAAACTGGGTATTGCAGGTGGCCAGGGCGATTTTATTGCTGCATCGCAGTTGTTAACAGGTGATGCAAAAAAATATTCGCAAAGATATCGAGTTTAGTCTGCCGTTAAGCCGGATTTCACGTAGAATACCCGCGCGGCTGTGGTGCCGGCTACGGTTGACGGACGATGAAGCAGCGTCCAAATATGTAAAATTTTATGTACGTTATGTCCGTACAGCAGCCTTAAAATATGCGCGCGACGCCTGAATACGGGCACTTTGTCGGCCTGGCTTTTGGGGTTGTGTTTCAGGCGTGAGATAGCGTGATTTTTCACCGAAGCAGAGCGTTTTTGCGCCTTGTCGCTGCTTCGTGTGGTTGGTAAAGTAAGCGGATTTTATTTTCCGCCCCCAGCTAGCAGGATTATCCTTCAGTATGTTTAAAAAATTCCGTGGCATGTTTTCCAACGACTTGTCCATCGACCTGGGTACCGCCAATACCCTGATTTATGTGAAAGGACAGGGCATCGTTTTGAACGAGCCTTCCGTCGTCGCCATTCGTCAGGATCGTGCCGGTTCGCCAAAGAGCGTCGCGGCAGTCGGGCATGATGCTAAACAGATGCTGGGGCGTACGCCTGGCAACATCGCGGCTATTCGTCCAATGAAGGATGGCGTTATCGCCGATTTCTTTGTGACCGAAAAAATGCTGCAGCACTTTATCAAGCAGGTTCACAGCAACAGCTTTATGCGCCCAAGCCCGCGCGTGCTGGTGTGCGTACCGGTTGGTGCGACTCAGGTTGAACGCCGTGCTATCCGCGAATCCGCTCAGGGCGCAGGCGCACGTGAAGTTTTCCTGATTGAAGAACCTATGGCGGCGGCAATCGGCGCAGGCCTGCCGGTTTCTGAAGCGACCGGTTCAATGGTTGTGGATATCGGTGGCGGTACAACTGAAGTCGCGGTTATTTCTCTTAACGGCGTGGTTTACTCTTCATCTGTACGTATCGGCGGTGACCGCTTTGACGAAGCTATCATTAATTATGTGCGCCGTAACTACGGCTCGCTGATCGGTGAAGCGACGGCAGAGCGCATCAAGCACGAAATCGGTTCTGCTTATCCGGGCGACGAAGTACGCGAGATCGAAGTGCGTGGTCGTAACCTGGCAGAAGGCGTGCCGCGCGGCTTTACGCTGAACTCCAATGAAATCCTTGAAGCGCTGCAGGAGCCGCTGACCGGCATCGTCAGCGCGGTGATGGTTGCGCTGGAACAGTGTCCGCCAGAGCTGGCTTCCGACATCTCCGAACGCGGTATGGTGTTGACCGGCGGTGGTGCGCTGCTGCGTAACCTCGATCGCCTGCTGATGGAAGAAACCGGCATCCCGGTCGTGGTTGCCGAAGATCCGTTAACCTGCGTTGCACGCGGTGGCGGTAAAGCGTTGGAAATGATCGACATGCACGGCGGCGACTTGTTCAGCGAAGAATAATCAGCCCTGAAGGCGTGCGGCTGCCGCGCGCCTTGTTAATGATGTCGAGGACTACGCCGAGTTTATGAAGCCAATCTTCAGCAGGGGACCCTCCCTGCAATTACGTCTGTTTCTGGCAGTTGTGGTCGCGGTAGGCGTCATTATCGCCGACAGCCGCATGGGCGCTTTTAGCCAGATCCGCACCTATATGGATACGGCGGTCAGCCCATTCTATTTTCTGGCCAACGGGCCACGTCAGATTCTGGACAGCGTTTCTGAAACGCTGGCTTCTCGTCAGCAGCTGGAGCTGGAAAACAAAGCTCTGCAGCGCGAGCTGATGCTGAAAAACAGCGAATTGCTGATGCTTGGTCAGTTTAAGCAGGAAAACGCGCGCCTGCGCGAGCTGCTGGGATCGCCGCTGCGCCAGGACGAGCACAAAATGGTCACTCAGGTGATTTCAACCGGCACCGATCCCTATACCGACCAGGTGGTTATCGATAAGGGCAGCGTAAACGGCGTGTATGAAGGCCAGCCGGTGATCAGTGATAAAGGCGTGGTAGGCCAGGTGGTTGCCGTGGGCAAAATCACCAGCCGCGTGATGCTGATCTGCGACTCTTCACACGCGCTGCCTATCCAGGTACTGCGTAATGACATCCGCGTAATTGCGGCGGGTAACGGCTGTACGGAAGATTTGCAGCTTGAGCATCTGCCAGGCAACACCGATATTCGTCCGGGGGATGTGCTGGTCACTTCCGGCCTGGGCGGGCGTTTCCCGGAAGGCTATCCGGTCGGCGTGGTTTCTTCTGTAAAACTCGACACGCAGCGCGCCTACACCGTTATTCAGGCCCATCCAACCGCAGGGCTACAGAGACTGCGCTATCTGCTACTGCTGTGGGGCGCGGATCGTAACGGCACCATGCCGATGGCGCCGGATGAAGTTCACCGCGTCGCCAACGAACGCCTGATGCAAATGATGCCGCAGGTATTGCCGGCCGCCAGCGAGCTAATGGGCCCGCCAGCACCGGGCGCGCAGCAAACGCCTGCCGCCAGCCAGGCCGCGCCTGCTCGCGGAGGCCAGCCTTGAGCAGCTATCGCAGCCACGGACGCTGGGTCATCTGGCTCTCGTTTCTGGTCGCGCTGGTGTTGCAAATCATGCCCTGGCCTGAACAACTCTATATGTTCAGGCCGTCCTGGCTACTGTTGATTCTGATCTACTGGGTACTTGCGCTACCGCATCGCGTGAATGTCGGTACGGGCTTTGTGATGGGATCTATAATGGATCTGATTTCCGGCTCGACGCTGGGCGTGCGGGCGCTGGCCTTCAGCATTGTCGCCTATCTGGTCGCGTTTAAGTTTCAGCTTTTCCGCAACCTCGCGCTCTGGCAGCAGGCGCTGATGGTCATGGTGCTGTCGCTGGCGATGGACGTCATCGTCTTCTGGGCGGAATTTTTAGTCATTAACGTCTCGTTCCGTCCGGAAATTTTCTGGAGCGGCATCATAGACGGTATTCTGTGGCCCTGGCTGTTCTTACTGATGAGAAAAATACGCCGCCAGTTTGCCGTACAATAAGGAAGATTATGCTATCCCTTTATCTGGCTTCTGGTTCTCCCCGCCGTCGCGAATTGCTAACGCAGCTTGGCCTGCGTTTTGAACGCCTGAGTACGCAGGTTGCAGAAGAGAAGCGGCCGGAAGAAGCGGCCGCCGCCTACGTAATGCGCCTGGCCAATGAGAAAGCGCTGGCTGGCGTGGCGGTCGCCGAACAGGAACTGCCCGTTCTTGGCGCGGATACCATCGTCGTATTAAATAACGAAGTACTGGAAAAACCGGCGGATGAAGCGGCGGCAGCGGCCATGCTGGCGAAGCTTTCTGGCCAGACGCACGTGGTAATGACGGCTATTGCGCTGGCAGATCGCCAGCGGCAGCTTGATTGTCTGGTCACAACCGAAGTGACCTTCCGTATTTTGACCGCAGAAGATATCGCCGCTTATATCGCCAGCGGTGAGCCGATGGACAAAGCCGGTGCCTATGGAATTCAGGGGCTCGGCGGAAATTTTGTCAGAAAAATCAACGGAAGCTATCACGCCGTGGTGGGATTGCCGCTGGTGGAGACGGCTGAGCTGCTGAGCCATTTTCACGCTCTGCGCGAGATAAGGGAACAAGATGACGGCTGAATTACTGGTAAATATTACCCCTTCAGAAACACGTGTGGCCTGGATCGACGGCGGCATCCTGCAGGAAATTCATATCGAACGCGAAGCGCGCAGAGGCATTGTCGGCAACATTTATAAAGGCCGCGTTAGCCGCGTTCTGCCCGGCATGCAGGCCGCTTTTGTCGATATCGGTCTGGAAAAAGCGGCTTTTCTGCACGCTTCTGACATTATGCCGCATACCGAGTGCGTCGCAGGCGACGAGCGCAAAAACTTCTCCGTACGCGATATCTCCGAGCTGGTGCGCCAGGGGCAAGATTTAATGGTGCAGGTGGTGAAAGATCCGCTGGGCACCAAGGGCGCGCGGCTGACCACCGATATTACGCTGCCTTCACGCTATCTGGTCTTTATGCCAGGCGCATCGCACGTGGGTGTTTCGCAGCGTATTGAAAGCGAAGCCGAGCGCGAACGCCTGAAATCGGTGGTATCGGGCTATTGCGACGAGCTGGGCGGCTACATTATCCGTACCGCGGCTGAAGGCGTGGGCGAGCAGGAGCTGGCTTCCGACGCCGCCTTTCTGAAGCGGCTGTGGACCAAGGTTCTCGAGCGCAAAAAACGTAATAAAACCCGCTGCCGTCTCTATGGCGAAGTGGCGCTGTCGCAGCGCATCCTGCGCGATTTTGCCGGTGCCGCGCTGGACCGCATCCGCATCGATTCACGCCTGACGTGGGAACATCTGGTCGAATTCACCAGCGAATACATTCCGGAAATGACGGCAAAGCTGGAGCTTTACACCGGCAAGCAGCCTATTTTCGACCTGTTTGATGTGGAAAACGAAATTCAGCGCTCGCTGGATCGCAAGGTAGAGCTGAAGTCCGGCGGCTACCTGATCATCGATCAAACTGAAGCGATGACCACCATCGACATCAATACCGGTGCCTTTGTTGGCCACCGCAACCTTGATGAAACCATTTTTAATACTAATATCGAAGCGACCCAGGCCATTGCCCGCCAGCTGCGACTGCGTAACCTCGGCGGCATTATCATTATCGACTTTATTGATATGAATAATGAAGAGCATCGCCGCCGCGTGCTGCACTCGCTGGAGCAGGCGCTCAGTAAAGATCGGGTCAAAACCGGCATCAACGGCTTTTCGCAGCTGGGCCTGGTAGAAATGACCCGCAAGCGCACGCGGGAAAGTATCGAGCACGTGCTGTGTCAGGATTGCCCGGTATGTAAAGGGCGCGGCACGCTGAAAACGGTAGAAACCGTCTGCTACGAAATCATGCGCGAAATCGTCCGCGTGCATCACGCCTACGATTCGGACCGTTTTCTGGTCTACGTTTCACCTTCCGTAGGAGAAGCGTTGAAAACTGACGAATCGCACGCGCTGGCGGAAGTGGAAATATTCGTCGGCAAGCAGGTGAAAGTACAGATTGAACCGCTCTATACTCAGGAGCAGTTTGACGTCGTCATGATGTAAATCAGCCGGGCCGTCCGGCTCGCTGATCAAACCCCAATTTTAGCCTGCGCGCCGCCGAGGGTTAACGTGCTTATGGTCCGCCACGGCGGATGTCAAGGAGAGGTGTGTGAGGCAATTGCCGAGGATTCTGCTACTAACCGGCGCAATAATCGTCGTTATTATTGCGCTGCTGGTCAGCGGCCTGCGTCTGGCAATGCCGCATATGAACAGCTGGCGTGAACCTCTTTTGCAGCGCGTCTCCTCCGCCATCGACATGCCCGTTCAGGCTAACTTTTTGCAGGGTCGTTGGGAAAACTTTGGGCCGGTGTTGGAGATCAAAGCGGTTCGGGTCGGCCTGAAAGATGGCGGTACGCTCAAGGTAGGACGCGTCACGCTGGCGCTGGACGTCTGGCAGTCGCTGCTGCATCTGCGGCCACAGTTCCGCGATCTCACTTTCTGGCAGCTTGACCTGGTCACTAACACGCCGTTGACCTCTGGCGACAGTGGCAAAATGCAGCTTAAGCCGGGTCAGTTCAGCGATCTTTTTCTGCGCCAGTTTGACCATTTCGATCTGCGTGAAAGCCAGATCAGTTTTCTGACGCTTTCCGGCCAGCGCGCGAAGCTGGCGATCCCGCAATTGACCTGGCTAAATGAAAAAACGCGCCATCGGGCAGAAGGACTGGTCAGCCTCTCCAGCTTTACCGGGCAGCACGGCGTGGTGCAGGTGCGCCTCGATTTAAGCGATACCAACGGCTACCTTGATACCGGCCGCGCCTGGATGCAGGCCGATGATGTGGATGTCCGGCCCTGGCTGGGACAGTGGATGCAGGACAACACCAGCCTGCAAAGCGCGCGCTTCTCGCTGGCGGCGTGGATGAGCCTGCAGGACGGCGAAATCCACAGCGGCGATATTCTGCTGAAAAAAGGCGGCGCGCAGTGGCACGGCGACAAACAGTCCCATCACTTTACCGTGGATAACGTCACGGCCCATGTCGATCGTTTTGAGCAAGGCTGGCGCGTAGAAGTACCTCAGACCAATCTGAGCACCGACGGGCAAGCCTGGCCGCGCGGGCGCGTTTCACTGCTGTGGCTGCCGGAAAGCACCCTGGGCCCTGGCAGACCAGAAGAGCTACGCGTGCGCGCCACCCATCTGGCGCTGGAACGCTTTGACGCTTTGCTTCCTCTGTTTTCTAAAGCGACGCCTACGCTGCTGGCGAACTGGCGTGCGCTTCAGCCGCGCGGAGAAATTAAGGCGCTGGCTGCCGACATTCCGCTTCAGCAGCCGGAGCAAACCCGTTTTCAGGCCAGCTGGCAGGATCTGAGCTGGCAGTACTGGGAACTGCTGCCGGGAATGGAACACCTTAACGGTTCGCTGGCGGGTAGCGTAGCGGACGGCAAACTGAACTTCAGCCTGAAAAACGCTACGCTGCCTTACGGCACCATGTTTCGTGCGCCGCTGGAGATCAGCCAGGCTACCGGCGCGTTTAGCTGGCAAACCGGTAATGATGGCCTGAAGCTGTCAGGCAAAGACCTGGACGTACAGGCGCGATCGCTGTGGGCCAGAGGGGACTTTAGCTATGCTCAGCACAAAGACCAGGCACCGCGACTGGACATTCTGGCCGGTATCAACCTGACTAATGCGGGCGATGCGTGGCGCTATTTCCCGGAGCCGCTGATGGGCACGAAGCTGGTTGACTATCTGGGTGGCGCCATTAAAGGCGGTCACGTTAATAACGCCACGCTGCTGTTTGCGGGTAATCCCGAACTTTTCCCCTTCAAGCATAACGACGGCATGTTCCAGGTCTGGGTGCCGTTACGCCAGGCGACCTATCAGTTCCAGCCGGGCTGGCCGGATCTGCAAAAGCTGGATATCGATCTGAACTTTTTAAACGATGGACTGTTTATGAAGGCGCAGCAGACGCTGCTGGGCAAGGTGCAGGGCAGAAATATCGCGGCGGCTATTCCGGATTATATGAAGGAAAGGCTGATTGTCGACAGCGATATCAGCGGCTCGGGCCTGGAGATAGGGCGCTATTTCAATCAGACACCGCTCAAGTCCTCGCTGGGCGCCGCGCTTGATGAACTTCAGGTGGGCGGCGATGTAAGCGGTCGCTTACATTTAAATATCCCGCTGGATGGGGAAAAGGTGAAAGCCAGCGGCGACGTCAATCTGCGCGACAATGCCCTGTTCATCAAGCCGCTCAACAGCACCATTAAACAGCTCAGCGGCCGCTTCACTTACGACAACGGTAATCTGCAAAGCGGCCCCCTGACCGCAAGCTGGTTTGGGCAGCCCATTAACGTCACCTTTAATACGCAGGAAGGCGAGAAAGACTACCAGATTGGCGTAGATCTGAAAGGCGACTGGCAGCCCGCTAAAACAGAGGGCGTTCCTTCTGCGCTGAAGGAAAAGCTGGGCGGTTCCGCCAGCTGGCAAAGTGCGGTGCAAATTGCGCTACCGCACGGCGGCGGGGCAAACTATAAGATAGCGCTGACGGGCGACTTGAAAAATGTAAGCAGTCACTTACCGTCGCCGCTGGATAAGCCGCAGAATGAAGCGATGCCGGTTAAAGTAGAAGCGCAGGGAAATCTTTCGGCATTTACGCTGCACGGCGCGGTTGGTGAAAATCATCGCTTTAACAGCCGCTGGCTGCTGGGCAAACAGCTGCGCGTCGATCGTGGCGTCTGGGAAAACAACGCGACGCGAACGCCCGACCTGCCGGAAACGTCCGGTATGGTGCTCAACCTGCCGCCGCTGGATGGCGAGGCCTGGCTGGGCCTGCTGGCAGGCGGTTCGGGCGCTGCTGGCGCCTCAGGCAAAGGGCAGGCTTATCTCCCCGGCAATATCACGTTACGGACGCCTGCTTTAACGCTGGGCGGTCAGCGCTGGCAGGATCTGCAGGTCACGCTAAACCAGACGGTGTCAGGCGAAAACGTCGTGCAGGCTAAAGGGCGTGAAATCAACGGCAAGCTGGTGATGAAGCAGCATTCGCCGTGGCAGGGCCAGCTTACTTATTTTTATTACAATCCGCAGTGGTCAGACGCCGGCGGCGCTTCGCCGTTTGGTGACGATAAAGCGAAGGGCATCGATTTCAGTAGCTGGCCCGCTCTGAATCTGAACTGCGACGAGTGCTGGCTGCGCGGACAACGCTTTGGTCGTATCCAGGCGAATCTCAGCCATACCAGCGACACGCTGACCTTGCAAAATGGCCTGATTGATACCGGCAAGGCTCGCCTCAAGGTAGAAGGTGAATGGGTCAACCGTCCTGGCGCGCAACGCACGGCGCTGAAGGGCACGCTTAGCGGCGCAAAAATCAATGAAGCTGCCGGCTGGTTTGGCGTTAATTCGCCTTTAAAGGATGCACCCTTCAATATTCACTACGATCTGCACTGGCAGGCAGCACCGTGGCAGCCGTCGGTAACTACGCTGAGCGGCCTGCTGAAATCCCATTTCGGTGCGGGGCAAATTGCGGATGTGAACACCGGAGCCGCCGGACAGATACTGCGCCTGATGAGCTTTGACGCGCTGCTACGCAAGCTGCGCCTCGATTTTTCAGATACTTTCAGCCAGGGCTTCTATTTTGATTCCGTCAACGGCACCGCCTGGATTGAAAAAGGCGTATTGCATACCGATAACCTGCTGGTGGACGGGCTGGAAGCCGATATCGCCATGCAGGGCAAACTTGACCTGGTGAAGCGGCAGATTGATATGGAAGCGGTCGTCGCGCCGGAAATCTCCGCTACCGTCGGCGTGGCAACGGCATTTGCGGTCAATCCGGTTATTGGCGCGGCGGTTTTTGCCGCCAGTAAGGTGCTGGGACCGCTGTGGCATAAAATTTCGGTGCTGCGCTATCATATCTCCGGGCCGATGGATAAGCCGCAGATTGACGAAGTGCTGCGTAAACCGCGGGAAAAGAGCGCGAAGTGAATTTGACGTGACCGGGGAATTGCCTCAGGCTATAGAGAATAACCGCCAGCGACGACTGGCTCCCTAACAGAGCGAGAATACATGAGTCTGAATCTGGTAAGTGAACAGTTACTAACTGCTAATAATATCAACCAACAGGATCTCTTTTCCCTTCTCGGTCAGCTCTCTGAACGCAAGCTGGATTATGCAGATCTCTACTTTCAGTCCAGCTACCACGAATCCTGGGTGCTGGAAGACCGGATTATTAAAGACGGCTCCTGGAATATTGACCAGGGCGTTGGCGTGCGCGCCATCAGCGGCGAAAAAACGGGCTTCGCCTATGCCGACCAGATAACCCTTAACGCCCTGACGCAAAGCGCGACGGCCGCTCGCAGCATCGTGCGCGAGCAGGGCAACGGCAAAGCGCATACGCTTGGCGCAGTCCTGAACCGCCAGCTCTATCCTGCCGTTGACCCGCTGCAAAGCCTCACGCGTGAAGAAAAAATCGCCTTGCTGCATCGCGTTGATGCGGCGGCGCGCGCGGCAGACAAACGCGTGCAGGAAGTCAGCGCCAGCCTTAGCGGCGTGTATGAAATGGTGCTGGTTGCCGCTACCGACGGCACGCTGGCGGCTGATGTCCGTCCGCTGGTACGCCTTTCCGTCAGCGTACAGGTAGAAGATAACGGCAAGCGCGAACGCGGCTCCAGCGGCGGCGGCGGACGTTTTGGCTACGAGTTTTTCCTGGCGGACGAGTCGGGCGAAATTCGTGCGGAAGCCTGGGCGCGTGAAGCGGTGCGTATGGCGCTGGTCAATCTTAGCGCCGTGGCCGCACCGGCAGGCACTATTCCCGTCGTGCTTGGCGCGGGCTGGCCGGGCGTGCTGCTGCATGAAGCGGTAGGTCATGGCCTGGAAGGCGACTTTAACCGTCGCGGCACCTCGGTATTCAGCGGGCAGATGGGGCAGAAAGTGGCGTCCGATCTGTGCACCGTAGTGGATGATGGTACCATCGAAGGCCTGCGCGGCTCGCTGGCGGTAGATGACGAAGGCGTGCCGGGTCAGTATAACGTGCTGATTGAAAACGGCATTCTGAAAGGTTATATGCAGGATAAGCTCAATGCGCGCCTGATGGGCGTTAAGCCTACCGGCAACGGCCGCCGTGAATCTTATGCGCACCTGCCGATGCCGCGTATGACCAATACCTATATGCTGGCCGGAAAATCTACGCCGGAAGAGATCATTGCCAGCGTAGAGTACGGCCTTTATGCGCCAAACTTCGGCGGCGGTCAGGTAGATATCACTTCCGGTAAGTTTGTTTTCTCAACGTCCGAAGCCTATCTGATCGAGAACGGCAAGGTGACTAAACCGGTGAAGGGCGCGACCTTAATCGGTTCCGGTATTGAAGCGATGCAGCAAATCTCGATGGTTGGCAACGATCTGGCGCTGGACAAAGGCGTTGGCGTTTGCGGCAAAGAGGGGCAAAGCCTGCCGGTTGGCGTCGGCCAGCCAACGTTGAAGCTGGACAAGCTGACCGTAGGCGGCACCGCCTGACAGGGTTATCTGAGCCATAATGAGGCGGAGTGCGTTTTAACGCGCTCCGTTTTTTTTGCCGTCACATTATTCCTGCCGGTACTCCTGATAAATATCCGCCACCTTGTGGAAATAATCCGTCAGGTAGTTAATGCAGACCTGAACCTTCAGCGGCAGCTTATCTTTTTGCGTGTAGACCGCATAAACCGGCCTGGGGTCGGACTGATAGTGCGCAAACAGAATCTCAACCTTGCCCGCGTTAATTTCATCAATTACCCACATTAAAGGCACATAGGCGATGCCCGTTCCGGCCACCAGCCAGCGGATCAGCGTCTGTGAATCGTTAGTGGCAAAACGTCCCTGTGGCGAAAGGCGAATAGCGCTGCCTTCTGGCGAGGTCAGCTCGAAATCGTTATCGGGCCGCACGCTATATTCCAGCCAGGAAAAATTACCAATATCAGACGGTTTTTCCGGCGTGCCGTGCTGCGCCAGATAGCTTTTGGCGGCGCATACCACCATCGGCATGGAGCCAAGCCGCCGGGAAAAAAGGCTGGAATCACGCAGCGCGCCCACGCGGATCACCAGATCTAACCCGTCGGCGATCAAATCAGGAGCGGGAATGCCGGTAACGAGATTGACCGTCAGGCCGGGATACTCTTTCAGCATTTCGGCGGTCATATTCGCCAGCACGTTCTGCGCCATTGTCGAGGAACTGCCGATACGCAGTGTGCCAACAGGAGTATTGTTAAATGCGTATAGCTGCTCATGGACCTGCTGCGCTTCTGACATCATGCGGCGGCAGCCCTGAAAATAGATTTTTCCGGCTTCGGTCAGACCAAGGCTGCGCGTGCTGCGGTTCAGCAGCTTAACCTGCAGTTCATCTTCCAGCCGCGCGACGATCTGGCTGACGGCGGAAACGCTCATCTGCAGATGGCTGGCCGCCGCCGTAAAAGAACCCAGTTCGACCACGCGGGCGAACACGGACATGCCTTTCATTCTTTCCATTATTAACTCTGGCTTAAAAGTGATTTAGATCACATTTGGTAGAAAACAGATAGTCAGCCGCGTTACTATAGCACCGCCGGGTCACGATTCCGTCACCTGTCTCGCCAAAATGCTGGCTCCTGAATACGCTATTATTCATAGAGCGCCGGTTATGATAAGACCGCACGCGGTGAATCTGACATCATCACCTGTAGAGCAGCTGCTACCCCGTCCAGGGCGGCAGAAGATGTGTGGCGAAAGGAATGCCCGGTAAACCCGACAAGGATAAGAGATGAGTGTGCTTCCGGTTATTGTGATATTTGGGCTCTCCTTCCCGCCCATATTTTTTGAAATTATCGTGTCATTGATGCTGTTCTGGCTGGTGCGACGTTTGCTTACGCCCACCGGGATCTATGACCTGGTCTGGCATCCTGCTTTATTTAATACAGCACTTTACTGCTGCCTGTTCTACCTGGTTTCCCGATTGTTTGTCTGAGGTCATAGTGAAAGCGTTAACAAGAAAAATTTCCCGGTTCGCCATCACCCTTATCCTGGTTGCGATCGCTGTTGTTGGTATTTTCCACGTGTGGGTTTACTACACCGAATCACCCTGGACCCGTGACGCTAAATTTACGGCAGATGTCGTCGCTATTGCACCGGACGTCAGCGGGCTGATTACCGATGTGCGCGTGCGCGATAACCAGCTGGTGAAGAAAGATCAGGTGCTGTTTGTTGTCGATCAGCCACGCTATCAGCAGGCGCTGAACGAAGCGGAAGCGGACGTCGCCTATTATCAGGCGCTGGTTAGCGAAAAACGTCGTGAGGCGAGCCGCCGCAATCAGCTTGGCGTCTCCGCCATGTCTCGTGAAGCCATTGAGCAATCCAATAATGACTATCAGACCAGCGAACATCAGCTGGCAAAAGCGGTAGCAACGCGCGATACCGCTAAGCTGGATCTGGAGCGCACCGTGGTAAAAGCGCCGGCAGATGGCTGGATAACGAACCTCAACGTCTATCGCGGCGAATTCATCACGCGCGGCTCTACCGCCGTGGCGCTGGTTCAGCAGCATACTTTCTACGTGCTGGCCTATATGGAAGAGACCAAGCTGGAAGGCGTGCGCCCTGGCTACCGCGTTGAGATTACCCCGCTGGGCAGTAATCGCGTGCTGCACGGCACCGTAGACAGCGTTGCCGCTGGCGTAACCAACAGCAGCAGCTCCATAGACAGTAAAGGCATGGCGACCATTGATTCCAATCTGGAATGGGTTCGTCTGGCACAGCGCGTACCGGTACGTATCCATCTGGATCAGCAGCCGGGCAATCTTTACCCTTCCGGCACCACGGCTACCGTGATCGTAACCGGTGAGAAAGATCGCCAGCCGCAAGAAATGTCGCCGATGATGAAACTGATGCATCGTCTGCGCGAGTTCGGCTAAGCGCCATGTGGTATCAACTGCGCTTCCCGATCAAGCTGACCTTTGCGATTTTACTGGCGCTGCTGATTGGCTTTCATTTTAATCTGGAAACGCCACGCTGGGCGGTGATGACCGCCTGTATCGTCGCGGGCGGCACGGCCTTTGCCGCGGGCGGCGATCCTTTCTCTGGGGCGCTGCGCCACCGTGGCATGCTGCGTATTATCGGGACCTTTCTCGGCTGTATCGCTGCGCTGACCATTATGATTGCCACTATCCGTGCACCGGTGGTGATGCTGCTGCTGTGCTGCCTGTGGGCCGGTTTTTGCGTCTGGCTTTCTTCGCTTATTCGGGTAGAGAACTCTTATGCGCTGGGTCTGGCGGGCTACACGGCTTTGATTATCGTGGTCAGCGTGGACGCTAACGGCTCGCTGCTGCTGGCACCGCAGTTTGCCGTCGAGCGCTGTAGCGAAATCATTATCGGTATCGTCTGCGCTATCCTGGCCGATATGCTGTTTTCTCCCCGCTCCATTAAGCAGGATATTGACCGGGCTATCGACGGGCTGCTGGTCGATCAGTACAAGCTAATGCAGCTTTGCGTAGCGCACGGCGACAGGGACGAGGTAGATAAAAGCTGGGCCGATCTGGTACGCCGCACCACCGCGTTGAACGGCATGCGTACTCATCTGCTGATGGAGTCCGGCCGCTGGCATAAGGCTGACAGACGCTTACGGGCATTAAACACGCTTTCCCTGACCTTGATTACCCAGGCCTGTGAAACCTTTCTGATTCAAAACACGCGTCAGGAATATATCCCGCCGCAGTTTCACCTCTTTTTTGAAAAGCCGGTCGAAAACGTGGCGGACGTTCACAAGCGCATGAAATTGATGCGCCGTGTTATTACCGCCAGCGGCAGCAAGAATACGCCGCTTACCGTCAGCAACTGGGTAGGGGCCGCTTCACGTTATCTGTTGCTGCTAAAAGGCACCAAAACCAACAGCAGTATTAGTCGTCTGGAAGAAGAAGTCCTGGATGGCGAACCCGTAGTGAAAATGCGCTCGGCGGAAACTCGTCACGCGCTGATTAACGGCGTGCGCACCTTTGTAGCGACGGCGGTCGGCTCGCTGTTCTGGCTGTGGAGCGGCTGGACGTCCGGCAGCGGCGCAATGGTAATGCTCGCCGTTATTACCGCGCTGGCAATGCGCATGCCCAATCCGCTGATGATGGCAAAAGACTTTCTGTACGGCATGATCGTGGCCATTCCGCTTGGCTCGCTTTATTACATGTTTATCATGCCCGCTACGCAGCAAAGCATGTTGCTGCTCTGTATCTGCCTGGGCGTCATGGCGTTTACCGGCGGTATCCTTATTCAGCGTCGGCAAATCGGCACGCTTGGCGCGCTGGTGGGCACTATCAATATCCTGACGCTGGATAATCCCATGACCTTTAACGTCACCGCGTTTCTGGACAACGCGCTGGGTCAGGCTATCGGCTGCTTTGTGGCATTAATCGTGATTCTGCTGATCCGCGATACCTCTAAGGCGCGTATTGGCCGTACGCTGTTAAACCGGTTTATGTATTCGGCCGTGGCGGCGATGACCACTAACCAGCTGCGCCGTCGTGAAAACCATTTGCCAGCGCTTTATCAACAGCTGTTTATGCTGCTGAATATTTTCCCCGGCGATATCAATAAGTTCCGTATCGCATTAACGCTGATTATCAGCCATCAGCGCCTGCGCGATGCCGATATCCCCGTTAACAGCGATCTGTCCTCCTTCCACAAACAGCTGCGCCATACGGCGGATCGGGTCATCTCTGCGAGCAGCGACGCCAAAAGGCATCGCTACTTTGAACGCCTGCTGGCGGAACTGCATATTTATCAGGAGAAGCTGGTGCAGTATGAAGCGCCGCTAAGCGTGACGGAACCCGTGCAGCGTCTGGTCACTATGCTGAAAAAATACCAGACCACGCTGCTGCAAATCTAATCCTTCCCGGCTACAAACCTGCCGCGCCTGAACAGCGCGGCTTTTACCTACTCTGTTACCAATCTGAGATCTGCTACGCAGGCTGCCATCTATACTTATCCCAACGCTAACTCAACGGGAGAACAGGATGAGCATTTCGCTTTCTGACCACGAACTATTCCAGACTGGCTATTTCACTAACGGCCAGTGGCAGCATACGGACGCGACTTTTGACGTAGTGAATCCGGCAACGGGTGAGGTCGTCGCACAGGTCGCACGTGCCGGGAAAGAGGAAACCGAGCGGGCGATTGCCGCAGCCAAAGAGGCGTTTCCAGCCTGGCGTGCGAAAACGGCTAAAGAGCGCAGCGAAATTCTTTACCGCTGGTATCAGCTGATTATCGATAACAAAGCCTGGCTGGGCAAACTGATGACCGCCGAACAGGGCAAACCGGTGAAGGAAGCCGAAGGCGAGGTCGATTACGCCGCCAGCTTTATTCAGTGGTTTGCCGAGCAGGCCAAGCGCGCTAACGGCGAAATTATTCCACCGGCCAAAGCGGGCTCGCGCATTCTGGCCACGCGCGAGCCTGTTGGCGTTGTGGCGGCTATCACGCCCTGGAACTTCCCTATGGCAATGTTGACCCGCAAGCTTGGCCCTGCGCTGGCGGCTGGCTGTACCGGCATTATCAAACCGGCCAACAATACGCCGCTGTCGGCCTTTGCTCTGGTGGCGCTGGCTAAAAAAGCGGGCGTACCGGATGGCGTGCTTAACGCCGTCGCGGGTGATACTAAAGCGATAAGCGAAGCCATTATGGCCAGCTCTGCCGTCAGGAAAATCTCTTTTACCGGTTCGACAGAGGTAGGCAAGCTGCTGATGCGTAATGCGGCGGAGACCATGAAAAAAGTCTCTATGGAGCTGGGCGGCAACGCGCCCTATATCGTTTTTGATGATGCGGATATCGACGCGGCGGTTAAAGGTGCTATTGCCAATAAGTTCCGCAATGCGGGCCAGGTCTGCGTCAGCGTCAACCGTTTCTACATCCATAACAGCGTTTACGATCGCTTCGTTAGCCAGCTGGCAGAAGAGGTTAACCAGCTGAAAGTAGGTAACGGCATGGAGGAGGGCGTGGTCGTTGGGCCGCTGATTGAAGCTTCCGCCGTGAAAAAAGTGGAAGAGCACGTTAACGATGCGAAAGCGAAGGGCGGGAAAATTGTGGCCGGCGGCGAGCGACATCAGCTGGGCGGCAATTTCTGGCAGCCGACGGTCATTGCCGAAGCCAACGAAACCATGCAGCTGGCAAAAGAAGAAACCTTTGGCCCGGTTGCCGCCTGCTTTCGGTTTGACAGCGAAGAAGAGGTTATTCAACGCGCTAACGACACGGAGTTTGGCCTGGCGGCCTATTTCTATACGCGCGACGTTCAGCGGATTTTCCGCGTCGCGGCGGCGCTGGAAAGCGGTATGGTCGGCATTAACGAATGCGCGGTTTCTACCGAACTGGCACCTTTTGGCGGCGTAAAAGAATCGGGGCTGGGCCGGGAAGGCTCGGTGCTGGGACTGGAGGAGTTTTTAGAAGTTAAAGCCCTGCATATCGGGGGCCTGTAACTCACCGGGCGGCCAGGCGTCGCCCAACCGTTTGCCCTGTGGAGCGGCCAGTATGAGAACAGAGATATTTGATTTTAATGAGATTGTAGACCAGGCACATTTCTTCCGGCAGTTTAGCGATCGCTTTGCGCTGGGCGACAGGCTGATTACCGATTTAGATAGTCTGTGGGATGTAGTGAACGACAAAAGCCTGCCGTTACCTTTAGATATCGTTTTTGTTCATCTTGGCTCCGGGCAAAGGCGACGCTATGGCGCATTGATTCTGCTGTTTGACGAAGCGGAAGAAGAACTGGAAGGGCAGCTGCGTTTTAATATCCGTCAGGAAAGATAGAAAAAGGGCCCCGGCGAACGGGGCCAAAGGGTTCGTCAAAGACTGCTTAGGGTACAGCCCGAAGACGAGGAATTATTTATACAGTTCTGCCGTGGCGTGATAGTTGCCGTTATTGTAGGCCTCAATGACGCGATAGGATTTTGCACCCTGCTCGTCAGCTTTCTGAGAAAGCTGCTGGCGAATGGTGGTTGGCGCGCCGTCGATACCGCTTACGCTGATGGTACCGATAGACTGCATATTTTCATTGGCAACCTGTTCGTTGGTAACCAGATTAGCGGCGCTGGCGCCAAAAGAGATAACGGAAGCCAGGCTCAGTACAGCGATAGTCAGTTTAGTTTTCATTACAGATGCTCCAGAGTTTAGCGATAACCGAAAGGGCTAAAAAACATTTATTATTCTTGGGGTTATCGTGAGATTGTTGGGTACATTACGTCGGTTGTTTACTTACTTGTACAGCTCAGCCGTGGCATGGTAGTTGCCGTTGTTATAGGCCTCTACAATGCGATAAGCCTTCGCGCCTTGCGCTTCAGCCTTCTGATTCAGTTGGGCATTGATATCCATTGGCGCAGCGCTAACGCCGCTGACGCTGACCGTGCCCATAGCCTGCATGTTTTGCGCCTGCTCCGTGTTAACAGAATCAGCTGCAAAAGCACCAAAAGAGAGGGCGGATAACACGCTTAACGCGGCAATCGTAGTTTTAACTTTCATGATATTTTTCCTCGTCACTGTTTTTATCTTGTTTTTAGTGTGATTCACATCACGAAAAGAAGTATAGATCTAATAACGTAAAAAATTAATAGCATGCTAATAATGTTTTGTTGGGATACTTAAGCAATTAACCACCTTTTAATAACGTTCTGTTATAAAAAATGCTTATATTTTGTACCAGTGCAGTTAAATGTACGTAAAAACAGCAGGATAGGTAAATTTAACTATTTGTGCGCTAATCTGCGGCAGATCACACTGCGAGACGGGAGTCTATTACCTGAAGGTGCGAGAAGGGTACGTCCAGCCAGCATATCGTGCTGATTACGACGCTGTCAGGGCATATAAAATAAAGCGCCGACCGAGGTCAGCGCTGAGAGAAAAGGAATATAGCCGCGATGCATACAGGCCTTTTATAGCTCCTGTTCAAATAATTTCAGAACGGAATCGCGCAGGTGATGGATAGTAACGTGGCGAGAAGGCGTAATAAAAATCGTATCGTCCCCGGCAATCGTTCCCAAAATTCCTTCCGGCTTGCCCAGAGAGTCCAGCATCCTGGCGATCAGCTGCGCTGCGCCCGGGCTGGTATGGATAACCAGCAGGGCATCATTGTGGTCGATATCCAGCACCAGATTCTTCAGCGGACTACTGGTCGTAGGCACGCCCAGCTCTGCCGGCAGGCAGTAGACCATCTCCATTTTAGCGTTGCGCGTGCGTACCGCGCCAAAACGGGTCAGCATACGTGACACCTTTGACTGATTGATATTGTCAAAGCCCTGGTCCTGAAGCGCAGCGACAATCTCGCCCTGCGAGCTAAATTTTTCTTCTTTAAGTAGGGCCTTAAAAGCCTTAATCAAATCTTCTTGTTTTGATGAGTTACGCATAGTTTTCGCTAGATGTCAGAAAGAGGTTTCCGGTCAGGGAGACCGTTATTATGCATTTTAGTGAATTTTTATGCAAATGCGCCGCCTTGTTTTTGCTTCTTTTTGCCGCTATCAACCTGCATTCACTGTAAAAGTACAGGAAAAAATTCGCCTAATCGCCTGGCGTCGCGCACAATAAGTGAACGGATTGTTATAATGTTGTTGTGATAATCAGTAGCCATCACCGTTGTACTCAACAACATCATCAACCTGCGGTTGCGAACGGCCTGGCGCTGACGTAATGCGGTCTCTCTCTGCTGCTTTATCCTGTATGATGCGCCGTTGTGCAAAAGAGGGTAAAGGCTTTCGCTCAAGCCTTGCGGGTCATATATGTTCATAACTAAATGAATTCCCGGCACTTCCCTTTCTTAATAATAAGGAGTTTAGGATGAAAGTTTCAGTTCTCGGCGCGGCTGGCGGTATCGGTCAGGCCCTCGCGCTTCTGCTTAAAACCCAGCTTCCGGCAGGTTCAGAACTCTCCCTGTATGATATAGCTCCTGTTACGCCCGGCGTGGCTGTCGATCTCAGCCATATTCCTACGGCGGTCAAAATTAAAGGTTTTAGTGGCGAAGACGCGACGCCTGCTCTGCAGGGCGCAGACATCGTGCTGATTTCCGCTGGCGTAGCACGCAAGCCAGGCATGGATCGCGCCGACCTGTTCAACGTGAACGCGGGCATTGTGCGTAATCTGATCGAGCAGGTAGCAGCAACCTGCCCTAAAGCGCTGATCGGTATTATTACTAATCCTGTCAACACTACCGTAGCCATCGCCGCTGAAGTCCTGAAAAAGGCGGGCGTTTATGACAAGAACAAGCTATTTGGCGTTACCACGCTGGATATTATTCGCTCTAATACCTTCGTGGCCGAGCTGAAAAACAAAAATCCGGCGGAACTTAACGTGCCGGTGATCGGCGGTCATTCAGGCGTGACGATTTTACCTTTGCTGTCGCAGATTCCAGGCGTGAGCTTTAGCGAGCAGGAAGTGGCTGACCTGACTAAGCGTATTCAGAATGCCGGTACGGAAGTGGTTGAGGCAAAAGCGGGTGGCGGATCGGCAACCTTGTCGATGGGGCAGGCTGCGGCGAAATTCGGACTATCGCTGGTACGCGCGCTGCAGGGAGAGAGCAACGTCGTGGAGTGCGCCTATGTGGAAGGCGACGGCGCGCATGCTCGCTTCTTTGCCCAGCCGCTGCTGTTAGGAAAAAGCGGTGTGGTAGAGCGTAAGCCAATCGGCACGCTGAGCGCCTTTGAAGAAAAGGCCCTGCAAAACATGCTGCAAACGCTGAAACAAGATATCGCCCAGGGCGAAGAATTTGTGAAGTAAGCAAAAAGGGCCAGCGTCGCTGGCCCTTCTCTTTAGCTGCCCGGATATTCCAGGACGGTAATCGGCAGCGTCATCTTGTGGTCGTTACGTAAAATATCCACGTCTATCACCGTGCCGGGCCGGATCTCCGCAACCTGATCCATCGTTTCCAGTGCGGAAACGGCAGGCTTGTGGTTCACGCTGGTAATCACATCGTTTACCTGTAGTCCCGCTTTCGCCGCAGGCCCGCCCTGTGCAACGTTAGTCACCACGATCCCCTGAATATGATCGATGCTGGGGTTCTGCCCGTGCATTTGCGGGATTTCCCGGCCGCTGATGCCGATAAAGCCACGGATTACGCGGCCATCCCGAATCAGCTTATCCATTATTTTTGTTGCCAGCGCGGTTGGAATAGCAAAGCCAATGCCTTCAGGCGTCTCGCCATCGTTGCTTTTATCAAACGACAGTGTGTTAATGCCCATCAGCTCGCCCAGCGAGTTAATCAGCGCACCGCCGGAATTGCCTTTATTGATAGAAGCATCGGTTTGCAGGAAATTCTGATAGCGGGAAGGGCTTAAGCCTACGCGTCCGGTAGCGCTGATAATGCCCTGCGTCACCGTCTGACCAATATTATAGGGATTGCCGATGGCCATCACTAAATCGCCGATATGCGCCACGCGCGCGGGATTTATCGGAATGACCGGCAGGCCGGACGCGGTAATTTTCAGTACCGCCAGATCGGTCAGGCTGTCGGAACCTACCAGCATCGCCTCAAAAATTCGGCCATCCTGCAGCGCGACAATAATCTGATCCGCGTTATTAATAACGTGTTTATTGGTTAAAATATAGCCGCGACCGTCCATGATAACGCCGGAACCCAGCGTGCGGATCTCCAGATTATGGGCCGATTCGTTGGCGCTACGATTATAAACATTCACTACCGCAGGCGCGGCGCGGCGAACCGCAGCGTTATAGCTGACGGGCATCTGGCTGGCGCTGTCGTCTTTAGGCATAAAAAAGGTTGTGCCGATACGCAGCCCGGGCAGCGCGACCAGCAGGAGACCCGCCACAACAAGGCCAAGAAGCACTGAACGTAAAAGTTTAGGAAACATGGCTTTAACTGATGAGTGAATGAACGTTGGGCAGGATACCATGAGTCGGGCGGACGCGCAGGTGTCCGCCCAATGTTTTAGCGTAAAAGCAGGTAGATACTTTCGTCGTTGCGGATCACGTTCAGCGCCAGTAGCTCCGGTTTCGCCGCAAGAACCTTACGTAATTCGGCAAGATTCTCAATTCGCGTGCGGTTAAGGCCGACAATAACGTCGCCTTTTTGCAGGCCAAACTGACCGGCCGGAGAAGCCTTATCCACGCCGTCGACGCTAACGCCTTTCGTACCGTCTTTGGCAGCGCCGTCGCTTAACGTCGCGCCCTGTAGGGCTGGGCTCAGCAGTTCGGCGCTGGCGGTCTGGGTGCTGTTATCCAGCTTAACGGTTAGCGTCTGCGGCTTGCCGTCGCGCAGCAGGCCAACCTTCACTTCTTTACCTGGAGGAGTAGTGCCGATTTTCACGCGCAGTGCGGCAAAGCTTTCAACCTGTTTGTCATCAAGGCTGGTGATAATATCGCCCGCTTTGATCCCGGCTTTGGCCGCCGCCGAGCCTGGCAGCACTTCGTTAACGAAGGCGCCGCGCTGAACGTCAACGTTAAAGGCTTTCGCCATCTCCGCCGTCATCTCCGTGCCTTTAATTCCCAGCTGGCCGCGCTTCACTTCGCCGAACTCAATCAGCTGCTGCGCAAGATTCATCGCCATATTGCTCGGAATAGCGAAGCCGATACCGATATTGCCGCCCGCAGAGGAGAGAATAGCGGTATTGATGCCGATCAGCTCGCCGTTCAGATTGACCAGCGCGCCGCCGGAGTTACCGCGGTTGATGGCGGCATCGGTCTGGATAAAGTTTTCCAGCCCTTCAAGATTAAGCCCGCTACGCCCCAGCGCCGAGACAATACCGGAGGTGGCCGTCTGCCCCAGACCAAACGGGTTGCCGATAGCGACGGCGAAGTCGCCAACCTTGAGCTGGTCAGAATCAGCAATTTTGACCTGAGTTAACCCTTTGGCACCGCTAACCTGGATCAGTGCGATATCGGTCTGATCGTCGTGACCGATTAGTTTGGCATCAAAATCCCGGCCGTCGCTCAGCTGCACGCTGATTTTATCGGCGCCGTTGACCACATGGTTATTGGTAAGGATGTAGCCTTTTTCGGCGTTGATCACCACGCCGGATGCCAGTCCTTCAAACGGTTGGGCCTGCTCTTCACCGCCCTGATCTTCCTGGCCAAAAAAGCGTTTCAGCTGTTCAGGAAGTTCCTGCGCCTGGGTCTTTTGCGTGCCTTCCACATGCACACTGACCACCGCAGGCAGCACTTTTTCCAGCATTGGTGCCAGGCTAGGCAGCGGCTGTCCCTGAATCTGTGCAGGCAAAGAGGCCTGCGCGGCTGGCGCTAAACCTATGCTGATGCTCAGAGCTAATGCGCTCAACAATAATGTTTTTTTCATCGCTTTAAGGCTCGCAAGGTAGAAGGACGTCCCGCAACGTCGGGACACGGTTATCAGTAATAAGGGGCGATAAACGCCCCTTGCCCACCGAGTGCAGCGATGGCTTTTATTTCTCGTGCGCCGTGCGGTCGCCACGCAGCAGGCCGGTAGCGCTGTCCGGATAGTCGCGCGGCATCTGTACCGGTACCTGATCGTTATCCGCTTCCGATTCGGTAAGCTGATAAGCGAACGGATTTTTTTCGCCCGGCAGGTTTGGCAGCAGGTCGTTAGAGCCTTTCGCCATGTGCTGATAAAGCTGGCGATAGTCGCGCGCCATGTTGTCCAGAAGCTCGGCGCTCTGCGCGAAATGGCTGGTCAGCTCTTCACGATAATCGGCCAGTTCGGCTTTCGTTTTTTCCAGTTCGTACTGCTGACTGCGCTGTTCACGCAGCTTCCTGTTGCCAAAACGCATGGCCAAAGCACCAATAATCAGGCCCACTACCAGGCCAATAAGCGCGTATTCCCAGGTCATAATAACTCCCGTGTTGTCTTCATCGTTCCGTAAGGACCTCCGGCTTAATGCCTGTCCGTTAATAGCCACTATAACCGCTAATCTTATGGAAGTGGAATCCTGCGGCAGCATCGCTTAGTGTAGAACGACTTTTTTTTCGACAATCAACCACCTGATGCACCGAATATTTCAGGGAACGGGAATCTATGCAAACCAAGTCACCTCTTGCGCTCTATCAGCAGGCGCTGGATAAGGGCGAATATCAACCTGATGATATTCAACGTGAAGCTGTTACGCGCCTTGACGCGATTTATCAGGCGTTAAGCCGTACTGGCAGCAGCGCCGAACCCCAGGCAAAAGGGCTGTTCGGCAAGCTGAATAAGCTTATAGGAAAAGGGAAAAGCGAAGCGCAAACCCCCGTACGCGGCCTTTACATGTGGGGCGGCGTGGGTCGTGGTAAAACATGGCTGATGGACATGTTTTTTCAGGCAATTCCTGGCGAACGCAAGCAGCGGCTGCATTTCCACCGCTTTATGCTGCGGGTGCATGAAGAGCTGACCGGCTTACAGGGACAGAGCGATCCGTTGCAGATCGTGGCCGATCGCTTTAAAAGCGAAACGGATCTGCTCTGCTTCGATGAATTTTTTGTCTCAGACATCACCGACGCGATGCTGTTGGGCACGCTGATGGAAGCGCTGTTTGCCAGAGGCATCACGCTGGTGGCGACCTCTAACATTCCGCCGGATGAGCTTTACCGCAACGGTTTACAGCGTGCGCGTTTTCTTCCCGCGATTGAAATGATCAAGAAACATTGCGATATCATGAACGTGGATGCGGGTATCGATTATCGCCTGCGCACGCTGACTTCTGCACATCTGTGGATGATGCCGCTGAATGAAGCGACCAGCAAAGAAATGGACAGGATGTTTGTCGCGCTGGCCGGAAAGGCGCGTACCGACCGGCCGGTGCTGGAAATCAACCATCGTCAGCTGCCAACGCTGGGCGTGGCGGAAGGCGTGGTCGCGATGGATTTCCTGACGCTATGCGGGGAAGGGCGCAGCCAGCACGATTATATCGAGCTATCACGCCGTTTTCACAGCGTACTGCTGTTTAACGTCCCGGTAATGATCTACAAAACTGAAGATCAGGCGCGCCGTTTTCTGGCGTTAGTAGATGAGTTTTACGAGCGTCATGTTAAGCTGGTGATCTCGGCTGAGGCCACGCTATACGAGATTTACCAGGGCGCGCGGCTGAAGTTTGAATATCAGCGCTGCGTTTCGCGCCTTCAGGAGATGCAAAGCGAAGAGTATCTTCGACTGCCGCACCTGCCATGAACCGTTAAATTTCCCGGCGTCGGGGTGCATTTAATTGTAAAAAGGGGTCGCGCTTTGCGGGCGACTTCTCTATAATCTTGCGACCCCACGTTACAGCAAAGGTTTTTTTCCCAAAACTCTTTGTGTTCCAGTAACTCTATCCGAAGGGGTGGGCTTGCTGGTCGAGATGGTCGTGTGAGCCTCAACCGTTTATTCAAGCGTTTGGGATTTCACCAACGTGTAACTTAATTTGGGTAAGCTTTTAGATGAAAACTTTTACAGCTAAACCAGAATCCGTCCAACGTGACTGGTATGTTGTTGACGCAACGGGCAAAACTTTAGGTCGTTTAGCGACTGAACTGGCTCGTCGTCTGCGCGGTAAGCATAAAGCGGAATACACTCCGCACGTAGATACCGGTGATTACATCATCGTTCTGAACGCTGACAAAGTTGCCGTAACCGGTAACAAGCGTACTGACAAGATTTACTATCATCACACTGGCCACATCGGTGGAATCAAGCAAGCGACCTTCGAAGAGATGATTGCTCGCCGTCCTGAGCGTGTGATTGAAATCGCGGTTAAAGGCATGCTGCCAAAGGGCCCGCTGGGTCGTGCTATGTACCGTAAACTGAAAGTTTACGCGGGCAATGAGCACAACCATGCGGCACAGCAACCGCAAGTTCTTGACATTTAATCGGGATTACAGGCAATGGCTGAGAATCAAAACTACGGCACTGGTCGCCGCAAAAGCTCTACCGCTCGCGTATTT
>Ga0153980_1000147_pt1:27500-38050 | contig 38050 bp, 37 predicted proteins | sample TSGA064MetaG_FD_104722 | JGI IMG/M metagenome (GOLD analysis project Ga0153980, IMG submission 104722) | Attine ant fungus gardens microbial communities from Georgia, USA - TSGA064 MetaG | ecosystem: Host-associated > Fungi > Mycelium > Unclassified | place: USA: Georgia, Magnolia... | reverse complement strand
TAGACTATATTGAGGAGTAAGGAAAGGGCTTCCATGACAATGAGGTCCTTCTTGCATGGGCTTGGGCTTGCTTTGATGATGGGTAGGCTTGTTGTGTTTTGGCCCTTCTGTGGGCTTCCATCGAGGAAAGCAGGCTTGACAGGCCCAAGTCTTCATTTGTAGGACTTTCTTTGATGGTTCATGTAAGCTTGGGCTTTCTTAACGTGGCTCATTTGACGACTCAGTACATGGATGTCATGGGTCTATTGGCATGGAATCTTTTCTACGTAAGCTGTTTGTACAAAGTTTGTTTGTTCATACAGGCAGCGTGGTTATAGTGCCAGCCATGCAATTCGTACTGCATGGCGATATTACTCTACCACTCTATAAATGGAGGCTCGATAAGTGTCTTCACTTCATCAAATTCAAATCAAAGAAATTTAGTACTAGGCTATGGACAGGCTTTCTGCAATTGCTGCCGAAATGGGGCAACTGCAAAATGAAATTCAAGAGCACCGTAGAGTGCTAAACTTCCTTTTGAGAAGTGTTAGAACAATGGATCCTGCAAGGAAAGAAGCGCGCATTCGCGCTACCAGAGAGCGCATAGAGGGTTTGGAGAGGAGGCAGCAAGCGCTGCGGGCGGAGCAGGAAGACCTAATTGTGCGTGCTGTCACCCGCGGTCACCGGGGAGACTAGAATAGAAGAGTCCGTCGACTCTTTTTAGTTTTAGAAGGTTTAAATTAAATAAGTGTCTGTTGTTTTCATGTCTGGTCTTCTTTGTCTTTTTTTGTTAGGCCCATTCTGAACCCAAACGAGTTCTTCCCATCTGACATATAAGAAAGAAACTGGCACAACGAGCCCAGCTGAACCTGCCTCGAACATCAAGCAAACGAGAAAAGTGAGCATGTTTTACCCTAGTTTATAGTAAGCACACAATTGACGCTTTTAAAGATTGAGTAAATTAACCTTCTTTTATTGGGCCTAGCGGCCCCCTTACGTTCCACGCAATTATGTTTCTCATTGTGGAGGACAGGGAATAAGAAGCAAGGTGATAATACGGTAAGGAGTAGTTCACTTTCCCCGCTCCAAACAGACCTATTTATTGATAAGGTGAGGAAGGCTTCATTCAAGGAGCAAGATCGACAAGGCATAAACCGTTCACCACATAGAGCTCGGTAACCTACTAACGCGAGGAAGCTCCATATTCTATTTAAGCTGGCAAGGCTTGAGTTTGACATTGGTCGCCTTCGCTAACATGTAGTAATTGGTCTTTCTCTTTCCGGTTGTTTTCATGTATCAAATCCAATGTTGTTTTCTTTCTATGAGTATGAATTCGATTTAGAAATCTGAAATCGAACTAGCACTAACAACGGGAAGAGCAAACTGCTTTTAGCTCATATTCAAGCTCAGAGGGGTACAACCAATTAGGATAGACAACGGATTTGGTGATTTGGTAATAGAATCGGGTGTGGACATAGCAAACCTCCTACTATAAATAAGAGAGATGCCCTTAGACCAGTATGGAGGGAAGGGAAAGAAACCTTGGAAGAACTGAAAGTGAGGGAAAGAAATTCATGTAAGTCCTAAAAGAAGTCTCGTGCGGCTACGCTGCTCTCGCGCTCCCCTCATACGATGATAGAGGGGGATCACGAGCTTGCTACGCTATGAGAAGAGAGCCCTAGGAGTTCTTCTCTTTACTGCATCTTTTCTTAAGAATATCTTTGATTTTAATACCAGTACTCAGAAGGACATAAACTACAGCAGATAAATGCATCGGATATATAGGTTGCAGCTGCCGCTGTTAGTCCTATAGCCTAGCAGAACATCTAATCTATTATAACCTCTGTCCTTGCCCGCTATCTGACTGCCAAAGAGAAGAGAGCAAGAGCTGACGATCTTTAAGACGAAAAATAGTCCGCATGATCGTCTGCTCAACCCAACCCGAATGGGCTAACTTCATAGCCCGGTCACTCTACTCTAACTGAGGCTTTCTACCTGATCATAGTTACGCAACTCCGACGCTAGGCCTCACTCCATTTAGATTGAGTGAGTCATTGGGTGATCTCCTGCCTATGGATTGCCTACCGAATGCAACTGGGGACATAGAAACGACCAGGCCCCTTTCCTTCTATTCTTTCTATTGTGCGTGCCTATCTGTTAGTCTTATTCAGTACTTTCCCCTTTCCTAGCCCCCCGGTCACTCCTAGATTTGCTAGTAGGCCTGCTCTGTTAGTGTCGGCCTTTTGGTACAAAAAAGAGGACGTAGTCGGGGCGCAGAAGAGTACGTCTTTCTATATGCCCAATAATGGCTCTCCCCCCGAAGGGCCTCTCAATAGAAGTTAGAGCGGCTGCACAAATATGAAATAGAATTTAGTAAGAGTAAAGGTCCGCCCACCTCTGATCCAAGCTTAGCTCCCAAGTCGGGATTTCTTCCTAAACCTAAAGTGAGGACTTTGCCCCGTATAGGCAGATGGGTATAAAGTGGGTCACTCTGCCAAGATTCAATCTTTCCCCTTCTCTTTCTTTTCTTTGAGTCAGTCCGCCCTAGGGTGCAGCTCTGGTCCCTACTTATTGTATAAGAGAGTCGTGCTTCTCTTCCTCTTCCACAGGTCTCTCGAACCTGCAGGTTGCTGCTATCCCCCGAAGAAAATAGACGAAGAGGTTCTTCCCATTATGGAATGCAAGAGCAAAAGCTGAAATCCCAGTATTGTAAGAGAAGGGTCAGCTCATCCAAGCGGAGCTAAGAGGTGGTGCATTTCTGACTCACTGAGGAACCAAGTCTATCCCCGAGTGGTCAACCCTCTTGTTTACTTGAATTGCCTCGTGGATGTCAACCCAGGTCTTGTTTTGTCCAATCGAGTGGGTATTGGTGTTGTCCCCTTAAGCTATAAGGTGGGCCGCTTATTCCCATCCAAAAACCGGATCCCTAGGCCAACCCTACAGGAAAGCTACTTAAGAAGACAGAACCCCGAGGGAAATCGTGAATCTTTTCATAGGTACTTACCCTCGTTACGCGAGATGGGTATATCCGGGTTTCTAGGACCCTACTTCCTAATAGCTAGGCAGACTCGCAGGAAGATGCTCCTGATAGTGCGCATTTGTATTAGTACAAAAATGGATCTATGCCCGAGTGCATTACCAAGCCAAGAGCTGGGTAGCTAGTAGTTCTTGTTCTTGTCATTCCTACTAGTCGGATAGGAACAACTAACAGCCTAGCTACCTAGTTACAAGAAGAGAGCTACGAGCTAATAGCTAATAGTCTCGGAACTCAGAACTGATCTACTAGGAAAGAAGAGCTACCAGCTAGCAGCTAGGAGAGGGCTAAAAGGGCTCGACTGAAAGGAGAAAGGTGTAGTTTCCAGTTTCCCTGCACTTAAGTATGAGTTAGCAGCTTTCGCTCGCCACACACGTGTTGAGCTAGAAAGCATGGGGCTCATTCCTACTGGATTTCTCTGGGAGAGCAGGGTTCGCTTTGCTCTTTACAGAGAATCTCCCAGTATGCTAAACAGTGACATCTCATCTCTCGTTACATCGAGAATGTGCATCCCGTTATGGATGATGCAGCTTCTCGGTTTGGCGAAGTGTTCTGTAGCAGAGTCGCCGCCCGGGGCGGGTAAGCAACGACTGTTCATCATAGGTAACTATGTGAAACAGAGGCTGTTGAAGCCTTATCACGACTGGGCGATGTCAGTTTTGCGTCGCTTAGATGGTGATGGTACTTACAATCAAACAAAACCCCTAGAGCGGTTGGTCGGCTTTCAAAATGTTTCTAGTTTTTATATGAAATCCGCCACTGATAGATGGCCACGTGTGCTCATTTATCAGATGATCGCTCTATTGTTTGATGTGTATACCGCTTCATCGGTGGTTAACCCGTCACTGGGGCTCAGTCATGTATTGACTGGTCCTCCTTCGCGTTAAGAGGTACCACCGGTTACCGTTTAGTGTTGGTCAGCCGTTAGGTTACTACGCTTCTTGGCCCCTGTTCTCCCTGTCCCTTCTCCTTGAGCACTTTTGAAGTGAGGTTTGGAACCATCGCCTTCCTTCCAACGTGTTTAGCAAACGAAGAGGCCAATCTGAGATGAGAGAGGATAGGCTCATGCACTTACTCAATTACTTGAAAAAAGGCACTTATTGTTCACCGCTTACCTGATTGATAACTTGTTTGCGTAAGATCCATATCCCTAGCTTCCCTAAGAAACTGCTGGAAAGGGGGCTGCTTAAATTAAAGGATTGAAAACTAACTGAAATAGGCAGGCTGGAACTAGTCTAGGTAATAATACGGGTTTGCTTGTGATACTCCTGCTCTAGCTGCCCTTGACCCCTATAGATATCTTTCCACTGAGCTGGCACTCGATGAAATGAAAATGGAAGGGTTTAGCTTTTTTCTGCAATAGTAAGAGAAAAGCAAGGAAACCCCGGGCTCCACCCCTGTATGTCTATTACCTCCTTGTGAATAATTTCTCCGTCGTTCTGTTCTTCCTATGTTGTTTTATGTTCCGATATTGTAACCTAGGGGATGAAAACCCATGATACTTCTTCTATATATCGATTTAGCAAAAAACCAAAGATCATGATTATTTAACATTCCCTTGTACACTTGCTATATGCCTTGGGAAAGAGAGCGCGAAGCTCTTACAGTGAATCTCGTCTGGTACAAACAAAGGATTTCAAGATCGAAAGAAGATTTCACTCCCCTGTCTTGGAAGAGACCATAGGAAGAATCAAGTCCGGGAAAGTCTTAAGAAAAGAACCAATACACTTGGAAAGACCGAAGGGAAGACTCAAGGATACAAGTGCTGACAGTACAAAAGATAGGGAACATGGATCCCCCTCTACTGAAAGAATAAGAGTTTCAGTTTCGACTTTTGCTTCTGAAGTCAGATTGGAATTTATGCCCTCTGGTATCCCGGCTGTCGCCGACCCATTTCAGGTCACACAAGGCTAAGCTCCTGGGAGAGGACTACCTCACTTGACTATAAAAGCAAAGGGCAGAACGAATCTCTCTTATCTATGATAATTCTTGTCTAACTTTCTCTCTTCCTATTGAAATGAATATCGTTTACTAAGAGAATAGATGAGCTCCGGTAGACTAAACTTCACACTTGACTTTCTTATCGTTCGTCCGTTCCAGGTATTACAAGAAGTATGTAGCTCTTTCTCTTTCTCCTTTCAAGTATTATTCAATTCCCCTCGTTCGGGTATAGAGTCACATAGCTCGGTAAGAAGTCAGAACTCAGCTACTACTGAACTCATTAACTCAAGAGCTAGGGAAGGGTACGAAGTGACTTTCCCCACCATCTTCGGTAAGGGGTAGCTCGTCAGTACCAGGTGTTGATTTTGTCACGTCTTTCAGTACTCGGACTGAAGTAAAGTACATCAATCGGTATAAGGGCTCCGCATTTCTGGGCACCTCTCAGTTCAGTTATCCGGAAATTAAGCAGGAAGATCTCTAGATGGCAGCTAGCTGAGAACCCGAATGAATCTCCTTCGCCTCTATCATTTGGCCGAGAAAGGCTTGGCATAATATGAGAGGATAGAAGATAGAAGAAGGGCGCTCCAGCTATGTGCCATTGTCAAAATGTAAGTCTATCACCCTGATAGAAGATACCCAAGTTTTCTGATACTTACCGAACCCTTAACTCGCTACTTTTATTCCGCTCGTTCCCTATGGTCGAGCACTTCGTTCATGAGTTGCTATCGCTTTAGCTGTGATAACTATAACTTAAGCTATCTTCTCGAGTGAAAACTGCTTTCCTTAGGATGAGCTTTTAGGGCAAAGTAGAAAGAGCTTATTTATTCGTCGATAACAAGCCTTTACTTCAAACAAAAAGGAATAGAACCGGAAGCTTTGATGGTAGTAAAGTAAGTCCATCTGCACTATAAAGACAGACGGATTCTCTCTCTTCTTCGTATCGCCGCTTTATATAAGCTCCAGTGAAGCAAAGCAATGCAAGACAGATGGATAGAGGGATACTGATACTATAAGAGGACCTACTCCTTCTATTCTCTTTCCCATCAAGCTATGCATGCTTACCTGAAAGTCCTTCTTTAAAGGCAGAATTTCTTTCCGGTATGATCTTCCCCCTACAGAGGCTAAGCGGTCGGGTCATGGATCTTGCACTTCACTTGAATAGTGCTTTTGAAATGGCAAAGTCAAGAACCAAGCTGACTGAATCGAATCTCCTGTGCCCTCCTCCTTCTCCTTCATTGATCTAAGAAAACTCTTCCTTTCAAGGAAAAAGGAAAGTGGAATGAATAAGCTCTTCTTATTCTTAGAGTCCTAAGAAAACCCTAGTAGGCCACTTCGTCCCTAACTCCTGGAGTTACCTTAGCTTAAGGAACTTATCTAACTCCAATCAATTCCACGATTCCATCCTTCTTGTGAGACTTTCATATAAACTTCTCTCCTCATTCGCGCAGCACGCTCTGAAGAGACCTCGGCCACTGGATAAGGGGAGGAACTATACGCATGGACAAGGAGAAGGTCCGTGCTATCACTGAGTGGCAGGCCCCGACCAAGGTAAAGGAGCTGCAATCATTCTTTGGGCTTGCCAATTATTACCGCCCTTTCATCAGGGGGTACTCGAAAAAGAGCAGCCCCGCTTACAGATTTGTTGAAAAGGGACCACAAGTGGCCCTGGTCTGAGACGTGCCAAGCAGCTTTCGTTACCAACCCAAGAGCAGAAGCAGGTGCAGCAACCAAGGAAGCAGCAATGAATGGGTTCAGCTCCTGTACCAAGAGAAGAGGGGAGAAAAGGATTCACCTTCGCCTTTCTTACATGAACCAAAAGGAAGGGGCTTATTGACCTAACTGAGAAGGAGACAGAAAGGGATCACCTGACCTTATCTTGAGTGAGAGAGGCAAGGAGCCAGGGAAAGGGCAAGGGGTTCACCCACTTTCACGAGTTTCATAGGTTCAAGAGATCCCACTATAGAAGTGTCTAGCCCTTCGCCGAAGGAAGGGATTCTTTAAAAAAGTCTTCGCCTAAGACTACCGCCCTTCAGCTATTGATGGATGAGGGTAGGGATCACAAGGAGATTTGGTTGGGAGCGGAGTGCTATGCTAGCGAGTACCAAGCGAGGGAAGTACGGTCTGATGCAAGGAGTGAAACCACTAAACCAGAGGCCATGAGTTGAGTTCATTACTACTAGAAGTCTCAGTTCCTCGCCGGTGAAATGGAAGCCCAGAAATGGTATAAGCGTGGAAGAAGACCTTCTCTTTAGAGATTCAATCCCGCCATTCATTCAGTTGGGGGAGAGGGAAAAGAGAGTCTTAAGCAGCAAGCATGAGTGAACAGAGACTGCTATTACCATGTCCCTAGCCTGGTTCCTTCTTTGTTTTTGTTGCCTTCCTCTCCGCTTCTGTCAGCATAGAGGAAGGTTTTCACTCCCGTTGAGAAAGAAAAAAAGCCCTAGCTCAGCTTCCTAGCATGACACATCGGCTACGCCATCAGAGACTGGAATGATCCTCCACTTGCTAGTCAGGAAATATCACCGCTCCGTGGGCTTCTTTCGCAGCTCTCTTAAGCTATCGCTCGCTTTACGAGTGCAACCAAGTTCAAGAAACTTTTAATTAAGATACTATGCTGGTATCTATCTAAGAGTCAATATCTGTGAGAAGCTTCCTTCTCATACACATCCGAAGCAACGTTTGATCATCAGCATTAGAGAGTTTTGCCGGTCCTTGAAAGAGCGTCATCAGTCTAGCTCGTCATGACTCGATCATGGCCTTAGGCGGAATTGGTCCTGGCCGGAAGAACGAAAGATACCGGCAAGCACAGAGCAGTCGTCCAAAGGGGTTCCGTAGAGTAGTCTAACCCCGGGTCAATCCTTGGAGCTTTCTCCATGTCCGACAGAGAAAACTTGGTGCGAATCGGGGTGATGTAATCCACTGCTCGTCTAACTAATGTACTTATGTAATTAAAAGCAAATATGGCTGCCCGGAGAATCCGTAGTTGCTAAGGAAGAGAGTCGAGCCATAACGGATTGATGTGGCGTAGCGGCGACTGGAATCGATCTGAATGAAGCTTCAAGCGTAGTTCCGGGGCTTCTCCTATACCCCGCCTATATGGAGGAGAAGATTAGGTGGGGAAGGTCATAGTGAAAGCAGCAAGCTGGAAAGTAGCCGTTGATCTAGTTCCTTCTACTTTCATCGAGATTGCCCTGGTGTTCGTAACACCTCTCCTTGCCGAATCGACTGTTCACTCTTTTCCCATGAAACCATGAACAGAGAATTGCTGTTCTTTCATCCGTTGAGTTTGGTTCTATCGTAACGTAACTAAATAAGTAGTTGATCCAATCCCGTTAAAAGATGTTGAGTAAGGGCACTTGCTGTTGCCGCTCTTAGAGTAAGCGCTGCAAAGTCAGTAGGAAGAGGGCCCTCGACTGGGATTCTTCTTTCCCGGGCTTAAGGAAGCGATTGACTCCGAGGATAAAAAAATTCTTTACTTTGACTTTAGGAGGTCCTACCCTACACTCCCATTCCAGTACTTTCACCGCCTCAAGGCTAGAGAAAAAACTTCTTAATGTGCCTGATGTTTTCACAATAATAGTGTAGTCAAGTAGCCCAGAAAGGGAATCTACTTCTTAAGGATGCCGAGAAGAGTTGAAGATGGTGCAACATCGAATCCTCTTACGTTCGAATGGCCGCCTCACTTGCTTTCTTTACTGCATAAGGCCGCTAAGGGCGAAGTCAAGGGATTTCCTTCTAACTAGTGTCTGAGAGTAAGCAAGCTACCTTCATTCAACAGATTTGTGGTTGAGTCAATAACGGGTCGGGAATCTTTGCTCTTCTCTTTTGCATTTCTGCTGCCTGCGTTCTTCTTTGTGTCCGTCCGTATCGCAAAGCTGGTCGACGCCAGCTGTAATGGTTGAAAATAGGGGGCCAACCAAGACCCCCTAATAAAGCTTTGTTCGATAAAGCAAACGATTCGTTCCGACAACTTCGGACCAGATGAATCCCTTTGAATTAGCCGATCTTACACAGGCGGGCTGGTTGGGAAGGGGTGAAACGCGGAGAAAAGAATCGCTGAGAGATAGATTCTGGTCAGGACGGGCTGTGAAGCATGCTCCGGAGGAGATTGACCCTTCCCCAAGTCAGTCCAGTCAGAAAGGGGAGGGCCCGCTGTCTAGACTGCATTTCGGGAGTTTGAACACCATCCCATTTCAACCAAAAATACAACCCTGTCAAAGATATCTAACCTTCCTTCCTTATGAGTGGAAATTCCATCCCGTTTTCTCTTTTTTGCATAAAAAGCAGCCAGTAAATATATATATTTCTTCCGACCTTTTTTGAAAAGCGCATAGTTTCTCCTTCAAAAATGACCTCTCCAGTCGGGGAACGCATGAGATATTTACCTAAACCAGTAGGTCCTTGAGTGGATCCCACGTTAGCCCCAAGACGTTGGTCTCGAACTAGAAAAGTAAATGCTTGAGCTTGAGTGAGAAGGCCTCCTCGCTTATTGACTTGAACCACTGACCTTTAGAGCGAACCTATAGGACAAAAGGAACTTAACTAACGGCACCTGACAAAGAGCAAACAGCAACTCTCAACTACTTGACTTCAGTCCCAGTACTGAAAGACGTAACTTCAGGAGTTTCCCTGAGAGAATAGCAAAGCGTCGAAAGCAGGGAGAGAGGGAGCTCTTACTACGGATCTCCCCTTCCTTATGGCAGGAGGTTTCAAACATCTTCTCTTGCATTCAAATCCGGTTCATCCCTCCGTTCATTTATTGACTGGAGTTCCGGGCTTGTCGAGGTGGGTGGGCATAGTTGAACATAGCATTTGCCGGAAAAGACGGGAGGAGCAATGGACCCCCTCCTTTCACCTGCATAAAAAAAACTTCATGATGTTGAGGGAGAGCTTCGCAGGGTTGACGAAGGAATTGTCTTCTCTTCTAAGGAGGGTTCTGCTTCGTCAAATTCAGCAACGGGAGCCCGAGAGGGTTGAGCAGAACCAGAGGCGTCAGGAGCATTGGAAGTTTCATTCCTGACAATCTCATGCTGATCCGTCGATCCTGGAGAGCCAACTGGAGGCTAAACGCCCTCAGTTGTATTCCGAGCTGTCTCCCTTTCTTTTTCTTCGGCATTTACACCCTCTATTTGAGTAAGGCTGGAAAGTCTCCTCCAACATAAAAAAGATCTTCCGAAAACTAAGCCAAGGGCTTGTCCCTTGACCTATCGGTCAAGTTACGTAGGCAAGGGTTACCGCCCTTTCTATCTCTATCTCTCTGTCATGCTCTTCTTCTTCGCTTGAGGACTAGCAACGGGCTTTCCTTTTTTTTTCCTTTATTCACACTCTGACCGAAGACAGATCTTAAGGGAACTCTGTCCATTTGATCTGAGTCCTGATCTTCTTCCAGATTACTCTCTTCTGGATTTTCTCCAGGTTCAGGCAATCTTTCTGGTGCCGAAACTTCCTGACCCCCTCTAGAAAAAGATGCACCAATCCCTTTGGCCTTACCTTATGATCTTGGCCAACTTTCTTCATCCCTCTTTTATCCCCTCACAAAAGAAACTCACACATCGTCATTCTGAGGAAGAGCCCCTCCGCTTTGAGTGCGTTGGGG
>Ga0153980_1000147_pt1:0-20000 | contig 38050 bp, 37 predicted proteins | sample TSGA064MetaG_FD_104722 | JGI IMG/M metagenome (GOLD analysis project Ga0153980, IMG submission 104722) | Attine ant fungus gardens microbial communities from Georgia, USA - TSGA064 MetaG | ecosystem: Host-associated > Fungi > Mycelium > Unclassified | place: USA: Georgia, Magnolia... | reverse complement strand
CGCCCCCTTTTTTCCCTTTGGGCTTTTCGTTAGTGGGAGCACCTCTTGTCTGCGACCTTGTTTGCCCCCCCGGTACCTCGCATTTCCGAAATATCTCTTCCTATTAAAAAAAGAAATAAGAATATATAGAATTATACCTAGGAAAAGTAAAAAAAAATGGCTGGAAGCTATTGACATCTTCGATTTTCTATTCACTCATGATCTGGCCTAGTCGACCCGATCATGATATTGAGGGAAGGGACCTTTTCTCGAAAAAACTCTGGATCCTGTGTCCAGAAAGTGCATCTCCTTCTCTGCCATTCCTACTTTCTTGATAGTTATACCCTATTAAAATAAAAAGGTCGGGTCGGTTCAGTCTAGGAGGCTAGTTTGAAACCCGGACTCGCTGAGGTTCACACACTTTTGTTTCTTTATGAAATTACACAGCAAGCTTCCAAATCAGGCGCTTGCGCTTGGTACTAATAGCCTATAGAGTATAGAGGGGCTATGGAGAGGCGCGCAACTGTGCTTCCTCGCTTCGCCAAGAAAAGCATTTCTTTTTGGGTGAAGGGCGCGCTACAGGCCTACGCTTGTTCCTGCGCGAGAATCTCCGGCTTTTTGGCCTGCTCCTTTCTTTCGTCTCAGTAGTGAGCGCTGCTAGATCTGATTCAACTGAATATGAGACTTGGATATGCTCCTGCTCTCGGCAGATATGCTGGGCGAGATAGTGACAAAGGGGAAAGTCGAGCCCCCTATAAACGTAAAGGCAACCACTGCTACCTGTGCTGGTTTGTTCGTATGGGTATGATGGATCTCCTACCTCGGTTGGAACTTGCCTCTGCAACTTTAGGGTATGAAGTCCCCGTATCTAGGCGAGGTGATGGCGGGGAACTCCAACTTGTTTTGGCTTTATACCTCGCCCGGACAATCACGCGACGAATCTTAACGCGCGCTGCCCGACACACAAAAAGAATTGCGATTTACTGAACGCAGATTATTTTGAGTCTTTTTCGGCACACTCGTGGAGTTCGCTCGAAGTCGTCGCGAGCTCTACGTTTGAAGCTTCAACACAGTCACTCCTTAGTAGCTCCTTGCTACAACTTCTCTTTGGCTCGCCCCTATCTCTAAAGGGGCATACTCACTTCACTCGCTCTCGTTCAGTAGCGGTTTCTTCATTCTTTAGATAGCAGCGTGAGAGCTCTGAAATTCCATTCAGGTCCTTAGTTCCAGTTGAATCGCGAGCAAAGCTCGACACTGCTAGCGAAGCTCTACGACAGAGCATTTCCATTATTTCCATTATAGAGCCAATCACACTGCTCTCTCTCTTTCCGGCCGTAGAATCGTCGGAGCGAGCAGAGCAGCGGAGCGAAGTGGGCTGTGTAATCATTGGAATTTTGACTCTTTTTCTTTAATATAGTTGGGTAGGTAAGTAAGGAGCTGAAAACGAGTCCTTCGGAGGGCCCCTCATTCTCAATGCAAGCTAGCTCTTACTTGTGTTTAGTGAGGAGGCTACCTAAGATAGAGGTGAATATAGCCCTGGTTGTGATTTCTTCCTTGGGCAGGCCTGCCTTTAAGTGATAGGGGGGAGTGATAGAACACAGGGAAAGTAGTAGTTGGACGAGGCGCTTACTCTGCCATCTCTTTCTGTCTGCTTCTAGAGGTGCAACAATGGTCATTATCTGGGTGAAGGGATGGACTGGGGTAGGTAGGGATTGTTGTTGCTTTCGTAACCGGTGTTCTTCTTTGGCGAACTGTTTCAGTAACCGTTGTAAGCCTATCCGCTGTGAGAGTTGCCGCAGTTGGCATAGAGACTCTTACTGTTATCGTAGAAGGTCCTATTGAATCAGCTGCACATGAAGCAAAGCAGTACTTGCTTTACCTGATATAGATCCTCTTTCTGGTGAGTTCATCGCCGGCTTGAGAATCCGCTCTGAGACTTGATGCCTCGAATGCCCTCTTTGAAGACAAAGAATCCGCTCCGGGGTTGAATTTCTTTTTGAATTTTTGATTGAATAAGGTTGATAGGTACCGAAGCTTTTAAACTACCCCATTAGGAAAGCCTTGAAGTAAGTTTGCAAGAGTAATGATGAAATTCTAAAGATAGTTGGGGCAGCAGGCATGATCCCTAGCCTAGTAACGATATCCCCGAAAAGAGAATACGCTGCTATTGAATCAATAGTCTCAATGGCCAGAATCGGTTATGAAAGAAGGAGCAGCTAGAGGCAGTTATGCCAAGGCGAAAGAGCAGACTAGGTTGTGAAGAGGGGGAAAGGACTGGGACTTTTTTAGCAAGAATAGCTGTTCCGTTTTACTAGTTAGCGCGGAGTGGGAAGGCTTCTAAGGACTGTGTAGTGAGGTGTCTCTCTCGATTTTTAGGAAGTTGGTTACATGCTGAAAAGAGTGGAATTCTCTTTCGTAGATAATGAAAGTAAGTTAGGCATAGCTCTCTCAAGGTGTCCTGATAGTGAGTTCTCCCTAGCCCGCTCAAAGCATTTCTCAAGGTCTCGCCCCCTCCTAATGGTCTAGGTATCTCAGTCCTGCCCATGGAGAGAAAAAGGCATGCCTAACCACTGCTCTTACTGCAACTCCATTCCCTCTGCGTATCAAGGAAAAAACGAATTGATGGCCCTGGTGCACATATGTATCCGCCCTTGTCGAAGGAAAGACAGATTTCCACTTGCTTAAGACGTAGGGAACTGAAGGTCTAGCTTACGAAGGTTGCCGCCGCAGTTTGTCTCAAGAGGGGGCCGCTGAACGACTGAAAGCCCAACCCGAAAAAGGAGTTGCAGTGCTTTTGATTCTTCCTATAATATGTTATACCAGTCGCCTTCTCGAAGTGCCTTATAAACCTATTCACTCAAATAACCTGATCACCGATTAGTGGCCGGGCTCATCCTTGCCCTGACCTCCGCCCATGACCAATCCTTCCGCCCAGAAGAGGGACTTTCAGACCAACCCGGCTAGAGGCAGGAAGAAGAAATAGTCCACTGCTAATCCCATTGCTCGAAAGGGGGGCAGAAGTAGTTTCCCAATGAAGGAAAGAATGCCTTAGTCGTGTCAGTGAAGAGTTTTATAGGCGCCCCAAAAGTCCTCCATATTGGGATGACGGTCTCCGACCATCCTCCTCGACGAGCTTCGTTGCCAGCCGGCAGCCAAACAAAGACTACAAGCCTTTCCCCGACATAGTTTAATTCGGACCGACCTCCCTCTCCCTTTGAGCATAGCATGCTTTTGGGGAGTAAGTCAGTATCAAGTGACAACATATAGTATATGATGTGATAATCGATTCTTACATCACGTCCAAATAGCATATCTATGTACTTATCTACAGGCAGTTCTTTTTACCTTCCATTCATTTTTAAAGTCACCTAAAGAATGGATCAGAGAACGACGGCCTACGCATTGCAGCCACAACATTACTGGACTGGGCAAACTAGTATAGATTTCGGCAACTCCGGATCCCCCTAGTTTCAGACTCTCGCCCACAATTAGAACAATCTAAAATAACGTATATTCAGGATCCATTACGAATGTTTCGTCCCAGAAGACCATCACTCTGGTTTCACTGATCGAGCAACGCGGTTATTTCGCGGACCTTTCTGTTCCTAGTTAAAGTGTAGGCCTTTTGGACTTAAGCTGGGATTTGGTATTTCGAAGGCGTTACCCCAGGTGTTACTATCATTTCTAGGCATCGTCTGCACTTAAAAGTTCCCTTTAGTGTAGTTTCTCGGATGGATTATTTTTTTAATAAAAGAAGGGTCTGGGACGAAAGAGAAGAAAAAAGGGAAGAAAGATCGAAAAGTCGAAACTTTCGAAAGCGCACTCACTCCTCTCAAAATATCTTATCTTAAGAGAAGAAAGATCCACGCTACGAAAAGGAGCGAGCGGAGAGAGCATAAAGAGTTATAAGGTACGAGCTTAGAGCCTTGCGTCACTCTGGTATGCTAATCGTTGTACGACTTTGGAACGGTAGTCGCTTAGTGCGACAGCACTATGGGATGCAAAGAAGCTTCGTCACCCTTCTTTCATGATATAGTTGCTTGTACTTCACTTTCTTTGTCGAGATTGGGTTGGTGTTCAGTGTACCGGTCCAATAGAAAGGAACGAGGGGAAGAAGCGGGGTAGAGGAATTGGTCAACTCATCAGGCTCATGACCTGAAGATTGCAGGTTCGAATCCTGTCCCCGCCTAATCAGTGGAACATTGTTCACCGGGATAGAAGGCTGGTCCCAACCCGTCTACCAATGTCATTTCATGAAGATGGACACTGGCTTGGGGGCGGGCGCCTATCCGACATATAATCGGTACAGCCGGTATAGAAGATTATTACTATGAATAATCGTTCCACCCTATTCTCAACTCTACTACGAGTAGAGCCTCTAAAATGGCAGAGAGTTTTGGAACACTCTCGGATGATCAAGTCTTACCTGAATAGGGTACTTTCTTTCCTTGGTCTTTCGTTCCGTCATCTCCTATCAAATCTTTATATTTTTCCTTTGATTTTCTCATATATATCCTTTCCATTTCATTTCGCAATGGCAACTATTCTTCGCCCGTTATCTCCTCATCGTACTAGGGTCCGTACATTTCTATACTCGTTTCTAATACTTTTTACCTTGCTCGCAGTGTTCTATTTGATTTGTATGATAATTGGTTCCATTGCCTTTTTTCAGGCAGTCCTTTGGAAGATCCGTTTCTCTCTAGGGGGTCGAGCCCTCTCCTTTGCATTATGTAAGTTGGGCTGCGCAGGGGGACTTGCCTTGGCAATGGGCGGCTTTGCTTTACGAGCACTAGTAACTTCCGAAGAATTCTGGGGAATTTGATGTTACCTTCAGGGACTTCTGGCGCATCAAGCTCGGAAGCGACGAGCGTAGATCAAGGGCCGACCCGGAATGAGCCATCATCCTCGGGCTCGGGGAGTTGGAAGCAATATCTCAACCTCTCTTCTGATAACGAGGGAAATGCCTCCGCCGCACCTTCCACCGACCGCACCCCCCGGCACCAGCCCACTTCCGACCAGACTGTTGACCAGTCGGTGCAAACGCAACCCCCAGCCGCTGGTCCATCGGAACCCAGAGGGGACCTCTCTCATGCCCCCGAACCCTCAAACTCATCCACGTGGAGTGGCTCGTGGATTGGAAGGTGGCTTAATCAGGAAGTTTCTTCGTCGGCCCAAAACGAGGGGGGGCACGAAGCAACTAGTCAACCAACCGGGGTCATGGGGCCGGCAGCACCTAGTCTTTCGTTCTTAAGAGATAAAATCTTCAAGGTTTTACGTTCATGCGCAAGGGGCTATAGACGGCCGCGCTCCGACGTTCTTCAGCGAATTGAAGAGGATCTTCGGCTGGAAACGGCTTCCCCGGAAAAACGCAGGAAAATCGCTCAGGTTCTGGAAGAGCTTTACACAAAGCGGGATTCCTTCGTAAATTCGGATCAAAGGCCGGACTACGAATTGACTGTCACCGTAGGCGATTGGGAAAGGGAGCAGTGTGGAGATGGTACAAATGGGTGATCCATATGCAGAAGACATAGAGGAACCCCCTAGTAGTAGAACGTACGGAGGAACTTTCCGCAATGAATGGTACGAACCGCCGAGTCCAGAAACGGATGTATGCCTCAAAGGAAGAAATAGAAGCTCGAGAAGGAATACCAAAACCTAGTTCACTCGCTGAGTCTCTTTGCATCCATGGCTGAATGGTTAAAGCGCCCAACCTACGAATTTGCCTGTGATATCAAGAATAGGGAAGGAGAAATGCCCATCTTTCTCTATAGTACGAAGCACTCGTAGCACTTGCTGGGATCAATTCTTGGATCACTGAGAGGCATTCTAACAACTTATTCTCTTCCGAAAAAACCTATTCTTACAAAGAAACTATGATATGCAGCTACGAATAGAACATTTACTATTGGGATAACAAGATTTATATTGCCTCAGCAGTCTGTCTGTGAACCATTGTCGTAAGGCCTCCCAATAATAGTTCAGTCGGCGGCGTGGAGAAGTAACTAGGCCAATGCCAATGAAGGAATAGCGCGACGCCTTGGAAAAGCAAAACGAATTAGCTTCCCTTTGGGCGTTAAGTTCCTTACCTTCTAAGGATCTTCTACTTATAGGCTTGCCTAAGGCGAAAAAGTCCCTGGGACAAACTCGCCACGTGAAAGCTTGAGTAAAGCAAGGTTCGCAAGACACTCAGAAATAGCTGCAATCCGTACAGCCTGAGCTACCGTAGCTACTGTTATATCGTTCCCGCCCTACGACTAGTAGTGCGCTCACTCCCTTGAGAGAGGGCTAAACACTAACTACGGAAGAAGCTAATAGGGAGATATTCTTGGGTAGGGATGACACTCAATAGCCCTACTATGCTCACTCAGTCCTACGCTTTTAGTGCATCCGGGCTGAGTGGCTAGAAAGCGATTGAGCACCCTCTCCAATCTTCGGAGCAGCAGCAGACGATTCTATGCTTAGAGAAGCTCTAAAAAGCAAGGACTGATTAGACGCTCCTACCTATCGTACCTAAGGGAATTCCCTACCTTAAGAGGGGCCTAGCGAGAAGGCTATTGCTTCCCTGCCTTCCTTGGCCGGAAGATTCTATGCTTTCAAGCCCTTCCATCAATGAATGTGCTTGCTAAAAGCACTCCAATAAGCCTACCATTCCGATGCCATATAACAGATCTTGCAGCAATCCCTACCGGAGCAGGGAATGAATTCATACTACCACACGCTCATCCAATCACTTCTTACCTTCGGGTTAACCTATCATTAGCAAGGAAAGCAGTTAATGGACATATCTCACAGGTAGTCGCTAGACTGACTAATTCAGTCTAATTGGCCTATAGATCTTAGAGACTCTTCCTAGTGTAACAGCCGCGTTGATAAGCTAGTTTCGTGCTAGCACTATCAATTGTCGGCGTAACGGGTGTTTTCTATACTATTCTTCGACATGTAATACCCTCTCTCCCCCTAGCTGTCTAGTTTATCTATCTCTCTCTCTCGCTACGCCCCTTACTCTTATAACGGGTTACACATGCCCCCCCTAAGATGGATTTTAAACATATAAGAGTCGTGGCATTCTCCGCATTACCTTGCTCTACCTTCACGCACTCAAGGATCTAACTCTTTCCTTCCTTTCTTTTGTCTTGATTCTACTAGTTGTCGCGGCGTAAACGCTGGTGCTATCATATGCATATAAGAGTACGCCGCTTTCATTCCTAGCTGACCGGCACGGAAAGGCTGTTTAAGCGCTTAACTCACTAGGAGAAGAAGTAGGGAAAGATTCCCGTAGGCTAGTGCCGTCGAAGAAGCTCGACGTAGATGGTTCGAATCAAGCGAAACCAAAGCAAAGGCATTCGTTGGGGTGGGCAGAGAGAGAAGACGTAAAAAAACAAGCAACCACAGTTTGATCGAAACGTCGGAAGGAAAACTCGAATGTATTGATCGAGCTCACCCCCCTTGAAACGAGAACCAGCCCTAAAAAAATGGTAGCAGAAAAATAAGGAATAGAGACCTCGTGTCCGCAGCTTTGGGATAAGAAACAAGAGCCCACGTAGCTACCGATAAGGTATAAGCCCTCTTTTTGGATGAGCAGGCACTTGAGCCTGGAATTGAAGTACGAAGTAAACGAACCGCGCCTAAAGTGCAGATGTCCAATTCCATGGCTATGGGAACGGGCGGAAAAGCTCTCACTCGGTCTCACCCGTTTTGTTGGATGATCTCGAGGATTTTCGTTTGGAAGCTTTTTGATTGTGGTCTTTTTGTGATGTATGTGTGTAAGGAGGGATAAAAACCTGGTTGTCAGAATGTAATCGAATTCCTCTTTTTCATGATTTGATGTCAAGAACTTTATATGAATGCTAAACCTCATCTTCTTCTATGTCGAGAGTCTGTGATACTCGTCGAGTGCTTGAGAAGAAAGAAGGATTGCCTAGCTTGGTCCTACGAACAGATGACCGGGTTGCCGACTACTGTGGCCGTTCACTGCTTGAACGTTAGGGATCAGACACCCGTAAAGCAGCCCCCGAGGAAGTACCACTCGATGGTTGTAGACACAATTGTGCGAGAAGTGGACAAGTTGATCAACGTGGACTTGCGGAGTTACAGTACGCTACCTGGCTGGCCAATCTCGTTCCAGTCAAAAATCAAAATAGCAAGAGAAAGATCTGCGTCAACTACCGAGACCTCAACAAGGCCTGCCCAAAGGATGACTTCTCTCTGCCGAACATGGATATACTTACTCATCGACAAGGGTTCGAAAAGTTTTCATTTATAGATTGCTATAGTGGGTATAACCAGATAAGGATAGCTCCCGAGGATGCTAAGTTCCGAACGCCCAAGGGGAACTTCTATAACAAAGTGATGCCATTCGGGTTAAAGAAAGGCAGGTGCTACATATCAGCGAGCCATGACCACCATATTCCAAGACATGATACACAAATCGAGGACTACGTCGACGATATAGTGGTGAAGTCAGGCAAAGGGGAGAATCACATTGCAGGTCTTCGAGAGGTGTCGAGCGAATAAGATGAAGATGAATCCACTGAAATGTGCCTTCGGTGTCTCAGCTGGTACATTTTTAGGATTCGTTGTCCATCGGAACGGAATAGAGCCTTCGAAGATCAAGGCAATACTCGAGATGCCACCTCCGACCACTCTGAAACAACTAAAGAGTCTCATGGTCAACCACATTCGCTGATTTATTCCAAACCTCTCGAAGAAAGTCAAGCCCTTTGTCTCAAAAAGACTCGATCTTCTTCTTTTCTAGCATTCTTATTGTAAACTATTTGATCCTAGTCGTCTTGCGTGGAAGGAGCCAGATGACAAAGACTTTTCTCACCCCTCAATATATACTAAACGATTGCGTCCGACCACCCGATCGATGAAGACTCGAACCTAACCACCCCGCTTTTGGAGATGACGGAGACTTTACTCTACGTCTTGACCCGTCTGCTAATCTAATCCCAACGTCTTTGATCCTGACAAGCTTGGATAGGACTATATCTCTGTCTTTTGTTTGTTACACAACACTGAATGTACAGTTCTTTTGTTCTTCCGGCTATGGTTCTTTCTATTCTTATTTCTTACTTATTTATTTTCTTTTTCTGGCCTTTTTCAATCTTTTCTTCAGGTGGAATATCTGAATATGAGCCTTGTTCAACTGTGCCCACAGACCCGTAAGCCCTCGAGGCAAGGCGAAAGGGAAGAGATGCTCTGGCTTTCTTTGGTCTTGAACTCGCTCTCCGCTCGAGAATGAATGTTGGAAATTCTTCGATGACATGTTCCTTACTCTATCAAGTAAGTCCAAAATTCCTTTCCCTGGAGTACTATACTTATACTTAATTTCCTCTGCAGTCTTAGGCTTTGGCCTTTCATTCAAAGCGGGATGCTTGCTAGACTGATAAGCCAGAGAGGGAGGAGGGGTCTTTCGTGGGGACTTCCCTCCCTTTCGAGGGAAAAGAAGATTTATTGCTTCAAGGCTTCGCACCTTTCTAATGCTACGAAGTTCTATTATTACTGTCCTATGCGGGGGAGGTTGGATAACCGATGCCCCGGTGACTGGTGTAGCGCTCAGTTGAGGCTTGTTCGTTTGGACTGCCAAACTAGATGGTAGCGTGATCGAAGCCCAGATTGCGTGATTGTTCGAACGGGGTACCGTGACGTGGATAGGTCCGTTCAACCATCCATGTTTTCCAACCGATGTCCGCTTTGGTGAGAGGTATGGCTTGCCAAGGTTGGGGGGCATTCAACTCAAGGAATTACGTATGTGAACACGAGTCTTGATTCAGCCTTATACGGAAAGGGCTATTATCCCAGGTTAGTCTGCTAAGTCTGCTCCGGAGGAACTATCCGATACAACAGACGCATTCTCATCTGAACCAAGAGATTCCTTTTCTCCCGATTGTCCCGAAACCACATTTCTCGAAACCGCATCCCCAGCCGAAGACGCAGAAAGAGATACCGATTCTCCATCGGCGGAATCCAACCGAATAAAATAATAAGGAATTTTGAACAGAAGCACCCCAATCCCCATACGAATCGGCGGACGCCTAACCAACGGATCCCCTTTCTCTCGAACCAACATATCCTGCTCTTTCTCACGAATCTTAAGCCAATAGAATAGGGCTGTTGGCTTGGCTCGGTTAACATTAAGAACTAGGTCCGTCCGTCCCTAAAGAAGAAGTCTAATGGGAAGAGGGCTAAGCTCAGCTCGCGTACTTCGGTGACCTCGGGCAAGGTCTGGTCGAGGGGATCAAACACATGCATGGTCAACAAGCGTGGTCATAAGCAAAGCTTAGTCCATGTTTTCGTAGCCGTCGGTATATGGAATAAGCTAGTCAGTCAGGTGGAGGACAGGTGGCTCGGTTGGCAGACAAGGATAGGACTTGATTCATTCCCATCGGTTCAATGAATTCTCTTCTTTTTTTAGGAGTCTTTTCTATGTTTTTCATTCATCTTGTTCATTTTTCTTATCCTTGGTATTGAGGCTTCGCCGACACTGAGAATACCAAGTTAACAAGTTTTTCTTAAATAAGACCAAGTCCATCAGTCAGTCGGTAATAGTCCGATTGACTAGCTCTGGAAAGCCCTTCCCTTTTAGTAATTAGGGGCAGACATCGCAGTCTACCCGAGCTTTGGGCACCGGCACAGTAGAATGATGAAAAGCAGCTCAGCCAGCATCCCTATCGCACTCAAGCAGCTAAGGAAGGGCACAACCCAACAAAAAAAGATGTGGCGCAGCGTGGCACGCACAAAGACAGGGCTAGCGCGTAACGGCTTCAAAATCAGTCCTACCCCACCCGCCGCCCTTGGCAAGGCTTTCAATCCTATGCTATGCTATGTCCGAGGGCGGTCAAGTTACGTAGGCAAGGGTTACCGCCCTCGGCTTCTGCTTTTGTTTCAGCGACTGTTTTTTATCCAGTTACTTCTGCTGATTCTCCTGTGGCATCTGTTACTTTAGCTTAGTGCTTGTGTTGTATAAAGTGCTAAAGCTACCGCTCTTTTATTTTATTTAGTTGGAGAAGTTCGCTTACAGGACTTAGAGCAGGCGTCGCGCTCAAGTCGAGACTCAACTATGTCAATAGAGAAAGCAGATTCAGAAAGAAAGCGAGACCAGTCGGAAATCGAATAAATAAAGCTCACTTTAACCAATCCCATGATGCTTCTGGCAGGCATCATCACAGGACCGCTTGATGCGTTAACTAGAGACTGAGACGCTTCAAGCATTGCTCCAGCCTAAGCCTATTAGTGAAACATCAGACAAGAAATGTAGCCTAAAGCACACCTTGCTCGCTCGGCTGAACGAACGAACCTAAACGACGAAACGGATGGTTAGTCCATCGGCGAAAGACAGAATAGCACTACTTAGGATTGCTGGCGATGACTTGCCGCCGGCTACTTTTGATCTCGTTTGATTGATTCCCCATAGAAGAAAGGATGCTTTAAGCTCTACTCCTTCGATTCTGTCTTGCGTGCCAACGACTTCAGCAGATCTTTCTTTTCTTTGTCGCTTAGCTTTCGATGTCCCCTTGGAGGCCTTACGACTGGAGATTGTTCACCATATTTGATATATCCTGAATACCTTTCAAATTTCCTCAAATAGAATAGGGTAGGGTTACACATGCCACCCGCTTCAATGTTTTAATGCCCGAAGCAAACACATTGAATTCGATTATCACTTCATTCGTGAGAAGGATTTCCTGCTGTTAACAGCTAAAACACCGTATACCGATTCTTCCTCATGTGCGTGGGTGGTATCTAAACGATTGATTAACGTTCGAAAAGAGCTTGTATTCGTGCTACCTCTCTAAGACCCTTCTCTCAAAGCCGCTCCTTTTTCAACTCCTGGCCTGGCAAGATCCGATATGTCACTTCTGATTCAATTCCTTGCCGTTAATTCAATAGATGATGTCTCGCCTGCTGGAAAGCTTGACTTGGCTATTGAAATCAGCAGCAGATGTTATCAAATCAACAACATGTTGAAGAATCCGTTCTTGGAAGAATTTCTACTAGTTGGGAGGAGAGTCCCACTCAAGACCGTTCCGTCTGGCTTAGCTTATAAGTAGACATGGGCCCAAACTCAAATACCCCCGACAGGTAAGAGTTCCATGTCTGAAAATCCAAAACTCTACTCACTAAGTACTGTCATTATAGACCAGTTGTCTGGAAGCCCCCCTCAACGAGTAAAGCGATACTGAGTTCTTAGAATAAGGCAACTTACTTGTAACACAAAACCTACTATTCTGGCTAGGACAGAGCGATCAGATTCCTTACCTCAGTAAGCACCAACTGACCTGTAATTTTACGTATGACTACGGCACGCATGACGCATGGGTTACAACCTTTGCCTTAGCGTACAGCGAGTTATATAGAAAGCATGAACCACCTCGAACTCGCTCGATCGATGGTTCATGGTTCTACGTAATTAGTAGGATCGAGTTGCTACTCTAATCTAAGGGAGTTGGAGTTGTGAACTCAAGAGTGCCGGTACGAGTTCTTTGAGTAAGGAACTGGTAGCTTTTACTTATGTCAATGAATGAGAACAGTAGTAGTGGATTGAGTTAAAGAGTTTTATCTTCCCCCCCACCCACCTACCCTCGATGAACTGTAAATAAAGACCTTTCTTACTTTACTCTATGAATAGTGACCTTCTTCCTCTTCTTTTCTGTCTTACTAGTTCTGCCTTACTTACTGTCTTGTTCGACTATCCGGTTAGACAGACCTTCTTTACTTGTCTCTTTTCGCTTCCCTTTCCTACTAGCCTAGCCTACTAGACTAGCCACTATAGCTTCCAACCATCAGTGACCCCCTTAATCAACTGTGCTAATAGCCGTACTAATACCTTCTTTATGACTAGTTGCTTTAGTCTTATCTACTTAGGAGCTGTCTTACTAGCGGCTATCCTTGCTTCGAACAAGCAAAATAGGGCGGGCTAGCGCAGCTATATGGACCTCTTCCTTAAGCGAGTACAGGAGAATACCTCGCTTGTTTCTGGTAGGCTTTCAGGTGCAAGCAACGGCTTTTCAGCAGCAAGAGGAGGCCTGAAAGTGCTAACAAGTCGCGCTAACAGCCTAGCCCACGGGGAAGAACAACAAACAACTCTAACAAAAGCAATCCCCTTAGGAGCCCAGCCCCCTGGGGGAATACCTACTACTGCAAATGCTTACCGCCCCTATTCTTTCTCTCAATAAAGCCTCTCCTTTATAGATGAGGGGGAGTCCCTTCGCTACTCTTCCAAAGAAATGGCTTGATTTGCCAAAGGGATGAAACCAAGGTCACACCATTAGGGTAAGCAAGAATCAAAATTCTATCACGAAAGAGCTACTCGCTTCATGCCCCCCTCTTTTTCCTCCCTCTGTGTCTAATTCCTTTTCTTCGACCTGAAGTTCGGTTCTTTATTCGTATAAATAAGGTTCGGTGGGTCACCCTTATTTTAGAGATGAGATTAGAGAATGAGTAAAGTCAGACTGCTCAGTAACCAAAGGAAAGAAGGGCTATGAACCTTCCCTAGATTCTTATCTTAAGCAAAGATGCACAAGCTGTCTCTATTATACGTCACCGAAAAGACATCCCGCGGAACAACCAAAGAAAGAAAGCCATTTCTAATAGAGGTGCCTACGCGTCTTGATAGAGGGGCGATCATAGGTTCACCTAGACAAGAAGGTGGCAACGGGAAGCAACGCAAAAGCTCAATCCAACATACCTTGCAGACTAAAAAAACTGGATGAGGGTTGGGTGGAACAGCCTTTCTTGAAGCAGTTCCCTGCCAATCGAAGACCTGAATGTAGCAGCTCCAACACTAGTAGAGGAGCGGGGACATCTCAAAGTAGCCTAGGGGCCAAAAATAGAGAGTTTTGAAGGGAATTGCACAGGAATGCTAGACTCAGTCCAAGCACGAGAATGCCAATCAACTGTAATGGTAGCTCAACCAAGGACTCTGAAAGCACTTTTTCCAGCACTTGTGCCAACCAACCCAACAAAGCAAGCCCTTCTATTGGATACGAGATTGCAACCATAGCCATCTTGATTCGAAGAGCTTAGGGAGAGCAGGAACTTCACATACCAAATTTCTTGAGTAGCCAGAAGCAGTTCCTCAGAGGCTAGGGGTGAAAACTATTAAAGGAGCTATCACCGTCTAATCGTATAAATAAAAACAGACAAGAACTGGACTGGGGTTACTTTCCGAGGTCGGTAAGGAAGCGTAGCAGCATCGGGGGAGTCCTATTAAACCTCTATTCCATCAAGAAAAACAAGGCGCACTAAAAGCAGGTCTTTAAGAAACCAACCTGAAAGTAGGAAACTATCCTTGGGATTAGATTTCCTCATAGGTCAGCCAGGAGAAAAACCGCTTTCCAAAGAGATTCATGAGTTCCAACTCTTCCTTTGAAGGCGGAAGGCAATGAAAAAGAGAATAGAAGCAAGGGTATTTGACTCAGAGACAAGCGGGGAATACTATTTGAAGGAAAGGTAGTCAGGCTTAATTTACTAGTCATAACAGGTCAAAGCCCAATCGAACAGACCCTGCCTACTCCTAAGAGACTGGATGAGGGTTAGGGAGAACAAACAGTAGGGCTAACCTGATCTCCTATCTATCATCGATTAGCTCGGCTTGTCCTATGTTTTAGCTTAACTCATCGTATCGGCTGTTGTGTAAGGGTTGACCTTAAGAGCTCTGGTCTAGCGGCCGTTAGATGTCCTTTATAGCCACCGTTACGGAATTGGAAAGATTGGCAAACGAGATGTGAACACAAGCTCACTTCCGGTTCGCGATTCCCTTGTGGCTACTTACTTCGGGTCTCAGGGCAAGTATCCTTTGACTTGTTTTCTGCTCTGATCTCCGATCTACTACGGCTGCGGCTTTCTCTTGCTGATTTCGCTACTTCCATCCTTGAGTCTTGGGTCTCGTGTGAGTCTTCTCCCAGTTGTTGCTTAGCCGCTTTCTGGGCATCGCTCTCTGTTTTTACAAGCAAGTAAGTAAACCCAACCCCTGGCTTGGCTCAACCTTCTAATCCTTCTTTCACTGACTACTAGGGAAGGGAAACTAAGCTGTAGCTGTAGTTGGCAGTTCGAGTTCTGGACGGATGGGACCTGCAGCTCACAAGTAATAAGAAGTCAGTGTGCTCCGAGTTCGAGCCCTGAGTTCTTGTTCCTGTGACAGGACAGATGGGAACTGCAGTTCGTCAGTGTGCTCTTACTTCTGACTTCTAGTTCTTAGCAGCACAAGCGGGAGCCAGGCCGCTGGTGGAACTGCCAGGGAATGGCTTTCTACTAACTAATAAGAATCTCCTTATAGAACCACACTAAACAAACTATCTATAACCTCAGGGGCTATAATAGGAGTAGCTAGTTTGCTTGTTCTGAAGAAAGAGCAACTAGTCTGACAGTTGCCAGCTCTTCTTTCCGATCTTGATTGCTTTCCGGTCCATTGTTCGATTATATAGCTGATGTAGCTTAACTCCATCTCTCGTATCGGCTAATCAATGAGTGGGGACATGAGAAGTAGGGTTAGCTGCCCTCAGAACACTTTCTAGCCTCCTAAAGGAAGTAAAAAAAGATAAGATAACGCTATGCGAACACAAGCTAACTTAAGGTATGCAGTTAGTTCTCAAGCTCTCCCTTGTTTGGTTGGGAAAGGCCGGTTTTCAATTCGCTTCTCTCTCTCTCCGGCGAGGTTTGAACTTCGCGTGGTGGGAAGGCCTTCACGATTCGCATCTTCCCGTCCAGCAAAGAAAGTGAAGGAGAGCGGACAGCGAGTTGGAGGACGCTGCAGAACCGCGTGATTGATCCATCTGCGCTATTCCCTAATTTCAGAAAGTTGGAAAGCCTTCAGAGCCTCAGCCCCTACCAAACAAACTATTTAATAAATAGAAAGCTGACTAGCAATCGCTCGTTTTTCTTATTAGCATGGGATTGGATGTTAATAATGAAAGACAGAACATCTATTAGACCCGGGGAATTCCTATCAGGATAACAATATTCTATGCAATTGAAACAAGTTCTTGCTAATGGTAAAAAGGGGGCTTTGAATGTAGGGGTAGGGGCTCTTCTTATTTTACCTGAGGGTTTTGAATTAGCCCCTCCTGATCGTATTTCTCCCGAGATGAAAGAAAAGATAGGCAATCTGTCTTTTCAGAGCTATCGCCCCAATAAAGATTCTTGTGATAGGCCCTGTTCCTGGTCAGAAATATAGTGAAATCACCTTTCCTATTCTTTCCCCGGACCGATGACTCGCTTGTTCAGTACTGCTAACTATTATAGGAGGATGCCGTCCCCTCGGGACTACCAGTAGCTTCGGTTGTTGAATCTCGTGCAAGTTAGGTTGTGGTTGTATTGGCTGCAAGCGGAACGTAGGCGCTTTAGGTGTGTGTTGACCATGCACTCTCGCGTCGTCTAATGTCGTATGTATGATAGAGGTGGTGTGGTGATTTACTTCAATGCTAATGATTATCCCCAAGGTTCAACGAATGAATGAAGCTATGATCGTACCCGGATAGAGATGATGGTCTTCCTCTGATGTCTCCAAGCCGGCCATAATAGAATCGATAGGCGAAGCAGCCAATAGCAGTCTGTTCTCGCCTATCGATAGATAGCAGGTTGCTTCCAAGCTTAAACCATTTGAAACGGAATTGCTACTTTATTCTTCTTATTGATAGAGTAGTATTCTCCGCCCCTGTCAAATAAAGTAGAGGGATAGAACTGGAAGAGAGAAGGAAAAAGAGCAAAGGATTTTAAAGGTTAATGGTAGAAGAATGGCTGACACCTTGACTGCCTTCGAGACTATAAAATATAACCCAAGCGGTCTAACCCCCGGGGCTGACCCCAACCGAAAGGCGTTAGACGGACTAACGGCAAGCGAGATAAAGAAAGCAGCTGGCCCTATGTGTAAAACCTTGCCGCGGGAGAGTCTTTCTCCAATGAGAATCAAAATCGTTTTTGGGCAAGACAAGAAAGGAACTCGCCCTTTGACACCAAGGGATAAGAGCGGATTGCTGGCTGGTGAAGGGAATCTATGAAAGAAGGTTCTCGAACCGGGTTCCGACCGGCGGAGCCAACGAGTTCAGCCGAACAACCGCAGGGGCTTCCAGCAGTGATAGCTGAACTAACCAGATGGGCCGCCCAAAACCTGGAGCTGACATTTAAATAGGAAATCAACGTCGGATCCCGGCTATCCGAAAAACGCAGACTGAAGCGGAGGATCACAGAATGCAACACAACAAGGAGCGAACCAAGCGCTTGCGCGAAGGAAGAAGCGAATCAATCAGAATGGAGACAGGGAGGAGAAGCGAAAGAGAGATTTTCGAGAAACTAAGCCAAGGGCTTGTCCCTTGACCTATCGGTCAAGTTACGTAGGCAAGGGTTACCGCCCTGCAAGCAGCAAGCAACAACGGCTGAAAAGCGGTTGCGCGCTAGCTTGTAGTTTAGGGGGGTGCCCCTTTCGAAAACTTTTCTATAATAGTTGGTAAGCTTTTTGGAACCAACGTTTTGGAGTTTTCCCCAACCTATACCTTACTAATAACTAATAAAAAAGGGCAACCGTTTTTCAGCTGCATTGCACTGCCGCATAAACAATGGATCCGCTGGGCTGGATGAGCAACCTTCTCTGGAAAGGAATAGTGAAAAGCCATGTCACTTGGGGTTGCTTACTTACTTTTAGTAATTGGTAAGCAAAATTCGATTCTATTATATAGGCATGGTTGCAACCAAGACAAGAGCGAACTTCTAGATGTTCTTCGCCTGAACATATAGAAGAAGCAACCTTCTATCTGGCCTCTGTACCAGTAGTGGAGTCGCTTGCTACTTTCAATCAGAAAAGGAAGATTGAGCAAGGCAAAGGAGAAAGAAGTTGTCCCCTCTTCTCTGGTAACCCGCCGCCGCATATGTAGAAAAAGAGGGAGCGGGGAAGGAAGAACAACCGTTTGACTTTGGCACATGAGGTGGCGGGTTTGGCTAGGTAACATAATGGAAATGTATCGGACTGCAAATCCTGGAATGACGGTTCGACCCCGTCCTTGGCCTCGAGGAGTGGTGAGCAGCACGGAACTTGAATCAATCAAATGGCATAGTCTTAGGGTTTGTTAGAAATCCACAGACAACATTCTGGAACTTCCAAACCAGCAATATGAGAAGGAGCTTTTTACGTTACTCAATAGAAAAAATTCGGTTCGGTAAGGGTAGAATACGCCCTATGGTCGATCGAAGGTCCTGTACCACTTGAACTCAAATCGTTCTTACCTTCAATCCATCTTTGTCTAGCCAGCTCATAACAAAATGTTAGACCCATCTCAGGGCGGTAACCCTTGCCTACGTAACTTGACCGATAGGTCAAGGGACAAGCCCTTGGCTTAGTTTGCTGACACAACCGAATTGGTTGAGAAAAAGGAAAGCCCAGCGACCAAGCACTCCTGCCCCCAAAAGCGGAGACCGAACAACCGCCAGGTTGTTGAGGACACGTCTGAAGAGGAGGCGGGCGCCCTCTAAGTTTACCACCCCACCCACTAATGGATTATGAGGGGGGGCAGGCGAACGGGAACCGACCGAAAACCCGAACCGCTTGACTGAACCCTTCATACTCAATTCATTAGGGTCGGGGATGGATGGAACCAATCCGAAGTGCAAATTGCGCAAGCGAAGCCGGGAAACGGACCGCAGCGCAACAACTAGGACTCGCGTCGGAGGAGTTTTGAGCGTGAGCTACCACTCATGCAGCGGCAAGGGCCCGCAACTCTCGAAGGGGCCACCAACCGCCCGAATCACTGTAGCAAACCCTCCCTTTACTCAATGGATAGCGCTTATTCTCTTTCAATCAACAAAATGAGAAATGGGGGGGAAAGAAAGAGGGCGTTAAGCTTGAAGAAGCTTTGCACCTGAAATAGGACTAATGAAGATCCAGAAGAATGGGTCTGGGCTTCCGAAAAGATGAAGATGCAAAGGGTAAAGAGAAGGTCTTTTGAACAACCAACCTGACATAAGGCCGCTAAGGGCTCGCCCACAACAAGCAGATGGAGATTCTCGGACGGGGAAAAGCGGCACTCGACATCTATTAAACAACACCAAGAACAAAGCCATACCACGCCCTCGGGAGAAACTAGTGATGATTGCCATGAATGCTGCCCTCGAGGACGTGTACAAGAAGGTCTTTGCCGATTCCTATCAACATGGTGCACCTCTTAGTAGAGGGGTTTCCCGTGGAGACTTTGACCGGGGATCAATTGATAGACATTTTGATTGAGGAAGAGAATCCAGGATGAACGCTTTTTTCATTCGCTATGTGCTGACTGGATGCGTACTCGCGTGATCAATCGATGGACGGGGGAATTGCGTGAATGACGAGACCGGCCTAACCTAAAGTAAAGGCTCTTCCCTCTATGGATGGCGAATCTTGATTGACTGACACTAGGAACCGATTCGGAGAAAAAAGAAGCATGGCATGAGATAGGCGGCGGAAAATTTCCGATAGCGAATTACTTGACTCGATGGATGGAGGGAGAGCCCTCCAACTCAAGCACGAAATCAATGTTGAGTCAACAATCATCGAGAGGGGCACCACCAAGCGAGATCGAGACCAGCCCCTTGTATAGGGCGTTAAGCACCTGCGCTTCTTCAAATATCCCAACAATAAAGGTAGGGCTTCAAAGCTTGAACTAACAAGCGAGAAAGTTGACTTTGAGAAAGAAAGGGGGCGCGCTAGCTGCAATCAAACTAAAGCGCCTTAGCCCAACCTATAGATAGGGCCCTCTCTTGCTCGTTAGCGCTTTACTAATAAGAGATAAAGTTTCAGCTTGATCGGAATCGATTCTATGATTGAATAGCAGAAGTGCTACAACGTAGTAGAAACTCGGAGAGACAGACAGAGAGGGGACTCTCTCATACCTGCTAACTCCTAGGATGAGAAGTAGGTCCCTTGTTTTTGGCAGGAATAGTTCCAGCCTTTGTTGCCCCTCGATAGAGTGAGTCTACTTAGCGAACTGGCAGGACGCGGAGATCGATTGATCAATATGAATCTCGAGAGTGGATGGTTGACCGCCGCCTCCCTG
>Ga0153980_1000146_pt1 | contig 38070 bp, 37 predicted proteins | sample TSGA064MetaG_FD_104722 | JGI IMG/M metagenome (GOLD analysis project Ga0153980, IMG submission 104722) | Attine ant fungus gardens microbial communities from Georgia, USA - TSGA064 MetaG | ecosystem: Host-associated > Fungi > Mycelium > Unclassified | place: USA: Georgia, Magnolia Springs State... | reverse complement strand
TTATCCGATCAACAAACTGCACAAAGCTCACTACGTTCTGCTGAACGTTGAAGCGCCGCAGGAAGCGATCGATGAGCTGGAAACTAACTTCCGCTTCAACGACGCCGTTATCCGCAGCATGGTTATGCGCGTTAAGCACGCGGTAACTGAAGCTTCTCCGATGGTTAAAGCGAAAGACGAGCGCCGTGAGCGTCGTGAAGATTTTGCTAACGAAACCTCTGATGAAGCAGATGCTGGGGATTCTGAAGAGTAATTGACCGTGGAGGCTAATCGACTGACGCTGTCTGGCACCGTGTGCAAGACGCCGATGCGTAAGGTAAGCCCCTCAGGTATTCCACACTGCCAGTTCGTGCTTGAGCACCGATCGATGCAGGTGGAGGCCGGTTTTACCCGGCAGGCCTGGTGTCGGATGCCGGTGATTATCAGCGGCAAAGCCCATCAGGCCATTACTCAAAGTATAACGGTCGGCACGCCGGTTACCGTTTCAGGCTTCATTAGCAGCCATCAAGGGCGCAATGGACTGAACAAAACGGTACTGCATGCCGAGCAGATTGAATTGATAGATTCTGGAGACTAGCCAAATGGCACGTTATTTCCGTCGTCGCAAGTTCTGCCGTTTCACCGCGGAAGGCGTTCAAGAGATCGATTATAAAGATATCGCAACGCTGAAAAACTACATTACTGAAAGCGGTAAGATTGTACCAAGCCGTATCACTGGTACTCGCGCTAAATACCAGCGTCAGCTGGCTCGTGCTATCAAGCGCGCGCGTTACCTGTCTCTGCTGCCGTATACCGATCGTCATCAGTAACGGCTGTTGTCAATTAACGACTTTAAGAGGATAAGGTAATGCAAGTTATTCTGCTTGATAAAGTAGCAAACCTGGGCAGCCTGGGCGATCAGGTAAACGTTAAAGCGGGCTACGCTCGTAACTTCCTGGTACCACAGGGCAAAGCTGTTCCTGCTACCAAGAAAAACGTTGAGTTCTTCGAAACGCGTCGTGCAGAGCTGGAAGCCAAACTGGCTGACGTTCTGTCCGCTGCTAACGCTCGCGCTGAGAAAATCAACGCACTGGGCACCGTTACCATCGCGTCTAAAGCAGGCGACGAAGGTAAACTGTTCGGTTCCATCGGTACTCGCGACATCGCTGACGCTGTAACTGCAGCTGGCGTTGAAGTGGCCAAGAGCGAAGTTCGCCTGCCGAACGGCGTTCTGCGCACCACCGGTGAGCACGAAGTGGACTTCCAGGTTCACAGCGAAGTATTCGCTAAAGTAACTGTAAACGTGGTAGCTGAAGCTTAATCGCTTCGCGACTGCCTGAAAACGCCGGCCTTGTGCCGGCGTTTTTGTTTTTGCAGATTACTGGACCCGCAGAAAAGAGCCATCCGGCTGACGAGTAAACAGAATTTCCCCTCCCTCTGTCGTAACGGCCAGACCGGTGACAACACCGTGCGAGTTCTGGCGGATACGTACCGCCTGACCAGCCTGTAAGTTACTCAGTGGCTTATCGTTTCCTTCCACGCGAGCCATCGCGAACACATCATTCACCGGCAGATTTTGGTCGCGGAACAGCTGCGCCAGCGTTTGCCCGGCTGCAATCTGGTAGTTAAGCCACGCGCCCTGTGAATCTCCTTTTACCGGCGCTGCCTTGTTGGCAGGCTCAAGTTCGGCCTGCAGCGGCACATCCGTCGTCGTTCGCTCCACGTTGGCCGGCTGCGGCGACTGCTGTGGTGAAGGCGACGGCCAGAGAAAGGCCAGTAAAACCAGCGCCCCGGCAATGATAATGCCACGACGATGGAAGGGCGGTAGCGGATCCATCCAGCGTGCTGAGTCAGCCAGCTGCCAGAGCTGGTGCCAGCGCGATGGTGAAGTCGCTTTGGATTTGGACATGGCATCGTCCTCCTTGCGCGATCCTCGCGCGAATGAAAAATACCGCTTAAAAAAAGCCGAAAGCGGCCGGCGTTTCCTTCGTCTGCGGGCAATATGGCCCATGTTGACCTCTACTGAAATATAGCTGATAGCGCGCGTTCCGTCCGGCCTGTATGCCATTAATGGAACAGCGATATTGTTTCCTTTTCACGCCGAAATGTCACCTGAAGAAGATGGTGTTTTACCCTCGTAGCCTGCGCTGTTATGCTTCGTCCTCAGTTTTATTACTCGTAAAGGAAAATCCATGACTACCCCTTCTTTAGACAGCGTAGAAGCGCAAGCAAGTTACGGTATCGGTTTACAGGTTGGCCAGCAGCTGCTGGAGTCTGGTCTGCAAGGTTTGCAGCCAGAAGCATTGCTGGCGGGCCTGCGTGATGCGCTGGAAGGGAATTCCCCGGCCGTGCCTGTAGACGTGGTACACCGCGCGCTGCGTGAAGTGCATGAGCGTGCTGACGGCGTTCGTCGCGAGCGTCAGCAGGCGATGGCTGCGGAAGGCCAGAAATTTCTGGAAGAGAACGGCCAGCGCGAAGGCGTGAACAGCACCGAATCTGGCCTGCAGTTCAGCGTTATCAAGCAGGGCGATGGCGCTATCCCGTCTCGTCAGGACCGCGTACGCGTTCACTATACTGGCAAACTGATTGACGGCAGCGTTTTCGACAGCTCCGTTGCGCGCGGCGAACCGGCAGAATTCCCGGTAAGCGGCGTGATCCCTGGCTGGATTGAAGCGCTGACGCTGATGCCGGTAGGCTCCAAATGGCAGCTGGTGATCCCACAAAACCTGGCCTACGGCGAGCGCGGTGCGGGCGCTTCTATTCCGCCATTCAGCACGCTGGTATTTGAAGTCGAGCTGTTAGAAATTTTATAATTTTGTATTATAGGGTTAACTAATCTCAATTGATTGGTTAAAAGTAGTGGCAACGCACTAACACTGTGTTGTCACCGCTATTTATAATGGCCGTACTTAAATAGAAATATCAAAATAGATTAATTTAATAATTATCTTTAAAGCGAGAAATTTATATTCATTCCTTTCTGTAATTAATTCACCTGTTTAATTTTCATGGTTGACTTATTTTAAAATATGCCCTAACCTCCCTTCCGTGGCTTAAGTCACACTCTTTATGGACTAATAAAGAGTTATATAAGTCAATTAAATCCTATGGGTGATATAGCGTTTAATTAGATCTTTTATCAATTACAAGGAGTTTATCATGCGTGAATTAAAAACCTCAGAAGTAGAAGCTGTTTCAGGTGCAGGTATTATTGCCGATATGTCCGCTGGCATTGGCAATGCCATTGGTAATGTTGTTGATTCAGCCGCAGCTTTATTCGGTAAAACAACGACTTTTGCCAGCATCTCTGCGCAAATGGGCAAAGGTATCGGGCAATTTTTTGAGTTGAACTTCAGCGATGCGATGGACAATCTCCATACCAGTGTTTCTGATATGGTTGGCGCGATTACCTCGTTTTTTTCCAGCTCTGACACTAAGCTCTAATTTATAAATCACAGTAAAAATATTTAAGCTGACGTTTTGCATGGCTTCTTTATTGAACAATGCAGATAAAACGTAAAAATAAGCTTATCAGGCGTTTTAAACGATATAAAGAAAGATAGCAATGCGGCTTGTGCCGTATGAGAACTATATTCCAGCGCCTTTAAACTATGTAGGTAAGCCAGCATGTTAAATGCTGGCTTTTTTTACTGCTTATTGATGCAGGTTAATCTGGTAGATAGCGAAACCAATATCGTCACTTCCGGTTTTTTTCAGCGGATAATCCGCTCGTTCTTTTATAAAGCTTTCTGCTTTTTCCGAAGGCGAAGTTTCAAACCTGATATCCAGAGGAGTCTGGCCGTGAATTTTTGCCAGCCGCCAGTTTTTATCAGCCTGCGGATTAACTTCGCCAAACTTTTTCGTTTGGGATTCGATATAGGCGGCGACAATAGCGCGGTTTTCATCCGGGGCAGCAAAAGCCACATGCTTTTCTCCCGTCCCGGCGAATTTACCGCTGTAGGCCCGATAGTTATTGGTTGCTACCAGAAAAACAGCGTCTTCAGCAATCGGCTTTCCTTGCCACGTCAGATCGCGGATACGCGAAGCGTTGGCGTTAATCAGCTGGCATTCAGCGTCGTAGCGCGCAGGCTGTGTAACGTCAATCTGATAGTTAACGCCATCAATCACGTCAAAATTATAAGTGCGGAAATCCCAGTTAATCAGCGACTGCGGCTTAGCGCTGGCCGGATCTATCTGGTTGTACTGCCCGGCCGAGCACTCCAGCCACTCTTTAACTTCTTTACCGCTAACCTTCATGGCCACCAGCGTATTAGGATAAAGGTAGAGATCCGCTGCGTTACGGAACGTCAGCTGGCCTTTTTCAACTTCCACATAGCTGGCAGGATCGTTCTTACGGCCGCCCGCTTTAAAAGGCGCGGCAGCGGAGAGCACGGGCAGCCGCGCCAGATCCGGATCGCCCTGAATAAAGCGCTCCACGTAATCCCGCTGGGCGTTATTGACTATCTGCACCGTCGGGTCGTCCTGAACCAGTGATAAATAGCTGTACATCACGTCAGCCGATTTGCCGATGGGTTTACTGACAAAATCGCGCGTGGCTTTGTGGTCCGGCTCCATGACCTTCAGTATCGCGCTGTCTTCGGCCGCCAGTGATTTTTTGGCGGCCGTATCGTAAATCGGACGCGCCTGCGCCGTGGCGTCGACAACCTGCCAGCGCCCTGAATCATTATTTAACACCAGATCGACTACGCCAAGATGGTCGCCCCACATACCCGGCATCACCGCAGGAATGCCGTTCAGCGTTCCTTTGGCAATATCAGCGCCTTTGATGGCGGCAAAATCCTTGCCTGGGAAAACCGCGTGAGCGTGACCAAACAGGATAGCGTCTATCCCCGCCACCTGGCTCAGGTAGTAAACGGAGTTTTCCGCCATGGCGTGCCAGGGTTCGCTGGAAAGGCCAGAATGCGGGATAGCCACAATCAGATCGGCACCCTGTTTACGCATTTCCGGCACCCATTTGCGTGCGGTTTCGGTAATATCTTCCACGGTAACCTTGCCGCTAAGATTTTTTTTATCCCACGTCAGGATCTGCGGCGGCACAAAACCGATATAGCCAACCTTGAGCTGGTGCGTTTTTCCTTCCCGGTCGGTTACTTCCACGGCCTTGATCAGGAAAGGTGTAAACATCGGTTTTCCCGTATGGGTATCAATAATATTCGCGTTGATATAGGGAAACCTGGCGCCGCTAATGGCTTTATGCAGATAGTCCAGGCCGTAGTTGAATTCGTGGTTGCCCAGGTTACCCACGGTGTAATCCAGCGTATTCATCGCCTTGTAAACCGGATGAACCTCACCCTGCTGCAATCCTTTAGCGGCGGCGTAATCGCCAAGCGGGCTGCCCTGAATGATGTCGCCATTATCAACCAGCACGCTGTTGGCCACCTCACCGCGAGCCGCTTTAATCAGCGTCGCCGTGCGCACCAGGCCAAATTTTTCGGTGGCGCTGTCTTTGTAATAGTCATAGTCCATCATATTGCTGTGTAGATCGGTCGTTTCCAACAGACGGAAATCCAGCGTGGCGGCATGCAGAACGCTGCTTACCAGCAGAGCGCCCAGCGTCACAATGTGTTTGCTCATCTCTTCTCCTTGATTGGGTGTATTCAGTCCATAACGTCGCAAAGTTTCATAAAACTAATACCTTCTGTCTCACAGATATGTGACCAGCGACAAATATTTTTCTCTTATAGTGACGATATGCCGCTGATGGCGAAGCCTTCAGGACGACGAGCGGCCAGATTTAGTGGAAAAACAGCAGCTCCTGCGGCATAAAATAAATTATGCTATTGATAATTAAGCCCTGACGGATTGCGGTTAGGTCAGCCTGCGGCACCAGGCTAAGATCATACTGAGTACTGGCGTAAAGACGTGCAGCGATCGACCGCCGACGGCCAACGCTAATAAAGAGGTGAAAAATGTTAAACCCTATATGTCAGCTGGCACGCGATGCGGGTGCCGCTATTATGCAGATCTACAATAGCCAGACGCCGCTGGACATCGAAAAGAAATCGGATGACTCTCCGGTAACCGCTGCGGATATTGCCGCACACAAAATTATTCTGCAGGGGCTTGGTGAACTGACGCCGGACATTCCGGTTCTGTCGGAAGAGGATCCGCCAGGCTGGGAAATTCGCCAGCACTGGCAGCGCTACTGGCTGGTTGATCCGCTGGACGGCACCAAAGAGTTCATCAAGCGTAACGGTGAGTTTACCGTTAACATCGCGCTGATTGAAAACGGCAAGCCGGTGCTGGGCGTGGTTTATGCGCCGGTGATGGACGTGATGTACTCTGCCGCTGAAGGTAAGGCGTGGAAAGAAGAGGGCGGGGTGAAAAATCAGATCCACGTGCGCGAAGCTCGTCCGCCGCTGGTCGTAGTAAGCCGTTCTCACAGCGATACCGAGCTGGAAGACTATCTGAACCAGCTGGGCGAGCACCAGACCATTGCTATTGGCTCTTCGCTGAAGTTTTGCCTGGTGGCCGAAGGCAAAGCGCAGCTCTATCCGCGTTTTGGGCCAACTAACATCTGGGATACTGGCGCAGGCCATGCGGTGGCGATTGCGGCTGGCGCACACGTACACGACTGGCAGGGTAAAACGCTCGACTATGCCCCGCGCGAAGCTTTCCTGAACCCTGGCTTTCGCGTGTCGATCTTCTAGCCGCTTTTAGTGGAGGCGAGTTTGCCTCCACGGCAAAAAACTAACGCAGCAGCGTACGTACCAGCTCAATAACCTGCGGTATTTCCTGCTGCGTCAGCGCCCCATCTTTGACAAAACGCACTCGCCCCGTTTTATCCAGCACGATAATAGCCGACCCTTCATCCTCTAACTGCCACGCTTTTTTAGCGATGCCGTTGCTGTCGATAATAAATTGCGACCACGGATACTGTTTTTTGCCGGTACGGATACTGTTGCGTACAAACATGCTGGTGCCAGGAATCGCATCATCGGTATTAATCAGCGTGGTGGTTTGATAACGGTCGCGAGGAAAGTGGGCGGCGGTAATCGCCTCGATCAGCGCCGCGTTCTTTTCTTTAGCCGAGGCGCGGCCAGCGATGTGTTGAACAATCCTGACCTTCCCGGGCAGCGCCGCGCTGTTCCAGTTCTGGTAACTAAATTCATCCTGCTGATAGCGCAGTTCGCCCCTGTCGGCTATACCTACGGGCGGTACGCGCTGGCCGGTAACCAGATTATGGGCGCTGGCGAGCAGCGGGAAGAGGATAAACAGCGTTAGCAGAAGACGAACAAACATAATTTTAATGCCGGAATGAGTAGTCATGTTCCTGCAATAATAAACGTGGATGATGCGTCTGTCGCCGGGATACAACATCTTTGCAACACAACGCACAATTCCGACATGCTTGAAGGTTTATACTGCCTCAACGCCACAAGCTGACAGAGCCTACTGTCATGATGTGTAAAAACAGTAAAAAAAGTCAGCTTTCGGAATATTGGAAGTGAAACCTGGTCTATAGTGTACCCACTTTGTGCTGCAAAGATTCGTACCGAGCCTGGACACGACACAGCACGTATTATCTTTCAGGAGTAGTAACATGAAGATTTTCCAGCGATATAATCCGCTGCAGGTAGCTAAATACGTCAAAACCCTGTTTCGAGGCAGAATTTATATTAAAGACGTAGGCGCATTTGAATTTGATAAGGGCAAAATCCTGATCCCACGCATTAAAGATAAGCAGCACTACAGCGTGATGTCAGAAGTGAACCGTCAGGTTCTGCGGCTGCAGACCGAGTTCAACTAACGCCAGTGAGACAGCCGCAAGGCTGGAAGGCATAAGAAGAAGGCGCGATATTCGCGCCTTTTCTGTTTTTATTCTTCGACTATTTTGCTCAGCACCGCCGTCGCGCTGGTGCGGGCCTCATCAATTCGCGTCACCAGTAGCTGATCGATACGGTAGCTGTCGATATCCACCACCTCAAACTTATAGCCGTGAAACTTCACGAAGTCGGTGCGCTTAGGAATTTTTCTCAGCATATACATCATAAAGCCGCCGATGGTTTCGTAGTTGCCGGACTGCGGGAATTCATCAATATCCAGCACGCGCATCACGTCATCAATTGGCGTACCGCCTTCGACCAGCCAGGAGTTTTCGTCGCGTGCGACAATTTGCTCTTCCATACCCTGACCGACCAGATCGCCCATCAGCGTGGTCATCACGTCGTTCAGCGTGATAATCCCTACTACCAGCGCATATTCGTTCATGATCACCGCAAAGTCTTCCCCGGCGGTTTTAAAGCTTTCCAGCGCTTCCGAAAGCGTCAGCGTATCCGGCACGATAAGCGCTGAACGGATCTGCACGCCGCTGTTGAGCGCCATACTTTGGTTACCCAGCACGCGCAGCAGCAGCTCTTTGGAATCCACATAGCCGACAATGTGATCGATATCATCATTACAGACCAGAAACTTGGAATGAGGATGGTTAGCGATTTTTTCCTTCAGGCTGGCTTCTTCTTCGTGCAGGTTAAACCACACCACGTTTTCACGCGAGGTCATGGAGGAGGGCACGGTGCGCGATTCCAGCTCAAACACGTTTTCGATCAGCTCATGTTCCTGCTTGCGCAGTACGCCAGCCAGCGCGCCCGCTTCTACGACCGCATAAATGTCATCGGAAGTAATATCGTCTTTGCGCACCAGCGGAATTTTAAACAGGCGGAAAATGATATTGGCGCCACCGTTAAAGAACCAGACCAGCGGGCGAAAGATAAACAGGCACAGCCGCATTGGATTAATAATTTTTAGCGCAATAACTTCCGGCGCAATCATCCCCAGCCGCTTGGGAAAAAGGTCGGCGAAAAGGATAAACAGGCTGGTTACCAGCGTAAAGGAAGCGATAAAGCTGAGCTGTTCTGCCAGCTCCGGGCTGGCAACGCGATCGAAAAGCGTCCGGAAAACCGGTGAAAAGGCAGAGTCGCCCACAATACCGCCAAGGATAGCCACGGCGTTAAGGCCTATCTGCACCACGGTAAAAAACATGCCGGGCGTTTCCTGCATCTTCAATACCCGTTGGGCGTTGATATTGCCGTCGTCCGCCAGCAGCTTGAGTTTAATTTTGCGTGAAGCCGCCAGAGAGATTTCTGAAAGAGAAAAAAACGAGCTGATCGCAATCAGCATTAAGATGACAAGCAAGCTGTCTAACATAGAACATCCGTTAAGTGGCCGGGTCAGTCGCTTTTGCTAAAAAGGCGCTGAAGCAGGCCTTGAGTTGAATACCTGTCATTTTTGGCCTGGGCAGCGCGTAGCGCACATCCTGTACTGTTGAATAACGCTATCCGTGCCAAAAATGTCTGCACCACTGGAAGGGCAGAATTACGTTATCGGGCCGCAGCGCGGCCTTCGCAGTGGATTATAACCGTGGTGAGGATTGCTTACAATTGCGGCGCTGTAAGAGGGACCGCAGGTTAAGGGAGGTAAGATTTATCCGAGTATACGGCCAATCCCGCTCGCGACAGGCCATTCCTTCACGATCCCCGGTTGTAACCTGGCGATTCTTTGCACACAATAACGCAAAATTTGGCTTTTCGAAGAAAAAGAGCCTCTGAGCCCGCAAAATATTGCCATGCTTAAGCGGGCCATTTCACCCTTTATTTAGCGGTTGTGCCCATCTGGAATCTGGGCTGGCAACAAAATCAGGAGTTAGCGTGCCACGAATTCATGTCTATTGCATGTTATGTCTGATCGCTGCCGCACCCGTCGCTCAGGCGGCTACGGTGCGCTTGCAGGTCACTGGCTTATCCGGGGAATTACAAAAAAACGTGCGTGCCAGGCTGTCGACTATCTCCAGCGAGGAGATCTCTGCCGATGGCCGCTTTCGCGCGCGCGTAAGCGAAGCGATAAAAGAGGGACTCAAGGCGCTGGGCTACTACGAGCCGGAGATTGAGTTTGAGCTGCAGCCGCCGCCTGCGGGCGGAAAACGTCCGGTCCTGCTGACTAAAGTCACGCCGGGCCAGCCGGTCAAGCTCGCGGGCGAAACGGTCATTATTCGTGGCGAAGCCCGCACTGACGAAGATTACCAGCAGTTGCTCAGCAAAGGGAAAGGCAAAATTGGCGGCGTGCTTAACCACAGCGACTATGACAGCTTTAAAAGCTCGTTAGGCAACCTGGCGTTGCGTAAAGGTTACTTCGACGGCGACTACCGCAAAAGCCAGCTGGGCGTCTCCGTCGCGCGGCACGAAGCTTTTTGGGACATCGATTATGACAGCGGCCAGCGCTATCGCTTTGGCGAGGTAAGCTTTGAAGGATCGCAAATCCGCGAAGAGTATCTGCAAAACCTGGTGCCGTTTAAAAAGGGTGATTACTACAACTCGCGCGATCTGGCCGAGCTGAACCGTCGCCTTTCCGCTACCGGCTGGTTTAACTCCGTAGTCGTTGCTCCGCAGTTTGATAAGGGCCGTAAAGACAAAATTTTACCGCTGCACGGCGTAGTCAGTCCGCGCACCGAAAACACCATTGAAACCGGTGTGGGTTATTCCACAGACGTCGGGCCAAGAGTCAAAGCCACCTGGAAAAGGCCGTGGGTTAACTCTTACGGCCATAGCTTTACCACCAGCGCGAATATTTCCGCGCCGGAGCAGCAGCTTGATTTCAGCTATAAAATTCCGCTACTAAAAAATCCGGTAGAGCAGTATTACCTGCTGCAGGGGGGCCTGAAGAGAACGGATCTGAACGATACCAAATCCGATTCGACTACGCTGGCCGCCTCGCGCTACTGGGAATCGTCTACGGGCTGGCAGCGCGCCGTTAACCTGCACTGGAGCCTGGATCACTTTACCCAGGGCAACGTGACCAATACCACCATGCTGATTTACCCCGGCGTCAGCGTCAATCGTACGCGTTCGCGCGGCGGCCTGATGCCGACATGGGGCGATTCTCAGCGCTACTCGCTGGACGTTTCCGATACCACCTGGGGCTCGGACATCGACTTTGCTGTTGTCCAGGCGCAGAACGTCTGGATACGCACGCTGGCGGACAAGCATCGCTTTGTTTTTCGCGGCAACCTTGGCTGGATAGAAACCAGCGATTTCGACCGCGTGCCGCCTGATTTACGCTTCTTCGCGGGGGGCGATCGCAGCATTCGCGGCTACAAATATAAAGGCATTTCGCCGCGCGATGACGATGGCAAGCTGACCGGTGCTTCTAAACTGGCTACGGGCTCGGTGGAATACCAGTACAACGTCACCGGCAAATGGTGGGGCGCGGTCTTTATCGATTCCGGGGAAGCGGTCAACGACATCGCCCAAAGCAATTTTAAAACCGGTGCGGGTTTTGGCGTGCGCTGGCAGTCGCCGGTTGGGCCGATCAAGCTGGATATCGCCCGGCCCATTGGCGATAGCGAAAATCGAAATCTACAGTTCTATATCGGTTTGGGGCCTGAACTATGAAGCTCTGGAAAAAGGTCCTTATTGGCATCCTGATTTTCCTGGCCGTGCTGCTCGGCAGCGTGGCATTTTTAATTGGTACGACGACCGGCCTGCATCTGGTACTGAAAGGCGCGACGCGCTGGGTGCCGGGGCTGGCTATCAAACAGGTCAACGGCGGCTGGCGAGATCTGCGGCTGACGGGCGTGCAGTATGAGATGCCGGGCGTGACGGTCAACGCCGGTGAATTTCATCTGGCGCTCAATCTGGGCTGCCTGAAGCACAGCGCCTTCTGCGTTAACGATCTGGCACTGCGGGACGTTAGCGTGGTGGTGGACAGTAAAAAGATGGCGCCCGCGGCACCGGATACCAAAGAAGACGATGCTTCTTCTGGCGATCTCAGCACGCCTTATCCCATTACTTTGCGTCATCTGGCGCTGCATAACGTTACGGTCAAAGTAGATGACACAGCGATCTCGCTGGCGGATTTCACTTCTGGTCTGGGCTGGCAGCAGCGCGCGTTAACCTTAACGCCGACCCACATTCAGGGATTGCTGATTGCGCTACCGAAGGCGGCTAAAGTCGCTGATGAACAAATCGTCCAGCCAAAGGTGCAGCAGCCAAAAACGCAGGAGCCGCCGCTGGGCGAAACCCTGAAAGCGATGTTTGCTAAACCGCTGTTACCGGCTCTGCCCGACTTTAAAATGCCGCTGGATGTGAATATCCAGCAGATCCTTGGCGAACAGCTGCGCATTACCGGCGATACCGATATCGCCATCACGCGGCTGCTGGTCAAAGCGCAAACTCAGGCGCGGCTGCTGCATCTTGAGACGCTGGATGTGGATTCGCCACAGGGACAGCTCAATGCCAGCGGGCAGGCGCAGCTCGCCGATAACTGGCCGGTTAATTTTAACCTCACCAGCTCGCTGAATATCGATCCGCTGAAGGGCGAAAAGATCAAAATGACCGTCGGCGGCGGCCTGCGTGAGCAGCTGGATCTGGCGCTGAATCTTTCCGGTCCGGTACGCATGCAGCTTGATGCCCACACAAAGCTGGCGGAAGCTGGCCTGCCTCTGGCAATGACGCTGCAAAGCTCGCAGCTGCGCTGGCCGCTAAGCGGCGAAACGCAGTATCAGGCGGATAACCTGAACTTCAGCTTTAAAGGCAAGGCAACGGACTATGTGATGTCGCTGAAAACCGCGCTGCGCGGCCAGTCGATTCCGCCAGCCACGCTGACGCTGGACGGCAAAGGCAACGTGGAGCAGTTCTCGCTGGATAAGCTACGGCTGGCGGCGCTGGAAGGCACCACCGAGCTCACCGCGCTGGTGGACTGGAGCAAAGCAATCAGCTGGCGCAGCGAGCTTCAGCTCACCGGCATCAATACCGCGCGGCAATATCCGGACTGGCCAGCGAAGCTGGACGGTAAAATCACCACGCGCGGCAGCCTGTATGGCGGTAGCTGGCAAATGCGCGTACCGGAGCTGAAGCTGCGCGGCAACGTAAAACAGAATGCGGTCAGCGCCGACGGCTCGCTTTACGGCAATAGCTATAACCAGTGGGATATTCCCGGCATCAGGCTGGTACTGGGCCGTAATAATATCGACCTGAAAGGCTCGCTGGGCGACAAGCTGGCGCTGGATGCCAATATCGATGCGCAGCATCTGGATAACGCGCTGCCGGGCCTCGGCGGCGTAGCCAAAGGCACAGTTAAAGCGCGTGGAGATTTGAAAGCGCCTCAGCTGCTGGCCGACTTAACCGCGACCGGTCTGCGCTGGCAGGCGATGAGTATCGCTCGCGTGGCGTTGCAGGGCGACGTCAAATCAGCCGAACAGGTTCAGGGTAAGGTGTCGCTACGTGTTGATGGCGTGAAGCAGGATGCACTGACAATTAACCGTCTGGATCTGGACGCCAGCGGTGATGAAAAAGCGCATCAGCTGAAGCTGACGGTTAACGGCAAACCGGTTTCCGGTCAGCTACAGCTGAACGGCAGCTTCGATCGTAGCCAGCAGCGCTGGCGCGGCACGCTCAATAACACGCACTTTGACACGCCGGTAGGAGAATGGCGCTTAACGCGCGCTATCGCGCTCGACTACCTTAACAGCAGCCAGACGGTTTCAGTGGGGCCACACTGTTGGCAAAACCCCAATGCCGAGCTGTGCGTACCGCAAACTATCGAAGCTGGCCCGGCTGGCCATGCGAAGGTCACGCTGAACCGTTTCGATCTGGCGATGATTAAACCTTTCCTGGGCGATGATACGCAGCTCAGTGGCGTATTCAGCGGCGATGCCGATGTCAGCTGGACGGCGGATGGCGGTTTACCACAGGGTCGCGTCTCGCTGAAAGGCAACGGCGTGAAGGTGGCACAGAATGTCGATGGCAATACGCTGCCGATAGCTTTCGACACGCTAAACCTGAATGCCGCGCTGCGTAACGGCCGCGCGCAGCTCGACTGGTTAATCCGCATTGCGAAAAACGGCCAGCTGGATGGCAACGTGCAGATTACCGATCCGCAGGTTAAACGCGGTCTTTCCGGCAACGTTAATATCAAAAATATCGATCTGGCGCTGATTAATCCGGCGCTGATGAAGGGTGAAAAGGCCGCTGGCATGTTAAACAGCGCGCTACGCCTGGGCGGTAGCCTGCAAAAACCGCAGATTTTCGGCCAGCTCGGCCTGAGAAACGTCGATATTAACGGCAGCTTTATGCCGGTTGACCTGACGGGCGCGAACGTCAATATGGTCTTTAACGGCATGAGCTCTACGCTGGAAGGGCTGATTCAGACTTCTCACGGGCAGCTGGCGCTAAACGGCAACGCCGACTGGGCGCAGCTGAACGCCTGGCGAGCGCGTATCGCCGCGAAGGGTAGCAAGATCCGCGTCACCGTACCGCCGATGGTGCGTATGGATGTTTCGCCGGATCTGGAGTTCGAGGCCACGCCGGAGGCGTTTAACCTCAATGGTCGCGTTGATATTCCATGGGCGCGCGTTATCGTGCAGGAAGTTCCGGAAAGCGCGGTGGGCGTCTCTTCTGACGAAGTCATGCTGGATGAAAACCTGAAGCCGATTGCGCCGAAAAGCACGTCGATCCCAATCAACAGTAACCTGGTGATCCACGTTGGCGACGACGTACGGCTCAGCGCCTTTGGTCTGAAAGCCAAACTGAATGGCGATCTTAAGCTGGCGCAGGATAAGCGCGGGCTGGGGCTGAATGGACAGATCAATATCCCTTCAGGCCGCTTCCATGCCTATGGTCAGGACCTGATTGTGCGTAAAGGCGAGCTGCAGTTCTCCGGCCCGGCGGACCAGCCTTATCTTAATATCGAGGCGATCCGTAACCCGGAAGCGACGGAAGATGACGTCACTGTTGGTGTACGCGTGACCGGTCTGGCGGATGAGCCTAAGGCAGAGGTCTTCTCCGACCCGGCCATGTCGCAGCAGGAAGCGCTCTCTTATCTGCTGCGCGGGCAGGGTTTAGATGCCACCGGCAGCGACAGTAGCGCATTAACCTCGGCACTTGTGGGATTAGGGCTTGCACAAAGTGGGCAGGTTGTGGGTAAAATCGGGGAGACTTTCGGCGTAAGTAATCTCGCGCTGGATACGGCAGGCGTTGGCGACAGCCAGCAGGTTCAGGTCAGCGGCTACGTGCTGCCGGGTCTACAGGTAAAATACGGTGTCGGCATATTTGATTCACTGGCGACGTTAACTCTACGTTATCGCCTGATGCCCAAACTCTATTTGGAAGCGGTGTCTGGTGTTGACCAGGCCCTCGATGTGCTTTATCAGTTTGAGTTCTAGCAATGCGAATAATTGTCTACGGCAGCCTGAGACGAAAGCAAGGCAACAGTCACTGGATGACCAACGGGCAGTGGCTGGGCGATCACCAAATCGACGGCTATGAGCTATACAATCTGGGCCTCTATCCCGGCGTCATTGCGGGTAGCGGCCAGGTTTACTGTGAAGTTTACCGGGTGGACGCCTCTACGCTGGGCGAGCTTGATGCGCTCAGAACCAAAGGCGGCGAGTATAAACGTGAGCTGATGCCAACGCCTTACGGCAGCGCCTGGCTCTACGTTTATCAACGTTCGGTAAAAGGAAAGCAACGTATAACCAGCGGAGACTGGCTACGGCGGGACGACCAGGATCCGGCTTAACCCATAAATAAAAACACCGCTCACTGAGCGGTGTTTTTTTATCTGTCCGCTGCGGCGTGCTGCGCAAAAATGAAGCGTTATTTTGACGGCATTTTCAAACTCTGACAGACTTCTTGTCATCAATATTGATTCTTTAGCAGAGAAAACCATGGTTTCTCAATATGAAAGTGATTTTTATGGCTGGACGCTGGAACAGGCGGGGTTACTGCAAACGGGTAACCTGGATCAGCTGGACACAAGGAACCTGCTTGAGGAAATCAGAAGCATGGGCAACAGTGAACGCCGCGAACTGGAATGGCGCCTTGAGGCGTTATTTATGCATCTGCTGAAATGGCAATATCAGCCTGCTTATCGGGGACGCAGCTGGCAGCTGGCAATCGCGGAACAGCGCAGAAAAATAGTCCGTCGGCTGGCGCGCAATCCCAGTCTGAAAAGTGAATTAGCAGATTTGACGGTGGATGTTTGGGGGGATGTGCTACTTTCTGCCGCAAGGGAAACGGGGGCAGAAGCCAGCGATTTTCCACAGAAGCTGCCGTGGAGCTGGGAACAGCTTATGGACAATGCTTTTTTTCCAGATAGTCATAAATAAAAACACCGCTCATCGAGCGGTGTTTTTTTATCTGTCCGAAAGCACAGAAGCTTACTTCTTAGCGCGTTCGAAAGAGGCAACGATTTCAGCTTTCGCCGCTTCAGCGTTGTCCCAGCCTTCCACTTTAACCCATTTGCCTTTTTCCAGCGCTTTATACTGCTCGAAGAAGTGGGTGATCTGTGCGCGCAGCAGTTCTGGCAGGTCGTTCACATCTTTAATGTGATCGTACTCTTTAGTCAGCTTGGTGTGCGGAACCGCCACCAGCTTGGCATCTTCACCAGACTCATCGGTCATTTTCAGCACGCCAACCGGACGGCAGCGAATAACCGAACCCGGCTGCAGTGGGTATGGCGTCGGCACCAGCACGTCTACCGGATCTCCATCCAGAGACAGGGTGTGGTTGATGTAGCCGTAGTTGCACGGGTAAAACATGGCGGTAGACATGAAACGGTCTACAAACAGCGTGCCGGAGTCTTTATCTACTTCATATTTGATCGGATCGGCATTGGCCGGAATTTCGATCACAACGTAGATATCTTCTGGCAGATCTTTACCCGCTGGAACCTGGTTTAAACTCATGGTGAATTCCTTTAATCGTCTTAAATCAAGTGACGCTCATTATAGCCAACTGGATATAAAAGTATTCCCCCTTTTTGGGCTTTCGGAATGCTCCAGTATGGCGTGCGTATGCGCTGCTTATGGCGATAAAACCCGGTAGAAAAAGCGGGTTTTAAGCCATAAAAAAGGGCGATGCTGAGATCGCCCTTAGCCGAAATTTTGTCTTAAGCGTCCGGGTATTCGCGCAGGAAACGTTCGGTGTCGTCGACCATATCGGTGTTGCCGACAAAGAACGGCGAGCGCTGGTGCAGCGTTTCCGGCACCAGGTCCAGAATACGGTTTTTACCGTCGCTGGCTTTACCGCCAGCCTGCTCGGCCAGGAACGCCATCGGGTTGCACTCATACAGCAGGCGCAGCTTGCCTTGTGGATGGCTGGCGGTGCTTGGGTAGAGATAGATACCGCCCTTCAGCAGGTTGCGATGGAAATCCGCTACCAGAGAGCCGATATAGCGCGAGGTATAAGGACGACGGGTAAGCTTGTCTTCTTCCTGGCAGAATTTCAGGTACTTCTTCACGCCCTGAGGGAAACGGATGTAGTTTCCTTCGTTAATGGAATAGGTATAACCCTTTTCCGGGAACGCCATTTTTTCTGCGCTGAGGCAGAACACGCCCAGCGAGGGATCGTAGGTAAAGGCGTGGACGCCACAGCCGGTAGTGTAAACCAGCATGGTGGAAGAGCCGTAAACTACGTAGCCCGCAGCGACCTGCTGGCTGCCCGGCTGCAGGAAATCTTCTTCCGTAACGCGCGTGCCCGGCGGCGTGATGCGACGGTAGATAGAGAAGATGGTGCCTACGGAAACGTTTACGTCAATGTTTGAAGAGCCGTCCAGCGGATCCATCAGCACCACGTACTTGCCGTTTTCCACGCCTTCGAAAATGACGATTTCGTCTTCTTCTTCAGAGGCGATACCGGCAACAATGCCGCGCGCCTTCAGTGCGGCCTTCAGTTTCTCGTTGGCAAACAGATCGAGTTTCATCTGCTGTTCGCCCTGAACGTTTTCTACGCCGCTGGCGCCCAGAATATCGACCAGGCCCGCTTTGTTAATGTCGCGGTGAATGATTTTTGCGCCCAGCTTGATAGCTGAAATCAGCGCCGTCAGCTCACCTGTGGCGTGAGGAAAGTCGTGTTGCTTCTCGACGATAAATTCGCCTAACGTTTTCATAACACAATCCCTGAATCTGCGGTTGAACAGCAGCCTGTGAAACAAACTGCCAACGTATGTCGAGGCAGTTTAGCTGAATGAGGGGTAAAGAACATAGGGCAAATTCCGTTTCTTCCGCACGATGAGGACGCTACACTGTGCACCGACCCTTTCAGTAAACGGACCTTTTATGCGTATTCACATCCTCGGTATCTGCGGCACTTTCATGGGCGGTCTGGCAATGCTGGCCCGATCGCTGGGCCATGAAGTGACCGGTTCTGATGCCAACGTTTATCCGCCGATGAGCACGCTTTTAGAAAAGCAAGGTATTGATTTAATTCAGGGATACGATGCATCCCAGCTCGATCCGGCGCCCGATTTAGTGATTATCGGCAATGCGATGACCCGCGGTAACGCCTGTGTCGAAGCGGTGCTGGAACGTAATATTCCTTACCTTTCCGGGCCGCAGTGGCTGCACGATTTTGTGCTGCGTGACCGCTGGGTAATTGCGGTTGCCGGAACGCACGGAAAAACCACGACGGCAGGCATGACAGCATGGATCCTACAGGCCTGCGGGCTGGAACCGGGCTTTGTTATCGGCGGCGTGCCGGGGAACTTCGACGTATCGGCAACTTTAGGAAAAAGCCCATTCTTCGTAATTGAAGCGGACGAATATGACTGCGCCTTCTTCGATAAACGTTCCAAATTTGTGCACTATTGCCCGCGTACGCTGATCCTCAATAACCTGGAATTCGATCACGCGGATATTTTTGACGATCTGCGCGCCATTCAGCGTCAGTTCCACCATCTGGTACGTATCGTACCGGGCCAGGGCCGCATTATCCTGCCGGAACATGACAGCAACCTGAAACAGGTTATCGCGATGGGCTGCTGGAGCGAGCAGGAAAGTACCGGGGAAGCCGGGCGCTGGCAGGCGAAAAAGCTCACGCCGGACGCATCGCACTGGGAAGTCTGGCTGGACGGCGAGCGCGTAGCGGAAGTGAACTGGTCGCTGGTGGGCGAACACAACATGCATAACGGCATGATGGCTATCGCCGCCGCGCGCCATGTTGGCGTCAGGCCAGAAGATGCAGGACGAGCGCTGGATGACTTTATTAACGCGCGCCGTCGTCTGGAACTGCGTGGCGAAGCCAACGGCATCAAGGTTTACGACGATTTCGCCCATCATCCTACCGCTATTCTGGCAACCATGACGGCGCTGCGCAGCAAAGTGGGGGGCAGAGCGCGTATCCTGGCGGTACTGGAGCCGCGTTCCAACACCATGAAAATGGGCGTGAGCAAGGACGATCTGGCCCCGGCGCTGGGAAGAGCGGACGAAGTCTTTTTGCTACAGCCGCACCATATTCCCTGGCAGGTAGCGGAAGTTGCGGAAGCCTGCGTGCAGCCAGCACACTGGAGCGCAGATGTGGATACGCTGGTAGAGATGATTGCGAAAACCGCGCAGCCGGGCGACTACATTCTGGTAATGAGCAACGGCGGCTTTGGCGGCATTCACCAGAAACTGTTGGACAGGCTGGCTAAGTAACTCTGCGGGGCGCTGCGGGCATATCAACCCGCAGCGTTGTCAGGAGGCTTCGGCCAGTTCGCGCAGATACTGGAAAATCTGGCGGGCAGATTTCGGCGGCTTATTGGCCGCTTTTTCTTTTTGCGCATTGCGGATCATCGAACGCAGCTGCTGGCGGTCGGCATCCGGATAAAGCTGTAGCACGTCGGCCATCGCGTCATCGCCTTCGGCAATCAGACGATCGCGCAGCATTTCCAGCTTGTGGAACAGCGCAACCTGCTGGTTGTGACGGTTCTTCAGCTTGTCCAGTGCCTGGCGGATCGGGTCTTCATCGCGCGAACGCAGCATTTTACCAATCAGCTGCAGCTGACGGCGGCGTCCTTCCTTTTTAATTTTCTGCGCCAGCTCAATGGCGGCACGAAGATCTTCGTCCAGCGGGATTTTATCCAGCGAATTGCTGCTCAGATCCACCAGCTCGGCACCCAGGCGCTTTAGCTCCTCGGCGTCACGTTTGATTTCACTTTTACTGACCCAGATAATCTCATCGTCATCTTCTTCGTTGCTATCTGGTACTTCATCGAGCCAGTCGTCAGGCTGCTTGGTCATGGGAGGCTCCCTAAAAAAGAGGCTAATGCTATCAGGAAACTCAGGCTACTGCGAAATTGTTCTCTGAGTCTGTTAGACTCAGGTAAACCTCAACCCCTGAAGAGTCCGGAAATCTGGTGATTTACACCCAGAAAAACCCTCTGTTAATTATATGGTAGGTCAATGAAATTACTCTCCCAAGTTGCAGAACAGCGTAAAACCCTCGAACAGGCGGTAGCGACAGCACTCGAACTGGCCAAAGCCAGCACCGATGGGGCGGAAGTTGCCGTGACCAGAACCACAGGTATCAGCGTAAGCACCCGCTACGGCGAGGTAGAGAACGTTGAATTTAACAGCGATGGCGCGCTGGGCATCACCGTTTATCATCAGAACCGTAAAGGTAGCGCCTCGTCCACCGATCTCAGTCCGGATGCGATTGCGCGCACCGTGCAGGCCGCTGTCGATATTGCTCGCTATACCTCAGCCGATCCTTTCGCTGGCGTAGCGGATCGTGAGCTGCTGGCGTTTGACGCACCGGATCTGGATCTTTTCCATCCTTCCGATCTCGATCCGGATAAAGCGATTGAAATAGCGGCCCGCGCCGAACAGGCCGCGCTGGCAGCCGACGAGCGCATTACCAATACCGAAGGCGGCAGCTTTAACAGCCATATCGGCATGAAGGTATTTGGCAACAGCCACGGTATGATCCAGGGCTACTCTTCCAGCCGCCACTCTGTTTCGGCCAGCGTGATTGCCGAAGCCAGCGGCGACATGGAGCGCGACTATGCCTACACCATTGGCCGCGCGATGGAAGATTTAAAATCGCCGGAATGGGTCGGTGAAGAGTGTGCACGCCGCACGCTGTCGCGCCTTTCGCCACGCAAGCTTTCCACCATGAAGGCACCGGTTATTTTCGCTGCTGAAGTGGCGACCGGACTGTTTGGCCATCTGGTCGGTGCCATCAGCGGCGGCAGCGTTTACCGTAAATCTACCTTCCTGCTTGATGCGATGGGCCAGCAGATCCTGCCTGAATGGCTGACGATTCAGGAACAGCCGCATCTGCTTAAAGGGCTGGCGTCGACGCCGTTTGACAGTGAAGGCGTACGGACCGAGAAGCGCGACATCATTAAGGACGGCGTGCTGCAAACCTGGCTGCTGACCAGCTACTCAGCGCGCAAGCTGGGCTTGAAAAGCACCGGCCACGCGGGCGGCATCCATAACTGGCGTATTAACGGCCAGGGCGACAGCTTTGAGCAGCTGCTGAAAAAGATGGGCACGGGCCTGGTGGTGACTGAACTGATGGGGCAGGGCGTCAGCGGCATCACCGGCGACTACTCACGCGGGGCGGCGGGTTTCTGGGTTGAAAACGGCGTGATCCAGTATCCGGTCAGTGAAATTACTATCGCAGGCAACCTGAAAGATATGTGGCGCAACATGGTCACCATCGGCAGCGATATCGAAACCCGCAGTAATATTCAGTGTGGTTCCGTTCTGATCCCGGAAATGAAAATCGCCGGTCAGTAACGCAATAAAGAAGAGGCCGCCCGGCCTCTTCTTTTTTACAGCGCAATCTTATCAAAGCTTTTCTCTAAATCTGCTTAAGTCTTCATTGCGGGCTTCACGCCGCTGAAGTTAAATCCATAAAAAGACTACGGCGACTAACAGCAGCAGGCCAAAGATCTTATCCTGATTTTTACTGAACGCGCTCTCTTTGTTTTTGAGAATGACATCCGCTGAATAACTCCAGACCAGATGGGACAGCAAGTTACAGAGCGTAATGATGACGGCTAAGGCAATTCCGTAGACGTGGTTGGTAGCCTGCTGTGAAAACAAAGAAAAAATCGTGATGATAATAGTGATGTTTTTAGGATTAAGCGCCTGGGCTAAAACACCATGAAAGAAGCCGCCGCGAACCTCTTTCTTTTTATTAACGTCAGATTTAGAAGTCAGCATCAGGTAAGCAATATAGAGCATGTAGCCGCTGCCCAGGACTTTAGCTACGAGCGAAAGCATCGTAAATCTGCTTAATATTTCCTCTGCGCCAAACGCCACAATTAAAGAATAAATGAACGGAAGAACCTGTAGGCCACCGATAAATTTTAATGTCTTCTTAAATCCGGCTGATGATGCAAGGCTTAAACACAATATATTGGTTGGACCCGGAGAGAGAGCCAAAGGTAAATTAACCAAAAGGGCACTAAGTATAAATTTTGTATCCATTAGATATCCTTAAATGCAGACCAGCCGCCATCGACAAACAGAGTGCTTCCGGTGGTAAAAGAGGATTTTGACGACAGTAAAAAAAGAACGGTTTCGGCTACCTCTGCTACTGTGCCGGTTCTTTTTAGAATATGATTGTTATTTATCTTCCGCATTAACGCATCATCACTGTAATATTGCTCAGTCAACGATGTTCTGATTACGCCCGGCGCTACCGAATTTACCCTGATGTTTTTGTGCGCCAGTTCAACGGCCAGGCATTTTGTCAGGCCGATAAGGGCGTGCTTGCTGGAAACGTAGGCGCTTCTGTCAGGCTCGCCTAAAACACCTGAAACCGATGAGATATTTACGACGGAAGCGCCAGACTTTAACCTGCCTTGTAACGACTGCACAGCGATGAAAAAGGAGTCTACGTTAACGCTAAACACCTTTTTCCATTCTTTGTAGGTAAGATCGGAAAGTGAACAAATTTCTCTGATTCCGGCACTGTAAATAATGCCATCCAGTACTAAGTCATCCGGCAACGCTCTTAATGTTTTTTCCACCTCTTCCGGTTTTGACAGGTCAACAAAAAAGTAGTCGTTTCCAGCATGTTTGGCATCGGGTTTTTTGATGTCAAAGATCGTCAGCTGATGGTTTTCATCAAGTAATTTTGACGCTACTTCTGCTCCAATCCCGCTGGCTCCCCCAAAAATTAAATAATGACTCATTTCTCCTGAACCTTACTTTCCAGGGTGACAAGCAGGATATCTCTGTAGCTTAATTCATCCTCATTTTTACAGCCCAAAGGCGTTACCGCATGCAAAAAATCCCTTGTCAAAATCAGCGTATCCATAAAGTTTGATAAGTTTAGAACGCCTTCAATAGATTTTCCGTTTTCCGAAATGATGGAATCGCCGCCAACGGCGTTATCTGATTTAGACAGGAAATGCAAAAAAACTAACTCTTCATCATCTTTATGTAGCCACAGAGGAGAGCTATAGGATGGCGCATTAAATTTTGCACAATAGCGTATTGGATGGACGCCGATATTCATTTTGCGGAGGTGAGGGAAACTAGTAACAATATAGTTAACGTCTTTCGCCAGAATATCATTGAAAAGGTCGTTTGAAAGCAAGTTCTCAGGCATTGGTCCAAACTTTCTATCTACTCCGCCGTCAACGTTATTTGAATCGTATGTTTGAAAATAGTCAGAGCTATCGGCAGGGGAAAGGCCTTTTTCAACGCTGTAGGTATATCGCTGATAAGCGCGTTTTCTTATTTCTCCCTTTGCGTAAGTATCAGGCTTTAGCCTGTCATATTCTTTTCGGAAAATATCCTGATACTGGCCGCTATTTTCCACCACTATGTATTCATTACCCTTTACAAAAATATCTTTTACTATTTCGCTCATTAAAAATTTCTCATCCATACAGTATATTAAGCGGCACATATCTTAAACATCTTGTTAACAAACTCAAGATATACATAAGTTTTAATTATGTTTCAAAGTGTTTCTAATGAAAGGTTCATGAGAAGGTACGTAGAGGGTGTCTTTTTAACTATTTGTTTTTATTTATTTTATTTAAATAGTTGGGTGCTGATTAAAATGATCGCTACCCTGGCGTTTTTCTTATTGCAATGAAAAGTTAAGTATTATTTAATGGGTTTTGGCGGGGTCTGGTAAAGAAAATCGCGATAGTAGTTTGATACGCTAATGTGAAACTTCTCGCCTTACATCACATGAAAGATAAATTACCTACGGCCTGAAATTTTAGCCTGAATTATTGATGGTAAGGTATGTTATAAATTTAAAAATAAAATTATATTTGCCTGTGAATATATATTTCATTAATTTGAATTTTTTATGAATTTTGGGGGTGGCTGTTGCTTTTCTCTATTTTTGGAAGTATTCATAAGCTATTCCTATGCTCTGGCGAATAGCCAGCAATAAAGAGAGCCGCTCAACCCGCTACGAAATCATTCGTCAGCATTTTTTACTGGTGTTCTGTGATTTATCTTCCATTTTCGACATTCTTACCTGACAAAATCCCATTCTGTGAACGGTTACGCTGCCGCTGTCATTATTTCCACTTTGAAACGGAAAAATACGGCCTACACACAACTTCCTGAGGAGACTACTTTATTTTCTCGTAATTAACCCAGGCGCCTGGTCTGGGATGAAATGGAAAATAAAGGGGCGTTGCGTGAAAGATGGAGCAGTGGCAGAGAACACAGCCGACGAGAAACAGGCCATTCAGGTACTGGCGGATAAAGTAATGGCGCAAATCACGGAGCTTTTTGCCGTCAGAAAAATTTATCCCAACGCCGTACAGCAGCAAATGCTGGTGTCGCACGTGCGGGCGATGGCGCTACGTTCGCTGACCGGAGAACCGCTGCCGGAAGTGGAGGCGGACCTGTTTGAAGATATCTCGCCAGACTCTATGTCACTGGCGCAGCAGGTGGTCGATCTCTTTGGCAACTTACCAAAAGAAGAAGCCTGGCTGCTCTCCGTTCATTTTGAAGTAGCAAAAGAAAATTAATCCTCACTGGAGAAATGGAATATGTCACAGGTTGTAGTGGTTATCGGCGATCGTTTAGGTAAAGGGCAGAAGGTTGCGGCTGGCGTGGAAAAGGCGGGCGGCAAAGCCGTGGTGGTGCCTGGCGTAGCGGCGGATATGAAGCTGGGAGATGCGATGAAAGCGGAAAACGCCACCTTCGGTATCTCTTTTTGCGGCAGCGGCGGCGCAGGCGCTATTACCGCCCAGACAAAGCATGGCTATAAAGCGAAGTACGGCATGCGCTCGGTTGAAGAAGGCGTCACCGCTATCAACGAAGGCGCGACGGTGCTGGGATTCGGCTTTATGGATAAAGAAGAGCTGGGCGAGCGTCTGGTCGAAGCCTGGAACAAGAAGTACGGCGCCTGACCCATGAAGGAGCAATTTACCTCAACGGTAAACGTCAGCGGCAAAGGCGACAGCAAGGAAAAAGCGTTTGCCGATGCGCTAAGCCGGGTACAGAGCACGCTCTTAAAGTCGAGCGGTAAAGTCCTGCTGCGTATTGAACCGCAGGACGTCAGGGTGGTGCTGGCGCGGGAAAGCGTCAGAAAAGAGCGGTTTCTCTTTTTCTTTCTGGCAAGGGAACGGCGGAGTTACAGCGTCGAACTGGAAATTACCGTCAGCGTGAGCGCGATTGACGTCAGCAAAGTCGATTTCATCACGAGCCAGTAATCTAAAAACGTTAGTACAGCCTGGAAGGACAGTGTGATGTTTTTAATTATTCTTTTTAAATCTCTTATTATCGGCGGCCTCGTCGGCGTGGGTGTTGGCGCAGGTGCCGCACGAATGTTCCACGCGCCGACAACGCAGGGTATGGGAGCGTTTCGTACGCTGGGTGAACTAAATTCCTGTGAAGGCGATCCCGCCTCTCACTTCTCTTTTGGTCTGGGTTTCTTTTTCAACGCCTGGGCATCGTCGGTGGCGGCGGGTTCCTTCACTCAGGATGTTGACCACCGCATTATTCCTCACTGGGGCGCAGCGGCGCTGATGATCAAAAACCGCGACCTGGCGGAAACGCTGCACAATCCCAAAAAAATGGCGATAGCCTGCGGCCTGATCGGCATGGTGGTCGTTGCCTTCCTTAACTCTACCGCTTCTGCTGTCCCGGCGGCGCTGCAGGTTACCGCGGTCAAGGTACTGGTACCTGCGGCAAATCTGCTGGTGAATACCGTGATGCCGGTCATTTTCTGGCTGGCGGCTATAGAGGCCGGTAAAAAGTCGGGTTTCTGGGCAACCATTTTTGGCGGCCTTGCCCAACTGATCATGGGCAACGCGGTGCCGGGCCTGGTGCTGGGTATTCTGATTGGCAAAGGCGTAGAGGAGAGCGGCTGGAACCGCATTACCAAAGTAATGATGGTTGCTATCGTGCTGCTGTTTGTCCTGAGCGGCTTTTTCCGCGGCTTCGACATGAAAATGCTGGAATCCTTCCGCCTGGGCGTGCCGGACTGGCTGTCGATTATTCACCAAACCCTGAGCGGCAAATAAGGAGAAAAGAGAATGGAAGAGTCAAAAAGCGGTTTCTGGTATGCCGACTGGTCTTTCCCGATTTTTGTTGGGCTACTCTCCGCCGGGGTCTTTGCCGGTACGCATATGTATTACGTCTATGGCCTTGGCGCGTTTAACGAGGTCGCCTTCGTCTCAATGCTGCGGTCGGGCATGGAAACCGGCGTGTATGGTGCCGTAGCGGCCTTTGGCGCCAGCTTTCTGTTTGCGCGCATTATTGAAGGTTCGCTGGTCGGCATTCTGGATATCGGCGGCGCTATTCAGACCGGCGTAGGGCTTGGCGTTCCTGCCTTGCTGCTGGGCGCGGGCATTGTTTTTCCGGTGGCGAATTTTGCCGCCTCGCTGCTGAGCGGCCTGATCCTTGGCGTGGCTATTGGCTATGTCATCGTGCTGGCTCGCAAATTTACCATCAGCAATAGCGACTCCACCTACGGCGCTGATGTGATGATGGGCGCGGGTAACGCCTCCGGACGTTTTCTGGGGCCGCTGATTATCCTTTCCGCCATGGCTGCTTCCATTCCGATTGGCCTGGGATCGCTGCTTGGCGCACTGCTGTTTTATCTCTGGAACAAGCCGATTACCGGCGGTGCCATCCTGGGCGCAATGCTGCTTGGCGCGTTTTTCCCTGTAGCGATCTAGCTGTCCGTTAAGGCGGAAGCTTCCGCTGACAGAGGAACAAATTATGTTTGACCTGATTATCCGTCGCGCGCGCTTTATCGACGGTAGCCTGAACGATGTTGCCGTTGCGAACGGCAAGATCGCCGCACTTGGTGAGATAAAAGAGCAGGCCGCGCATGAGTACGATCTGGCGGGGCGCTTTTACCTGAGCGCAGGCTGGATTGATTCTCACGTTCACTGCTATCCCAAATCGCCCATTTATCATGATGAGGCGGATTGCATTGGTGTGGCAACCGGCGTGACCACCGTAGTCGATGCAGGCAGCACCGGCGCTGACGACATCGACGATTTTTACCAGCTGACCCGCAGCGCCAGCACCCGGGTTTACGCGCTGCTGAATATCGCCCGTACCGGCATTGTTACGCAGAACGAGCTGGCGGATATGACGCAGATCGACCGCGTTGGGATACGCGATGCCGTACAGCGACTGCCTGGTTTTATTATCGGCATTAAGGCCCGCATCAGCAGCAGCGTGGTCGGCGCGAACGGCATACGGCCGCTGGCGCTGGCCAAAACTATTCAGCAGGAAAACGGCGGGCTGCCGCTGATGGTGCATATTGGCAATAACCCGCCCGATCTGGACGAGATAGCCGACTTGCTGACCAGCGGCGACATCATTACCCACTGCTACAACGGCAAGCCAAACCGCATTCTGACGCCCGCTGATGAGCTGCGCGCCTCTGTCCATCGGGCTTTGCAGCGTGACGTACGGCTGGATGTAGGCCACGGTACGGCCAGCTTCAGCTTTGAAGTTGCCCGAGCCGCCATTGCGCAGGGGATCCTGCCACATACCATCAGCTCTGATATCTACTGCCGCAACCGTCTGAACGGCCCGGTACGCTCGCTGGCGCACGTGATGTCCAAATTTTTTAGCGTGGGCATGACGCTGCCGCAGATTATAGATTGCGTAACCGTTAACGCGGCGCAAGGACTGCGGCTGGCGCAGAAAGGACGGCTGGCGGTGGGATTTGACGCCGACTTCACGATTTTTGACCTGCAACATCAGAGCTGTTCATTTATTGATTCCGAAGGCGTTACGGCGTCGGGAGAGAAGCAGCTGTTGCCGCTGGCCGCCGTGGTGGCCGGTCGCTGGTTTGTTACCGAAGAAGGGAAAAAGCAACATGTCTTCGATTTATGAGAAATACGGTTTAAAACGGGTCATTAACGCCTCGGGACGCATGACTATTCTGGGCGTCTCGACCCCGGCGGCCAGCGTGGTTGAGACGGTAAAATATGGTCTTGAGCACTACTTCGAAATAAAGGACCTGGTCAACAAAACCGGCGCTTATATTGCAGGCTTGCTTGGCGCGGAAGATGCGGTGGTAGTTTCCTGCGCTTCTGCCGGGATAGCACAATCCATAGCGGCAGTGATAGTAAAAGATAACGACTGGCTGCTGGAAAACCTGCACGCCGCGCCGCTCAATGTGCCGCATGACATCGTGGTGCCAAAAGGCCATAACGTAAATTATGGCGCGCCGGTAGGCACCATGGTCGCCTTAGGCGGCGGTCGCCTGGTAGAGGCAGGCTATGCCAACGAGTGCTCGGCAGAGCAGCTTTCCGCTGCCGTTACGCCGCAGACCGCCGCCATCCTCTATATCAAGTCGCACCACTGTGTACAGAAAAGCCATTTGAGCGTCGAACAGGCTGTAGCCGTGGCACGCCAGCACAGATTACCGCTGATTGTAGATGCCGCCGCTGAAGAAGATCTGCAGTGCTATTACCGTTCCGGCGCGGATTTAGTGATTTATAGCGGCGCGAAAGCCATTGAGGGGCCAACCAGCGGGCTGGTAATCGGTCGTAAGCAATACGTAGAGTGGGTAAAACGCCAGTCGTTGGGCATTGGACGGGCGATGAAAGTCGGCAAAGAAGGCATTCTGGGGCTGACGCAGGCGATAGAAAACTATTTGCAGCAGAACAAAGTTTCCGGCGCGCAGATGGTAGAAAACATGTCGCCATTTATCGATAGCCTCAATACGCTTAACGGCGTCAGTGCCCGGGTAGTATGGGATGCCGCAGGCCGCGATATTGCCCGTGCGGAGATTCATTTTGATGAAGCGGTGACTGGATTAACCGCCGGCGCAATTGTGCAGGCGTTGAAAACCGGCGAGGTGGCAATCTATTTCCGTGGCTATAAAGCGAATGAAGGCATTGTGGAAGCGGATGTCCGCAGCGTAACGCCGGAACAGCTCCAGACCATTTATTTGAATATTAAAGCTTTGTTATCAGGAGAGAAAAAATGAAGCTGACGCCCGATTTTTATCGCGACCGCGTATGTTTGAACGTCCTTGCCGGTAGCAAAGAGAATGCACGGGAAATCTGGCAGGCGGCAGAAGGGCATGTGCTGGTCGGTGTACTGTCAAAAAATTACGACAGCGTGGCGAGTGCGGTGGCCGATATGCGCGAATATGCTGCGCTAATCGATAACGCGCTTTCCGTTGGGCTGGGCGCAGGCGATCCCAACCAGTCGGCGATGGTCAGCGCCATTTCTGCAGAGATTCAGCCGCAGCACGTTAACCAGGTTTTTACCGGCGTAGCGACCAGCCGCGCGCTGCTGGGCCAGAGCCAGACGGTGGTTAACGGCCTTATTTCCCCAACGGGCACGCCGGGTATGGTGAAAATTTCTACCGGCCCGCTCAGCTCGGCGGCGGCGGACGGTATTGTGCCGATAGCCACGGCGATAGCGCTGCTGAAGGATATGGGCGGCAGCTCGGTAAAATATTTTCCAATGGGCGGCCTGAAAGCGGTAGCCGAATATAAAGCGGTAGCGCAAGCCTGTGCAGAACAGGATTTCTGGCTGGAGCCGACAGGCGGTATCGATTTAGAAAATTACGAGACCATCCTGCAAATTGCGCTGGAGGCCGGCGTCAGCAAGATCATTCCGCATATTTACAGCTCGATTATTGATAAAGATACGGGTAATACTCGACCAGAAGATGTCAGCACGCTGCTGACGATAACTAAAAAACTGGCTGGATAAACGGACAAGCGCGGGCCGGATCGTGTCGGCCCGCTTTGCCTTTTTACAGGCCCGCGTCGGCCGGGCTATATAAAAAAAACGCTAACGACAGGAGAAACGGTGAGATTTCCCAACCAACGCCTTGCCCGGCTGTTTGCCACGCTGCAAAACGAAACGCTGCCTCAGGACGAACTGGCGCGACGCTTTGCGGTTTCAACGCGCACCGTACGTACAGATATCACCACGCTGAATGAACTGCTGGCCGATCACGGCGTCCGTTTTGTATTAAATCGCGGCGAAGGCTATCAGCTTAAAATAGAAGATGCGAAGCGCTACGGCAGGTTACAGCATCAGTCGCCATCTCCCTTACGTATTCCGCGAAGTTCTACCGCTCGGGTACGCTATCTTCTGACTCGTTTTCTCACCTCAGCTTTTTCGCTCAAGCTGGAAGATTTGGCCGATGAATGGTTCGTCAGCCGCGCCACGCTCCAGAGCGATATGGCTGAGGTAAGAGAACATCTGGCACGCTATCAGCTGGTGATTGAAACCCGGCCGCGCTATGGCATGAAGTTGTTCGGCAGCGAAATGGCGATACGAACCTGCCTGACTGATTTGCTCTATGAAATTGCCCAGCAGGACGTCGACGATCCGCTGCTCAACCAGGAAGCGTTAAACAGCGGCATACTGGTCACGCTACAGCCGCTGCTGAACCACTGCCTTAGCCATTTTAATATCAGAGTGACGGACGACGGCGAATTCTATCTGCGCCTTTACTGCGCCGTAGCCATTCGACGTATCAGCGAAGGTTATCCGCTTTCCGATTTCAGCGCTGATGATGTGGATACGGAAGTGCGCGATGCGGCTCGCCATTTGATTACGCTGCTGCGGCCGCTTGCCGGAAAAGCGATATCACCCTCTGAGGAAGCTTACCTGCGCGTTAATATTGCGGCGCGGCGTATTGAAGAGATTTCGCCAGATGCTATCAGTCCGGATGACGGCGAGTCGCTGGTCAATTACATCCTCAGTTACATCAACACGCATTATAACTTTAATCTGCTGGACGATAATCAGCTGCGCGCCGATCTGTTAACGCATATTAAAACCATGATTACTCGCGTGCGCTACCAGATTAATATCCCTAATCCACTGCTGGCTAATATCAAACAGCACTATCCGATGGCGTGGGACGTCACGCTGGCTGCCGTTTCCAGCTGGGGAAAATATACGCCTTATGCCATCAGCGAAAACGAGATTGGTTTTCTGGTCCTGCACATTGGTGTCGGCCTGGAGCGACATTATAACGTCGGCTATCAGCGTCATCCGCAGATCCTGCTGGTGTGCGATAGCGGAAATTCAACCGCGCGGATGATTCAGGCCATGCTGATGCGCAAGTACCCACAAATTGTGGTCACCAGTATCCTGTCGCTACGCGAATATGAGCAGCAAGAAAATATAGAAGAAGATTTTGTGGTTTCTACAGCCAGGCTTGGTGAAAAAAATAAACCTGTCGTGGTTATGTCGCCGTTTCCGACCGAATACCAGCTGGAGCAGATCGGGAAGCTGGTGCTGGTCGATCGCACCCGGCCTTATATGCTGGAAAAATTTTTTGATGCCAGTCACTTCTTAATCATCGATCGTCCAATGACCCAGGCGGAGCTGTTCAGAACGCTGTGCGATAAGCTGGAAAAAGAAGGTGCCGTAGATCAAGAGTTTCATGCTTCGGTCGTAGAGCGTGAAGCCATTGTCAGCACGATGCTGGGTGAAGGCATCGCGCTGCCTCACTCGCTGGGCCTGCTGGCAAAAAAAAGCGTTGTCTATACCGTACTGGCACCGCAGGGTATCTCATGGGGAGATGAGACGGCCTCGGTGATATTCCTGCTGGCTATAAGTAAAAGCGAATATGAAGAAGCGATGGCGATTTACGATCTGTTCGTCACCTTTTTGCGGGAAAGAGCAATGCCGCGCCTGCGCGACAGTCAAGATTTTGCCAGTTTTAAACAGGTGGCGGCAGAGTGTTTAAGCCGGATGTGATTTTTTTGCCATCTGAGAATAATCATTTCCTTAAGATGGTATTTAACATGCTTTCTGCCTGTTTAATTCTTAATTGCGGACTCTTTCCTTTCTAAATAAATTCTTCACTGCTAGCTTACCCCATTCTGAAAATAGCCGGAGGATCCTCGGTGTAGCCCGGCAATTGGTTTAGTAAATCTTAAAGGAATAACATGATTTATTTAAAGGTCAGGGTGGTTTTTCTGCTCGCTTTTCTTTCGTTCCCTGCGTTTTCTCACTATGACGATGCGTACTTTCATCGTGCTGATAATGCTTTTACTTATAAAAAGAACTGGATGGCTTCAATCAGCGATGAAACCTGGCTAAGTGAAATGGCTTTACCCGGAACACACGACAGCGGAACCTACAAAATGTCCGGGCGGCCAATCGTTCGCACTCAGGTATTAACAATTAAACAACAGCTTGAATATGGTATCAGGGTCCTGGATATCAGAGTCAGACATACTGGTAATAAACTTGCCGTCCATCATGGCCCTGTCTATCTCCATCTGATGTTTGGCGAAGTTATTAATCAAATTGATGAATTTTTACAGGAAAACCCTACGGAAACCGTGTTGGTGAGAATCGAGGAAGAGCATAAGCAGGACAGCAATAACACTCGCGATATAAGATATACACTAAAGGAATATGTAAGTAATTCTACTCATTACCTGGACACATCAAATGAAAGTATTACGCTTGGGTCAGCCAGAGGAAAGTATATTTTATTAAGCACTAACTTTTATCTGGGCGGAATAAATTATGGCTATTTCAGAGCACAGGATGATTACTATCTCGGCACGAACTGGGACCTCCATAATAAATGGCTGAAAATCAAAGCACATTTTTATAAAGCTGTAAAAGGCTACTTTGGCACGTTTTTCATTAATTATCTTTCGGGCTCGGGAGGGACATTCCCCTACTTTGTAGCAAGTGGGCACTCTTCCAGCGAGACTTCTGCACCACGATTACTTACGGGATTAACTACGCCGGGATGGAAAAATTCCTATCCTGATTTCCCCAGGGTTAGCTGTTTTATCGGTATCTGTTCAATAGCTTTTGAAGGCACAAATATTCTTGCCCGGGATTATATAAAGCGTCTTAACAAACCGGAAACGGGGATGGCGGCTATCATCGGAATGATAAACGCGGATACAAGCGAAAGGACAATTGGCATTGTTATGGCTGACTTTCCGGGCGAATCATTGATTCAGGCCATTATTGATAACAACACCTTATTGAAGAAAAGAAACGTGATGTTGAGACAAAGAATTATTAACTAAGCTGATTCAAACAACAATAAAATAAATCCGTATCAGTACCTGATACGGATTTAAAGTCTGGATGGCGTTTTAAAAAACGGCTATTGCAGAATAGTAAACGCGGTGGTGACATGCTTCACGCCGCTGACCCGGCTGGCAATGTCGGCCGCCGCTTTGGCTTCTGCGCTTGTCACCAGACCCAGCAAAAAGACCTCGCCGTTTTCGGTCGTTACTTTTACGTTAGAGGATTTAACCTGGTCGCTCGACAGCAGGTTTGAGCGAACCTTGGTGGTGATCCAGGTATCGGAAGAGGCCGTACCGAAACTGGCTTTTGCGCCCGTACGAATTTCGTTATAAACCTCGGTTGCGCCATCAACGCCTACGGCAATTTGTTTAGCCCTGCTGGCAACATCCGCGCTCGGCGCCTCGCCGGTTAACAGAACTTTGCCCTGATAGGCCGTAGCCACGATGTGGGCTTCTTTTTTAATCTGGTCATCTTTCGCCAGCGCATTGCTGACGCGCAGTTCCAGCGTGCCGTCATCAACCTGCGTTCCCACGGTACGGGGATCGGTTGCCGTTTTGGTTGCTACGGCGGCGCTGCCGATGACCGCAGCGACGCAGCCCTGTAGCAGCAGCGCTGCCAGCATTACAGCGGTTGCAGATAATAGCTTCATGTAAACTCCTTTAAACGTCCTGGTGGGGAAACAAGGTGTTATCGATTAAATCGCACAGGCAATTTACGGTTAACATATGCATTTCCTGAATCCTCGCGCTCCGGTGCGAAGGAATACGAATTTCCACGTCCTGTGGACCCAGTAAACCGGCGAGCTCGCCGCCGTCATAACCGGTTAACGCAATAATCGTCATATCGCGCGTCACCGCTGCTTCAACAGCCTTCACAATATCGCGGCTGTTGCCGCGTGTTGAAATGGCCAGCAGAATGTCGCCAGCGTGGCCCAGCGCCCGCACCTGCTTGGCGTAAATTTCGTCGTGCAGGCGATCGTTACCGATAGCCGTCAACAGCACGTTGTCCGCGCTCAGCGCTACCGCAGGCAGGCTGGGGCGTTCGCTTTCAAAGCGGTTGATCATGTTGGCTGCAAAATGCTGGGCGTTGGCGCTCGACGTGCCGTTGCCACAGCTCAGCACTTTATTGCCGTTTAACAACGATTGCACGATGCTCATCGCCGCGCGTGAAATGGCGTCCGGCAGTGCTTCTGCCGCCGCGATCTGCGTCTGAATACTTTCGGTAAAACAAACTTTTATTCTTTCCAGCACGTTTTTCACCTGGCAAATAGTGGCGAAGAGTTACTCCGCCGTAAAGGCATTGGGCAGCCAGTCAATCCGTACGCCGGTTACCGCTACCACGTCAAAACGGCAGCTGGCGCACTCAAGGCTGCTCTGGCGTCCGTTTAGCCATAAGGCTGCGGCTTTCAGTAGCTTCCGTTGCTTGCTGCGGGTTACGCTGGCTGCGGCACCGCCAAACAGATCGTTACGGCGGTAGCGCACTTCCACGAAAACCCACGTTGCACCATCGCGCATAATCAGGTCAATTTCACCGGCGCGAAAGCGAACGTTAGCCGCGACAAAAATTAATCCTGCTTTTTCCAGCAGGCGGCGGGCCTGTTGTTCATAGCCCGCCCCCGTTTGCTGACGATTCAGGATGCCGGAACGATTTGTCCCTGACGATACTGGCTCCATACCAACTTCCTGTTGATGACGCAGTCCTGAGTGGCGCTCAGGCTACCGGTTTCTCCCTTCAGCTGGAAGCCCGGTAGCTGGCGTACCTCGTTAAAATGGTTGGCCAGCGTCCAGGCATCCACGCCCATCGCATACAGGCGAACCTGAGAATAATCATTGTTAAAGCTTTTTGCTGCCTGCTGCATTAGCGCCGGATTACTGCCCGACAGCAGTGGAATGTCGCTGAACTGCACGCCTTCCATTTCCAGACGATAGTCCGGGCCGCTTCCGGCCTGGTAGCTGCGCGAGCTGGCATAAATCTGCGCCATGCTGCGGCTGCTGACGCGCATAGAGATCATCGGCTTAATCAATGCCATCTCGTCCTGGGTAGCCACGATATACAGCGAATCAACACTGCCGTCACCGCTCGATACAGGTGCCTGTGGCGCCGGAATGGTCAGGCCAGCCACGGTTACGCCCTGCGGCTGCTGTGTCTGCTGGGAAACGATTGGCGTACCGGTCAGACGCAGGCCTGCGCCGCTATTGATACCCTGCTTCAGCTCGCTTTGAGAACCAAACTGCTGCTGCAGTACGGTGCCGCCGCCCAGCTTTTGCCATTCAGCCGCAAATGCCTTGCTGACGCGATCGCCCAGCGAGCTGCGCGGTACCATTAAAAGCGGCGAACGCTTGCCCTGATCCCACATATGATGCGCGGCATCACGTGCTTCGTCTTCAGGAGAAAGCGCAAAGTAGCAAAGATTCGGATGGTTCTGCACCGCTTCCGGCTCGTTAAGCGCCAGGATATTTAACGGTGTCGGTAAAGAGGCTAAGCGATCGACGTTGCTTTTCAGCAGCGGGCCGACTACCAGCGTGGCGCCGTCTTTCTGTGCCTGCGCCAGGACCTGATCTATCGGCTGGCTGCTGGTGTCGTAAACCTGAACCTGTGCCGAGCTTGATGGCGGCGCGGTTTGCGCCACGTTACCGCCTGACGCAGCAGGCTGCGCTGCGCCGTCAGTAGCGGCAGGCTGTGTCGTGTTCCCGGCAGGCTGCGCAGCGGAAGAGTTAGTCGCCGCGTTTTGACCGGTAGCCGAAGCAGGGCTGGCTGCTGCGTTTTGACCGTCGGCAGAAGCAGGGTTGGCTGCTGCGTTTTGACCGGTGGCAGAAGCGGGGTTGGCTGCTGCGTTTTGACCGGTAGCAGAAGCAGGGTTGGCTGCTGGATTGGCTCCGGCAGCAGCTGTCGCATTACTGCCGTCAGTCTGCGGCGGCACGGCTGCCTGCGCCAGCGCACCATTTCTGGCATCGTCAAAGCCTTTCTGAATCGCTTTGGCAAAAATTTGCGCCTGGCCATTTAACGGCAGCAGCAGCGCAATTTTACCCGTAGAGGACTGCTGGAAATTTTGTACCTGGCTCAGCGCCGTTGGCAGCATTTTGGCCGCAGGATTTTCAGGGTAACGGGTTTGCCAGTCGCTGATGCCCGCTTTCAGCATAGTTGGGTCGCTGACGTTGGCTTTATAGACGTTGAGCAGATCTAACCAGCCCTGCAGCGTGTTCTCATCCGCGTTGATCACTAAACTGCCGGTTTGCGCTGGCGTCAGCTGGGTCAGCGCCAGCCAGGTAGCATCAATATTCTTTTGCTTATCCGCTGGCGACGTTAGCAAAGGTTCCTGAGCAATATAGGCACGCAGCAGATCGAGAGAGGGACGGCCCTGACCCGCAGCTATCTGCAACTGATAGTAGCGAGCCAGCTGATCTTTTGACAGTGAACCGGTATTAACCTGCTGTAAAAGCTGGGCGGCACCGCCTGTATCCTGCTGCATCGCCTTTAGCTGTGCCTGTAGCAGCAGAGACTCCTGATGCTGCGTGTCGCTTAGCTGTTGCGGCAGGCTGGCAAGCTGATCGCTGGCCTGAGGAATTTTTCCTTCCTTCAACAGCGCCCTGATTGCGAGTAATTGCCAGTCAACCTTGTTATCATTTGAACTTTGCTGCATTTGCTGCAAATAAGAGTCGGAAGTGCCCGTCGCCGCGCCCTGCACGTCGACCGAGGAGGTTTGCGGTCCCTGGCCGGAACAGCCGGCAAAAATCAGGGCCGCCAGCAGCAGAGGCACGCAGCGTCCTGCTTTGTTATGAATGACTTTCGAAGGAAGCATACTGTATCCAGTTATGTTTTTTTCAAGATGCTCAATATTAAATCGGCAATTCGGATCAAACAATGAAACAACGCGAAGAGATTTCGGCCAGCACGCTCTACATCGTTCCTACACCGATTGGCAACCTGGGCGATATCACCCAGCGTGCGCTGGCGGTGCTGTCAGGTGTCGACCTGATCGCAGCGGAAGATACACGTCATACCGGGCTGTTGCTACAACATTTCGCCATCAATGCGCGCCTGTTCGCATTACACGATCACAACGAGCAGCAGAAGGCGGAAACGCTACTGGCAAAGCTACGGGACGGGCAAAGCATAGCGTTGGTTTCCGATGCCGGCACGCCGCTGATCAACGATCCTGGTTACCATCTGGTACGTCTTTGCCGCGAGGCAGGCGTTAACGTCGTGCCGTTGCCCGGTGCCTGCGCGGCCATTACAGCATTAAGCGCCGCGGGTTTGCCGTCCGATCGATTCTGTTACGAAGGGTTTCTGCCTGCTAAAAGCAAAGGCCGCTGCGATACGCTGCGTGCGCTTGAGCAGGAGTCCCGCACCATGATTTTTTATGAGTCGACCCATCGCCTGCTGGAGAGTTTACAGGATATGGTGACAGTTTGGGGAACAGAGCGTTACGTTGTGCTGGCGCGTGAGATTACCAAAACATGGGAATCCATTTATGGCGCACCGGTTGGCGAACTGCTTGCCTGGGTAAAAGAGGATGAAAATCGTCGCAAGGGCGAAATGGTGCTGATTGTAGAAGGCTACCATGCGCAGGAAGACGCTTTACCGCCGGAAGCACTGCGCACGCTGGCGCTGTTGCAGAAAGAGCTGCCGTTAAAAAAAGCGGCTGGCCTGACTGCCGAAATCCACGGCGTAAAGAAAAATGCGTTATATAAGTATGCGCTGGAGCAGCAAGAGGGGTGACAAACCGCGCGGAATGCCCTATTATCCGCGCCGAAGCTGACCAGACAGTCGCCGCTTTGTTGCCGTCCTCCTTCGGGGGAGACAGACAGAGGGGAGGAAAGTCCGGGCTCCATAGGGCAGGGTGCCAGGTAACGCCTGGGGGGCGCAAG
>Ga0153980_1000145_pt1 | contig 38162 bp, 26 predicted proteins | sample TSGA064MetaG_FD_104722 | JGI IMG/M metagenome (GOLD analysis project Ga0153980, IMG submission 104722) | Attine ant fungus gardens microbial communities from Georgia, USA - TSGA064 MetaG | ecosystem: Host-associated > Fungi > Mycelium > Unclassified | place: USA: Georgia, Magnolia Springs State... | reverse complement strand
TTGGCGGTATATATTGGCGCAATTTTACCCCAAGTATCCAATGCGTTGTTACTTCCATGTAAATAGATTATAACACCTTTAGACTTCTTAGCTTTAAAGAGTAGACTATGTAAAACTGTATTATCATTTACATTGATAAACTTCTCTTCAAAGGGGACGCCAAATTGATAAACTGCGCTATCAGCTTTTTTGCCTGGGAATAGCTGGTCGGTTAACACACGTGTCCAATCTTCGGTTGATAAGGATGTTTTGTTTTGTGCATTACTGAAACAGGGAAGCAGAATCAAACTAATGAAAAGATATATGCACCCGAAGGATAGTTTTTTAATACCTACTTTTTTTTCCATGTAATGTGTTTTATTAGCCTTCACTTCGTAATCACCCTCTTATGGCATAAAGTGAATGGAGTTATATGTGTTAATTATCTTAAATGAGCGCGCCTTATTAATCGTTTCAAAACCTATTTATTAAAAGTTTGAGGGAACTGCAAAATAGGAGCGTCCACATTGGTTGGCATAATGTTTTTAACCGATATATTGTTGGCTCATTATAAATTTATTTAAATAAATCATTGATACAATTTTTAATCCCTTTTGACTCCAACCTATAGCTTGGTAAGCGGACTATGTTTTACATTCTTGATTTTTTTTGCTCCTAAGTGTAATTTAATTATTCAATTGTCCATTTTACAAATGCCGACATGACTTCTTTCCAATGAGGCTTGTTGTGGTCAACGTTGCCATTGTTTATCTCAAAGAAATTATGCTCCATATTTAGGTATCTATGATAAGTAAGATTTTTCTTTTGTTCTTGAATAAAATATAGAGGAACTAGGTCGCAAAGATCGCTAGCAACATCGCCAGTTGCATAGGCTAGATATATAGGCTTATTAAAATCCAACAATTCTTTCAATTGTGGCTTGGAAAAAGAATACCAAGAGATTAGATTGGGATTTGTATCTCTGAAACTTATGTCATTTGCGTCTCGAAAATAATGATATTCATTTTCTATTTTCTTATCAGCGATCTCCCATGAAATAATTCCCAATTCAGCATCTTTTCTATATTTCCTGATATTTTGATCAATTCTTCCGAATGGATTAGCACTGAATAATCCCAATTTGGTAACTTTTTTATATTTGGAAGCAACGCCAACAGCCACCTTACTCCCTTGTGAATGCCCTGCTACCACTAACTTAGAATTATCGAACCATTTTTGTTTGGAAAGAAACTTAAGAACAGTAATTGCTCGGTCCACATAGTTATCTAAAAAGTCCTCTTTTTGAAATTCAATACTAGGAACATTTTGATTATCGGAGTTTCCGTAATAGAAATATGATTTATTAACTCTAGTCTCGTCTACTATTAACGGTGTTTTAGGCATTGTTATCACTACTAAATGATAATATTTTTTTATTTCTTGATAATCGAAATTTGAGATACCTCCTCCGATCATCCATAAACCATCTTTTTTGAAATTAATATATAAAGGGACTGGGAGAGAGCCTTGGCACCACAGAAAAATTGGCTTTTTGCTATTTATATTATTATCAACGACAATAAAGTTGATAGAATCCTTTTTCCCCTTAATATTAAAACTTGTAGATTCCTTATTGATGATATGATTATTTTGAGCTAGCCCAAAATTTAGCATCAACATTAACATCAACAGTGTGAAACACAAATTTATCTTCATTTTTTTTGAGTTTTATATTTTTTGCTTCGAATTCAAATTTATCTATGTTTAAAATGCCATCAGCTCAGGATTCGGAATTTTTTCATTTTTCAATCTGTCCACATATTCTATTATTTCTCTGTAATCTATAGCTTATAAAGCTAAATCATCTTTAAATAGTCTAATCAAAGTATTTTGAACATGTGAAATGAATTTTATCATATCTTTACAGAATACAGATTCATTATCAAATCCGTTTTTACTATTATATCTATTGACGAGATATCCCCCTGAACAAACTGATTCTAATGGACATTTTGAACAAATATAAGGTAAAGAAAAGTGATTGTTTATATAAAGATTACCTAATGGATTATCTTTAATTTCAGCTAGTTCATTAAATAAAATATTTAGATTTGTAATAGTTATTCCATTTTTACAAGAGCGCAGTCCATCATTAGTTTGAATATCTCCATTAGATTCGACCACTATGGTGTCTCGATAATTTTTTCCGAAGGGATCGAAACCAACTCCCATACCATACAGATCACTAATAATAAGATAGGAGCATCAGCATTCAATAAGCTCAATCTCATCTTTATTGCATTTATTTAATTAAATTTTTCGAAATTTGCGTTTGCATTGTAGAAGTCTATTTTACTCTAATAAACACTAGATAAATACTATAACAAAAAGAAAGTGTTTATCGAACCTATTTACTCATTAACTCTTCCTGCCACATACTTATAGTAGATATTTGGATATAAAAAATACTTGCCTGAAATGGGCTTGCCATTGAAAACGTACAATTTCTTAAAATCTTCTGATGATATTGAAGATTTCCATACATCTATCTTTTCATAATCAATATGAATCGGAATAAGAACCTGTTTGACGTCTTTTTGCTTTGCTTTAATGTCTTGATATATGCTATTGAAATCAAGCTTTTCTTTCATCTTTTCCATCAGATGAACAAACTGAGGAAACGCACTGTCCGAGAGGCTGATAGATTGCACATCTCCATTTCCGGTAAAATTAATTTTCATTAATGTTATCGTTGATGGCCATTCATCCTGTAGTCCGGAAGGATATCTTAAATTTTCGCCGAAATTTGAGTAAAATTTTTCAAATGAGGGAAATTCAATATTCTTTTGCCCAAAAGAAACAGAGGAAGAGAAAATTGCTAGTAGCGTGATTAAGGTTTTCATTTTCATTTAACAACTTTTTATTTACATTTTGACCCTTTGTAGCCAGTTTCATAATCAGCCAGAATTCGCGAGCGATCATTTAAATTCGGCAATTTATTTTTGTATCTCTCTTCAAGGGCTGCCCAAGTCTGATTATTGATACTATTTTGAAATGCCGTGTATAAACCACCCATTGCCAATGAATATGCGTCTTGCACAGGTGTATTATAATTATCAACTAAATATAATGCTATAACGTCTTAATATTGGGATAACATAAGATCATGTTGATTTGTGTTATAAGAATAACCCTGATAATTAAGGTACGCGTGTACAGATTCATGAGCAATAACCATAGCGATATATTCCCTTGATGCGCCCGGTAAATTCTTTACATTCAAAAGAACGGTAACGTCCATATCAGTTATTTTGCCATCAGCATCGTATAAGATCCTGGTTGCTTGCGCATTACCCATAACATCATCTGCCAACTTAGTACTTTCCATGAACTTAATATTAAAGTGTCCACTCCAGCCGAAAATAGATTGCAAGGTTTCATTAGCTTTAAAAGTAATATCACTATTAACAATAGCATCAACCATTCCGCTCAAACAGGGATTATCTACCAAGTTGTAAATATAGGAGGTTCCACCAGTTGATCCTGATCCGTCACCTGGCGTGTCTCCTCCAGATCCATCATTGGGTGTCCCAGTATCACCGGGTGTCTCAGTATCACCGGGTGTACCTGGGTTGGGATTAGTGCCTCCATCACCAGGTGTTCCTGGATTATTAGGATTGGGTACTTCAACTTCCGGCAGATCGTTGTCGACAGGGCAGCCTACAGGATCGACCCATGTCTCTGCCGCTGGTCTAGTGAAACAGGCAGCAGCCAGTTTGGATTCAGCTAGCGTACCCGGGGCAATGTATGCCCAAGGAGAGATGCAAAGCCTTTTGACAGAGCTTCGGGATCTAAAAACAAAGTTAAGAAATGCAGGCGTTTTATCGACGTAGTTGCGACTGATTAAGCCCCTAATACAAAAGCAGTATTCAACTAGAGTACTGCTTTTTCTGCTTAATATCTTCAAGCGGAGAACATATAGACTTTTCGGTATCTACCACGTACCGCTTACATACACCTTATTTTCTTCGCATAGCCTCCTTAACAACCATACTTTTGCTATAAAAAGTGATGACTTGATCAACATTTTCTCGGAAATGAACAATAGCTATTTCAAATTACGTGCTTTTTTTATGTAAAGACAAACTACATATAGTTTGCGGCTAGGTAAAACCATCTCATTAACCAAATTGCTTCCCTCTGCCGGTTAGAGGGAAGCTCTTTTTGTTTTAGGGCTTTTATGTACGTAGATAGCCGCTATTATTCAATTGATGTAGCGTAAGCGATATATTCGTTTACAATAGGCAGGTCAGCTTCTGCCCAGTCGTAGTCAAGCAATTGATCTATCGCTACCCATATCGCCTGAGCATGCTCCAGCGCTTTTACTTCGCCAGATTGTAGGCTGCAGACAAAAGGGTAGATTATTAGAATGATGAAGGTAGAACATCCAATTTTTATGTGTTGATAGCTTTTATTGTAAAGCTATTGATTTAATCTTGTGCATTTTTCCGTTATATAAGACATTTATGGTCCTTTTTGTTTCGCTATATAACTTTATCATAGTGACATGTCCGTCTTTCCATTGCAAGTCGATAGTTACGTTTCCTTTCGCTTTAATCCCATGGACATACCCCTTATGTGACCAATCCTTTGGCAGCGATGGCAATAGTTCGATATAGTTTTCATGGTTTTGAACTAACATTTCTGCGATAGCCGCAGTGCCTCCAAAATTTCCATCAATCTGAAAGGGTGGCCCTGCTGTCAGTAAATTCAAGTATGAGCCACCACCAGCACCATAATTAATCTGGTTATCTGTTCTAGGGGTAAGGAGCTGCCTGAATAATTTATATGCTCTTTCGCTATCTTTAAGTTTTGCCCAAAATATCATTTTATAAGCAATCGCCCAGCTTGGGCCATCATCTCCACGAACCTCTAGACTTTTCTTTGCCGCATTGGCAAATTCAGGTGTACCGTTTATAGTAATCTGGTCGGCAGGGTAGACCCCGTAGAGATGTGAAATATGGCGGTGCTGAGGATCAGTTTCTTTATAATCCTCTAGCCATTCCATAATGCGGCCATCCCCCGCGATTTGAGCAACGGGTGGGAGCTGTGGCAGTTTAGCTCGTAGTGTGTCACAAAAATTGTCCCGTAATCCTAAAAGATCATTTGCTTTAATCAGATTTCTGAACAACTCATTGGTAATCTGGTTATCTATCGTAGGCCCCATGCAGACATTGGCGTGTGTTCCATTGGGCAGAAAAAAAGCATTTTCAGGTGATACGGACGGTCCTGTGACCAACCATTTTTTTGTAGGATGCAACATCAGTGCCGCATTATAGAACTGAGCTGCACCTCGCAAAATAGGGTAAATTTTCTTTAAGTAATCGAGGTCTTGCGTATAGGCAAAGTGATTCCATAGGTTATTGCAAAGCCATCCAGACCCTGCATTGGCTATACCCCATGAGGCCGCTTCACCAGGTTCGGTATACCCCCAAATGTTGGTGATAACGTGTGCGACCCACCCTGGCGCATTATAGTAAGCTTTGGCCGTTTTCGCACCGTTTTCGATTAGGCCTGAAACCAAATCAGCCAATGGGAGATCCAGCTCACTTAAATTTGCTGCTCCCAAATGCCAGTGGTTCATCTGTACATTGACGTCCAAGTGATAATCACCGTTCCAAGGGGTTCGTATTTGGTTGGCCCAGAGACCCTGAAGATTTGGGGGAAGCAGACCTACACGAGTGCTGCTTATACTGAGATATCGACCATATTGAAAGAATAAGGAACTTAGCTCAGGATCCGCTCCGGGTTCTTTTTGATAGTTTTTTAACCGCTCATCGGTGGGGATCTCTCCTTGGTTAAAGGTGCCAAATGATAACGATAGACGATCAAATAATGTGGCATATTTTTTTCTGTGCTCAATAAACTCACCATTCCAGGACGTTGACAGCGCCGTTCGCAAGTGCTTTTCGCTATTCGCCAAATACTCATTTCCTTTATAATCCGTATCAGTAACGACTTGGAGTATGACCTCATCTGCTGATGTAATGATAATCTTGTCTTTTTCGTAAGCTATGGTACCGCCCTTGACTTTCGTTGATACTCTTGTGATAAATTTCATTCCTTTGCCATTGATACCATTGTCTAGTTGTCCGAGCATGACCAATTGGTTTCCATTGACTTCATAAGTTGCCTTTTCGGCGCGGTTTAAGCTGATTTCGATCGAAATGCTTTTTGGCTTATCTGCCCTCAAACGAATAAATCCGGCATCGGTATTAAAACTAGTGAAATACTCTCGACTGTATTTTATCCCGTCTAAGACGAATGAGGTCGAGGCCTTCGCGGCTTGGATATCGAGCTCCCGCCTATAATTGTTCGGTTTCGCATTTTTATCGAGGTCGTATTTAATATTTAATGCCCCCATCGTTTGGAAGCAGCCCCATTGTGGTCCTCCAGAGCCCGGTCCAGTACAGATAAAATACTTATTGATCAGATCCTGTGCAATTTCATTTTTGCCCGCAAGTAAAAGCGAACGGATTTCCGGGAGATATTCGTTTGCACGGTAGTTATTCGCATCTTGTGGCGAACCCGACCAAAGTGTGATATCATTTAGTGTAATATCCTCCTGCAAAAGTCCACCATTTGGCATCATGCCCATTTTACCGTTTCCCAGTGGTACATATTCTTCCCATTGGGTAGCAGGGTGATCATACCAAAGTACCAGGTTAGGATTACTGTTTTGGCATACCGCTGCCAAAGGCAGCGATAGTATCGCCAAAAGGATAATACCGATATTTATTTTATGGCTCATTGTAAAAACTGTTTAGACTAACTTTGTTTTCGGGCATTCCCTTTTCCGATAAAGGAATAACATATACACCTGCTATAGTTACATTGCTATCATCAATAGAGGATGTCGTGATAAAGAGTTCATTCATCTCCGGCCCGCCAAAAGTACAGGAAGTAGGATTGAGGCAAGGTAAAGGTATTTCATCGATGACTTTGGCTTTTATTAAATCAAAAACAATGATTTTAGCTCCAGCCCAATTAGCAATATAAAGTTTATCGTTCGTAGATATACACATACCGTCTAAAGTAGTTCCATCAGTAAGCTTAAAAATCTCTTCGATCATTGTAAATTGATCCTGCTCGTAAACGAACTTTCGGATGGAGTTTATTTTGGAATCTATAAAGTAAATGTAAGGCTTACGAAAAACAATCCCATTTGAAATAGTGACTCCTTTTAATAGGGGGCTGACTTTTACGCCATCGATCTTATACAGGGTGGCATCCGGAAGCAATGGTGCATCAGGCCCATTGTTGAGATTGTTCATGCTCCCCAATAACCAGTTCCCATTCCAATCTACCCGTCCGTCATTAAATCTAAAATTCGCTTGAGACTCAGGTTGGCATACGAAATAGATTTGCCCGGTTTCCACAATGTAGGTATGGATTCCGCTTTCCAGCGCAATAAGAATCTGAGCCGTATCCTCTGTTAGCGCAACGCAGCTGATATAATCATTAAATACGACCGAATGGGTCTGCCTGGTCGCATAATTCCATCTATACAGCGTTTTTTTTAAAATATCCACAAAGTATAAGGTTTGGATTCGTTCATCCCAGATTGGCCCTTCCCCAAGAGTGAGGGAACGCGGATGGACGGTCTGTAATTTCATTGTCTTTTCCACTTTTTGTTCGATTTTAGTTCAGTTTTAATTGATGGCTTTTAAAGTCAGGACAACACTTTTTCTGTTATTGTTTAGCACTGGGTTTAGACCTATTTTCATCAGGAAGTCACCTGATAGGATAAGGTCTGAAGCAATCCAGCTGTTTGCGTCATGGAGATTGATTTCCTGTATTTTGTATTTTTTTTGTGGATCCAGCCCATACCAGCGCACGGGTGTCGGCGTCTTGGAGACCTGCCCATATTGCACAAGATAGTTGAACATTATGGCCTCCGATTTGTCCTTGTTTACATACGCTATGCTGGCATGATTGTCTTTACGGGGATCTGCAAGCCGATATAGATCGCCATGCCAAATGATATGTTTATATTGATCATAGGTTTTTACAGCTTGTTGCGCAAATTTAAGCTCCTCACTCGTTAATTCTTCCAGGTTTAGATCAAAACCCATTTTCCCCATCATAGCGACATCTATTTTGAATTTTAATTCTTGCTTTCCAAAGGTTGTGACATGATTTACGCTAGCAATAGCCGGGAAAAACAACGAATTTTCATATTGCATAAATATCCGGTCAAAGGGGTCGGTATTATCACTCGGCCAATATTCAGTAAAATATTGCAGCGAGCCATAGTCAATTCGGCCACCCCCGCCCGAGCATAACATCATTGGGACAGTAGGATACTTTTGACGAAAGCGATCCAATACTTGATAGAGCCCTTTAGTATAGTCAACATAAAAATTATTTTGATCTTTCTGGTAGAAGGAGTGTGCATTGTAGATTACGGCATTACAGTCCCATTTTACATAGGCAAGGCCAGGATTTTTTTGAAAAAGCTCATCCAGTATATGGAAGACAAAATCTTGAACTTCAGGATTGGAAAGGTCCAAAACGAGCTGATTTCGAAAGTAATATTCCTCTCTCTTTGGTTGTTTTACGACCCAGTTTGGTTTTTTTTCATACAACTCACTTTTGGGACTTACCATTTCGGGTTCAACCCAAATCCCGAATTTGACATCTTTATCGCTGGCTTCCTTCACAATGGAAATTAAGCCGTTAGGTAGTTTCGACTTATTTTCGCTCCAATCTCCGAGAGCTGAAGTATCCGCGTTCCTTGGGTATTTGTTACCAAACCAACCATCGTCCAATAAAAAAAGATCAACGCCAAGTTTTTTAGTGTTATCCAACAAATGAGATATCTTTTGCTCGTCAAAATTAAAGTAGGTACTTTCCCAATTGTTCAACACTGTATATCTTTCTCCATAACCATCAATTAGCCTTCTTTTTCTGGCCCAATCATGGATATTTCGGCTTCCGTCTCCAAGTCCATTTGTAGATACTGTAAAGCTGAATTTTGGGGTAAAAAAATCTACACCCGGTGCCAGGGAATAATGGGCTGCGTAATTATTTATGCCCGCTACAACCCTTAAGTTGTCTTGCGGATCTTTTTCAAAGTCCACGCGAAAGTTGCCACTCCAGTCGAGCCCGCCTATGAGCACAGTACCTTCATGTTCATTGATAGAACCGTCGAGTCCCAGCGCAAAATACGATGAACGGAACAGATTTGTCCTTGTACCAAGCTTGCTGTCAAGAGTCTTAATGCCATGTGTTAGCTTTTCATCTTCACGCTGCATTTCTGCAATCCAGTCACCATGGAAACTTCTTAAATAAAAGTCTTCTCCTTTGAGACTTAGATTTGCCGATGCGTATTTGATGAGTTTTACATTTTTTTTCTCATTGTGTTTTATGACTGCCCATTGCTCAATGACATTTTCCTCGTAGTTTGTCAGGTAATGTAATTCCACATGGAAAGCGTATAGTTCATCTTTAAGCTGAATGATTAGTTCCTTTTTATTGTTGTCCAGCGTTCTTAACTGTTGGTCCACGAATTTCAAATCCAAGGATTGATTTCCGTCTGCATGTTCGACACTTATGGCAGGCTCCAGGAGGTTTCTGGTGCCAGAAGCAGTATAGGCAGACTGGTACATATTGGTGTAATCATGGCCCTGTTTGTACTGATTGGCCAGTTGCCTGTACTCGATATGGTCTTGCAATTTTTTTCCTAAGTAAACCATGTTTACATCCTTGTTTTCTTCAATTGTCAATACTAACGACAGGTTTTTTGTTTCCAACACAATGTTTTTCATTGTCTTTAACATAAGTTGTGTTTGTTGTCCTACAGCAATGCTTGCAAATAGTGCCACAAATAATAACAGCGAGTATTTTTTCATTTCATATGGATTAAAAGTTTTCGAAACTGTATTTTATATGATGTTTGTACTGATCCCCCGGAAGTAATAAGGCCGATGGATATATATTTACGTTTGGTGAATTGGGAAAGTAATGTGGCTCACAGCATAAACCTTGGAAGGGTTTAAATTTCCCCGAAAGATGGTTCCCAAAATATATTTGGATACCCGGGTAATCAGAAGAAATTGTCAGTCTACGACCAGTGTCAACATCGAGTATCGTAGCGACACGTTGAACCTGATCGCTTGGTTCAATGCAGTAGTTGATATTGCCTATTTTTTCCTTTAAAGTATGTACAGATTTAAATGTTGTCAGATCGAAGATCGTATTTTTGACCTTTTTTCGATAAGGCGGTACAGGAAGGTGCAGGTCACTTAGGGGGGTGTAATATTCTGCGTTCACTTGTAACTGGAGGTCGTCTATGGACTCCCTATTGTCTGAAAGGTTAAAGTAACTATGGTTTGTAATATTGACAATTGTGGCAGCATCGGCTTTGGCATGATAAATTATAGTCAATATATTATCTTCGGAAACTTCGTAGCGAACTTTTACGATTAGGTTCCCGGGATAGCCCTCATCTCCAGCAGGACTTAAGATTTGCATTTCCAGACTATTTTCAGTACGGCTCGTTAGCTCCCAATATTTTTTATCAAAACCGATAAACCCACCATGGAGATGATTTTTTCCGGCTTCGTTACGAGACAGTTGTATGCCCGAATTGAGTAAGTTAAACTTACCATTTTCAATTCGGTTTGCATATCGCCCAACAGTACAACCGAGATAATGCTCGTCCTTTTTATAATCTGCTATTGCTTTATATTTTAATACGGTGTCGATGAGTTTTCCATGTTTGTCAGGTACCCGAATTGAAACAATCCTGCAGCCCCAGTCCAGTATCTCCACACGCATATTACGTTTGTTTTTTATTAAAAAACTCTTCATATGTAACTATTCTTTTTGTCTAGCTCCGATTTGATAATTTGATTTTTTTAAGATCGCTTGTTTACTTAACGCAGCAATTTGATATTGGTCACTATCGCACAAATTTAATCAGAAGAGAAGAAGCTAATGATAGAGTTAATTTTCATTTAAATGGATTATATTATTATTTGCCACAATCTGCAGCCGATCGCTGGAGCAGATTTATGACGACAATAAAAAAATCCATTAATACGCTTATTTAGTGCATCTCACAAAATGCAGTAATGGACTATCTTAGCAGCATTGAAAAACCAATATTATGATAGAGACGAAGTATAGAAAAGTTTTTATGTTCAGTTTAGTAGCCTCTTTGGGTGGTCTTCTTTTCGGATTTGATATCGCCATCTTTTCGGGTACCATTCCATTTATAACCCCCCTTTTTGAGCTTTCGCCGGGTGAATTGGGATGGGTGGCTAGCTGTCTGTATGTCGGTTGCGCTATTGGCTCTATTGGGTTTGGTAAAATTACCGAGCTTATGGGTAGAAAAAGCTCACTTGTCCTGGTGTCAATTATATTTATCATTTCATCCATACTGATGGGCTTGGCAAATACAGCCGGAGAATTGATACTGTGGCGTATTGTTGCAGGATTTAGTGTCGGTGGGGCGTCTATATTATCACCCCTTTATATAGCCGAAATAAGTCCACAAGCAATCAGAGGCAAGATGGTCACTTTAAATCAATTGGCCATCGTGATCGGTATACTACTCGCTTATAATTCCAACTATTTTTTATCACATCTTGAGCTTAACTGGCGTCTGATGTTTATGAGCGGCTGTCTACCGGCCGGACTTTTTATCATTGGTGCATTTTTCCTTCCCGAAAGCCCGAAATGGCTAATCTATAAAGATAAGGTGGAGCGTGGCAGGAAAGAACTCGAAAAGATTGTCGGGGCCAATCAGGTGGATGAGGAGGTTAAGGCCATTCAGTCACTGAAAGTCCCAAAACAAAAAAGAGATATCAAAAAATCTGTTTTATTGATCTTTTCAAAAAAAACATATCTCTTTTTACTACTGATAGCTATTGTCGTCGCTGTCTTCCAGCAGATCTCCGGAGCAAACGCCGTATTATTTTATGCTCCAATTATTTTTGACAAAGTGGGGATGGATGTGAATAATCAGCTCCTTATTCAGATTCTGATTGGATCGGTCAACCTTGTTTTTACACTTTTGGCTATTCGACTGGTCGATCGGGTAGGACGAAAAAAGCTGATGGTAACAGGGGCTGGTTTAATGGCTATTTTACTTGTTCTTATTGGTTTGTCTTTTCAAGGAACCTATATTCCACAGTCCTTGGCCAGTGTTTTCGTTTTGTTATTTATAGGAATTTATGCGGCTACCTTGGCACCGGTGACCTGGGTGATTATATCGGAAATCTTTCCGATGGAAATACGCGAACAGGGAATGGCCATTGCTTCCGCATTTCTATGGGCTGCTTGTTTTGGAATTACCTATGTTTTTCCGGTAATGATAGACATGTTCAGTGCCTTCCAGTCATTCTTGACCTTTGCTGGGCTATGCGCCTTTTATTTTGCTTTCTTGATCGCAGTAGTTCCTGAAACAAAACATAACAAAGTATAGCGATTCGTGCTCTAAACAATCTAAACTATAATAATATAATGCGAGATATGAATAATAAAGTCGTTGTCGTGACAGGCGCAGGAAATGGAATCGGAAAGGGGATCGCCGAGCTGATGGCAGAAAGAGGAGCGAAGGTTATTCTGGCGACAAAATATGATGAAGAAGGGTATCTTCTTGAGAAAGCCCTGAAGGCACAAGGCTATTGGGCCTGTTATGTGCAAACGGATGTTAGTAATGAGGAAAGTGTGAAAAATATGGTCAGCCAAGTACTGAAACTAACCGGAAAAATTGATGTTTTGGTAAATAATGCCGGCATAACAATTTTCAAGTCTATTTTAGATGCGACAGTCTCTGATTGGAATAAAGTGATTGATACCGATTTGAAAGGTGTTTTTCTGTGCAGCAAATATGTTGCGGCGGCAATGATTGAAAACAAAGATGGAGGCAGTATCGTCAATATCTCTTCCAACCATGCTTACCGTACATTACCTGACACGGAGATGTATGCCGCGGCTAAGGGTGGGGTCAATGCCATGACACGCAGTATGGCTATAAGTTTGGGTCAGTTCGGAATTCGGGTGAACGCAGTATGTCCGGGGTTTACCGATACCAATCACTATCAACATTGGCTTGCAGAAAAAGAAAATCCAGAACAGGTTGAAAAGGAGATCTTTGGTCTGCACGCATTGGGCAAGATATCGACACCGGGAGATATTGCGGAGCTTGTATTCTTTTTGTCTGCAGACAGCAGTAAAAATATTACCGGAAGTGATTTCCTGATCGATGGTGGTCTGACGGCAAAATTATATCACTCAGAAAAATTTTAAACATGAAAATAACAGGATATAGATTATATAAAGTACCGCCGCGATGGCTTTTTTTAAAGATTGAGACGGACGAGGGAATAGTGGGCTGGGGGGAGCCCATTGTGGAGGGGAAAACAGATACTGTTATGGCGGCTGTCAGAGAATTGATGGAACAGCTCCTGGAGAAAGATCCACGTTTTATTGAAGATCATTGGAACATGATGTACCGGGGTGGATTTTATAGGGGCGGTCCAGTTTTAATGAGTGCAATTTCAGGTATAGACCAGGCACTTTGGGATATTAAGGGGAAATATTTCGATGCTCCTGTCCATGAACTGATCGGGGGAAAATGCCGTGATAAAATGGATGTCTATTCCTGGGTAGGTGGCGACGAACCGCAGGTTATCATCGAAGAGATCAAAAAAGTTGTGGATCGTGGTTTTCATACAGTCAAGATCAATGGGACCGGAAGACTCCGATATTTGGATTCTTTTTTGGAAATAGATAAGCTGCTCGAGCGGATGGCTCTGATCCGGGAATATTTTGGTAATGACATTAACATTGGTATAGATTTCCATGGGCGTGTGCATAAGCCGATGGCTAAAATTCTGATAAAGAAATTGGAGGAATTTAACCCCTTATTTATTGAAGAACCTCTGCTTTCCGAAAATTTTGAAGGTATTGTTGAACTGGCTAAAAATACAGCTATACCCATTGCATTGGGAGAGCGCCTATTCTCCCGATGGGATTTTAAAAAAGTATTTGAATCTGGTGTCGTGGATATTATTCAACCCGACCTATCGCATGCTGGAGGAATTACAGAATGCAGAAAAATTGCCGCCATGGCCGAAGCGTATGATGTCGCTCTGGCACCACATTGTCCCTTGGGGCCTATAGCCCTTGCAGCTTGCCTTCAGCTTGATGCGGTCAGTTACAATGCGGCTATTCAGGAGCAAAGTTTAGGAATTCATTATAACGAGTCTAACGATTTACTTGACTACATTAAAAATCCTGAAATATTCGATTACCAAGATGGTATGGTATCCATTCCCACGGGAAGTGGCCTTGGAATAGAAGTGGATGAAGAATATGTGCAAAAGATGGAACAGGTGGGCCACAACTGGCATAATCCGATCTGGCGTCACAAGGATAACTCAATTGCTGAATGGTAAAAAAATCTAACTATGCGTTTTTTAGAAAAAATTAAACTAGGGGAACCGGTGCTAGGCCCGTTCTCCAAAACATCTGATCCATCCATGATCGAAGCGATGGGGTATGCCGGTTTCGATTTTATTATTATTGATTTGGAACATGGTCCAAATACCATTCTGAATGCTCAAAACCTCATTCGAGCCGCAGAGATTTCGGGCACTTTTCCTGTGATTCGAGTAGCGGAAAATACCGCTACAGCTATTGGTAAAGCATTGGATGCCGGCGCAAAGGGTGTGCAGGTTCCGCAGATAACGACAGCTGAGGAAGCTCGCCTGGCGGTATCCCACGCTAAATTTGCCCCCATGGGCATGCGTGGTGTTTGTCGGTTTGTTCGCGCAGCTGAATTTTCAAACAAAGATCGATTCGATTATTTTCGAGAAGCCAACCAACAACATCTTATTTTACAATTGGAAGGGCAGGAAGCCATAGCCAATTTTGAAGATATCATTCTAGTCGAAGGCATTGATGTTATATTTCTAGGCCCATACGATCTGTCTCAGGCGCTCGGTGTCAGTGGTCAGATCAACCATCCACTTGTGTTGGAAAAAATACAGTATGTGATAGAAAAATGTAAATCCAGAAATATAAAATCCGGTGTTTTTACCGATAAGATCGAAGACGCAAAAAGATGGATTGCCCTAGGTGTCGATTACATATCCTTTTCTGTGGATGTTGGGATTGTCCAGGAAGCGAGCAAGTCTATTATTCAGCAACTTACTCGCTAGATAGACCTTAAAGTTCTGATTAATGTAAGTGCTGTTTATTAAATCTAATACTATTTTTTATTCGTAAAGAGAGACTCTTGGGCCTCTCTTTTTTATTGTCTCTGTCGAAGATAAGAAAACGATACCTGCAACTGTTCCGCAATGGAAGGGCCTGCATGGTTTCCACTTGCTTCGAATAAACTTGAACCTATTCCTACCGCCGCCGCGCCGCCTCCAAACCAATGATCTAGATTTGATTGCTCGAGCTTTATTCCGCCCGTGACCATAAACTGGAGATTTGGGAATAAAGGTTTGACCGCTTTGAGAAAATTAGGTCCCAAGACATCTCCCGGAAATAACTTTATAAGTGAAACACCGCATTTTTCCGCCGTATTGATCTCTGTCGGAGTCATGCATCCGGGAATCCATAATTTCCCTTTTTCTTGACATACAGTGGCAATTTCAGGGTCAACAATAGGACTTACGATGAAATCTGCTCCTTCGTTCAGAAAGTGCTGGGCGTCTTCAGCCGATTTTATCGTTCCTATACCCAGGGTTAGGTCGGCATGTTTTCTGGCATTTAGCTTGTTGAAATTCTCCCTTGCCTTGGCACCCCTATTGACAAACTCGAAGACACGGACGCCGCCCTCATAACACTGTTCGACAATGTCAAAACAGCGTTCAATGTCATTATCGTAAAAAACAGGAATTATAGGGTGGACAGCTATTTTTGTTAATACTTCTTGCATGGCATCAATTTTTAAAGTTTAATAAAATCCCCCTCTACAAATAACTTATCAAATCCGATCTTGGTAGCAAAGTCAATTACTTCCTGTCCGGATAAATCGGTCGTGATAGCCTTGATCAATCCCGCCATAAAAGCATCCCCACTGCCTATGCGGTCAATAAGCGCGCTCGTTTCAAATCTTTGTGACACGAAATCTGCTTTTGGAGAATGGTAAGTTGCGTAGAGGAGGTTGTGTTTGGCATCCTTCATAAAACGGAAGGTATTGGCAATCTGCTTGCAGTTGGGATAGCGCTCGAATATTTCTTTCGCGACGCTTTTTGCATGGTTCACATACTCATCTTGGGGAGTATTGTGATCAAAATGTGCTTCTATAGTGGTGCCCAACATTTTATTCGCTGCCCAAATATTACCCATGATCACATCCGCATATTCAACCAGCGCCGGCATGACTTCGATAGGATCTTTTCCATATTGCCATAGCTTACTTCGATAATTGAGATCCACAGAAACTGTAATACCTTTGGCCTTTGCGAGCTTTAGGACTTCGAGGCATACCGCTGCAAGGTTTGTGTTCAATGCAGGTGTCAATGCCGTAAAGTGAAACCAGGTAATTCCTGCTAATATCTTATCCCAGTCGATACTGCCAACCTGGAGCTGGCTGAAAGACGAGTACTTCCGGTCGTAAATTACTTCTCCGTTGCTCAGGCCATTGGGAGAAAGAAGAAAATAAGAACCAAGCCGGTCTCCCTGAAATAATATTTTTGAGGTATCCACCTGCTGATCTTCGAGGACCTGACGTATTTCGTGCGTCATGGCATTTTCAGGTACAGCTGTTACATAGCGTACAGGGATTTTCAGCTGTGCCAGGGCGACAGCAACATTTGCCTCGGATCCACCTGGATAAATGTCTAGTTTATTTTTTTCGAAAAAACGTTCAGATATGGATTGGAGGCGAACTAGCAACTCCCCAAAACATAGAATTTTGTGATTGGACATAACGCAATAAAAGTATCGATTACGTTCAATTCTGAAATGTACAATCAGCCTGACTTAATGGACTTTTTTATTGTCTGTTTTTAGGCTGTCTCTGTAATGGGTAGGCGAGACGCCCATATGTTCCTTAAACAGACGGGAGAAATAATATTGATCCTCAAAGCCCAGTTCATAAGAAATAATAGAGACCCTCTTTTCTGAGAACTGCAATAAATAACATGCTTTTTGGATCTTGAGGTGATTTAAATATTCAATTGGCGAATAGCCCGTACGGTTTTTAAACAGTTTGCTGAAATGGGAAACCGATAGGTGGACATTGTCTGCTATTTCTTTTAATCCCAGTCTATTCCCAATATTTTGCTGCAGAAAGGCTATTGATATATCAACGACGTCTGTGTCGGTCGTCTCGATATTCTTGAATAATTCTGGGAAAAGATAGCCGCTGAAGAAATTTGGAAGACTCATGGAAATATAGTTAAGGATTTCTTTGCTATATCCTCTTTGCAGCAGTCTACAATAGCGGTTGAAGATTTGGACCAGTTCACCATCAAAAGCCAGCTTGTTGTGCTCTTTTTGCACTTTTTTGTAGATCTCTGCTATAATTAAAGCGGTATGGCTACCATGGAAATGCATCCAATAGATCGTCCACGGCATAGTGTAGTTCGCATGGTAAAAGTGTGGTGTATTTGCCGGAATTAAAATAAACTCGTTTGCTTCCAGGATATATTCTCTATGATCAACCCCTACAATCCCGCTACCATCAACACAGTGTAAAAGAATATGCTCAGGACAGCCCTCAGGACGGTCGCAATAATGGTTTTTCGCTTTCGGATAATATCCAATGTCAGTCAGGTAAAACGAATTAAACTGCCGATCTTTGGTGTTTTCCTTGATAATAAGCGGTGGGATAACAACCCTTACTTCTCCTTCAAAACCTTCTAATTTTTCAACACTCTCCATAGCGTAATATTTTTTAACAAAAAGCCATTTAGTTTACAGATATCATAAGTAGACGAAATGTGGTATGACTATCTAGACGCAGACTTCAATTCAGAAATTTTATTTTGGTTATCGTATGATACAAACTTGAAATAGCCACTTAAATTAGGCGAATTTTTTTGTTTATTAAAAAAAAATGTAATAAAGTGTTGCTTTAAATAAATTGAAATACATCTTTAGAACTAAAAAAAAAAGGATAAAGTTGACGCCTTCTGACGAAAACATCGATAAAAATTCGCTTTTAATCAATATTTCCATTTTTACAAGAAAATAGTCTATTTCTATCTTTTAAAAACGGTTTACCTTTCGGTTATAATAACTAGGGAATTTATTAAACCAAATGTAATGACAAAAACCAAAATTAAACCAAGGTGGTGTGTCTTCGGCACACTATTCATTGTCCTTTTTTATTTTACCTACACGATACCGGTTCTAGGGCAACAGCATGCTTCGGTAAATGTGAAGGGGACGGTCCGGGATAGTCTTCAACATCCTATTCCAAATGTGAGCGTACGGTTGAGCGGTGGTAAAGTAGTCGCCTCCACAGACAGGGATGGGATGTTTACGATCAATGTTCCTGCAAATGCGACTTTACTCTTCAGTAGTGTGGGATACAATGAAACCAGTGTAGCTATTGGTAACCAAACGCAAATCGATATACAGTTAGTGTCCTCCAATATTGGCCTTGAAGAAATCGTTATCGTTGGTACTTCCATGAAACAGAAAGACCTGACCGGAGCGGTAGTCAGTTTGGGAGAGTCTACCTTAAATGAACGGCCTGTAACGAGCGTGAATGAAGCCTTACAAGGGAAAGCGGCCGGAGTTTTCATTCAAACAAATCCACAGCCTGGGGGAGATGCCAATATCAAAATCCGGGGAAATAATTCAATGCAGTATGGTGGGAATCCAATCTATGTTGTGGACGGAATTATTATGGAGTCGGATTTCAATATGCTGAATTTAAATGATATAACTTCCATCAATGTACTCAAGGATGCATCATCAACGGCACTTTATGGTTCGCGAGGAGCACAGGGAGTAGTCGTTATTACGACAAAGAAAGGCAGCCGGGGAGAGGGGCAGATCAATTACGATACTTGGATAGGTTTTCAGAATTTTGCAAATACCGATCTTACGCTCGGGGCCAAAGATAGTTATGAGTTGCGGATAGATGCCTTAGAAAATGCCGAATCTGTAGGCGGAAAGTTTTATAAAAATAATCCCGGTGCGAGCAGACAGGATTTTATAGCTAAAGAACTTTTCGGACCCGGAAAATTGTGGTTTGCCGATTACGAGAAAGAAAGCTACAAACAAGGGAAGTCCTTTAATTGGCTTGATGCTGTTACCCGTACGGCCATTGAACACAATCACTCCCTCTCTTTTTCCGGTGGCAATGACAAAGGATCCTTCTACCTGAGTTTTGGGTACAACAATAAACAAGGCCTGGTGAAAACGTCAAATTATAAGCGATATACGGGGCGAGTTAACGTAGAACGCATGATAAAGCCTTGGCTGAAAGTGGGAACAAATACATCCTTTACAGCTACGAAAGATGATTACGTCGACGGGAAAGTATTTCAGGTCGCGCAAAATGCAAATCCATTGTTACCGATCAGCCAGGATTCCCTGGTTTTAGCCTGGGGCAATAATTGGGATGTCAACCTTGAAAATCCATTGAATACCATGCGGATAGATAAAGATCGTTTAAGAAATAAATTACTTTCATCAAACTATGTCAATATCTCTCCCATAGCTGGGCTTAATATACGGTCGACCTTCTCAGTAGATTTATTGCAGAGCAAATATTACGAGTATATCCCTAGTGACATACAGCAAGCTAAAAGAGATTCCTACAGAGGAAAGGCAAGTCACAATTTCAACCATAACAATAATTTTCAGTGGGATAATTCCGTCTCTTATACAAAAAATATAGGCGTACATCATTTAGATGGAATGGTAGCGACCAATTTTAGTCAGAATTCAAATGACTATACAAACGTTACCGCCCGGGATTTTCCGATTGATGATTTCGGATATTATAATCTTGGTGCAGCTTATGACAAGCTCAATTTTTCCTTAGGTTCTGATTTTATCAGTTCAAGGATCATGTCTTATGTGGCGAGATTCAATTACAACTATGACAATAAATATTATGCGACAATTACAGGACGGTACGACGGCTCATCAAAGTTTCCTCAAGGAAAACAATGGGGTTTATTTCCTTCTGTGGCACTTGCTTGGGACATATCGCAGGAATCATTCCTAAAAGACAATGGTACGGTCGATCTTCTTAAACTTCGCATGGGGTATGGCCAGGTCGGCAACCAGCGGATTCCTGATTATGCGTTTTATAGTTTGTACTACCCTTCCTATACCTCAGGCAGTGTCATTTTTAATTCAAATGGGCAACGGGGAACAACAGATTTGACCTGGGAAAAACAGAAACAGTTGAACATAGGGGTAGATGCTTCATTTTTTGGGAAGAGGATCAATTTGACAGCTGAATATTTCAATATTGTCAATTCTAACCTGCTGATGAGACGTTCACTTTCTACGTTGACCGGTTACAACTCAGCGATAGTTAACATTGGTGAGATGACAAACAAAGGCATGGAATTTACCCTGGATGCTAAAATAGTCCATCAGGAAAACTTTAAGTGGAATCTAGGGGCGAACATATCGTTTGACAAAAATCGGATTACAAAATTATTTGGCGATGTCGATGCGGTTTACAACTTCGGTGGATTTTCAGGTACAGACATCCAGCGCGAAGGAAACTTCTTTTTGGGGAGGTCTCTAAACACGATATACATGTTAGAATTTGATCGCATCATTCAGGAGTCCGATATGGATTATGTCAACAGTCTGGATCTTCCAGGTAAAAAATTGCAGCCGGGCGATATCCTGCCCAAGGATCAGCAAGCACCCGGTGAAGCGGGATATGGTATCATTGATCAGAATGACCGGGTTATTATCGGTAAAAAAGACCCCAAATTTTATGGTGGATTTTCATCCAGCTGGGGCTACAAGAATGTTGCTTTGAACGCCGTGTTCGTCTATAGTTATGGCGCTAAGGCACTGAGTGGCTTTTATGAAGGACTCATGTCCGGGACAGGCTATGGTGCCGCACATCAGGATATGTTGGACAGATGGACAGCAGATCATCCAAGTACAAGCATCCCGAGAGCGAACTATGATAACTCACTGCGATTTGGGAGTGGCGAAACATCCTGGGGAGTACAGGACGCCTCGTTTTTACGTTTGGCAACACTTTCGCTGGCCTATGATTTTTCGAAAGATTTCTTAAAGAAGATCGGTCTGAATAGTCTGAAGTTGAATGTTTCGGGAAATAACCTATTCAATATCACAAAATATAAAGGTTATGATCCCGAAAATGGCGATTGGTATCCTACCGCCAGAACATTTGTTGTCGGTTTAAATGTTGGCCTGTAATAATATAATAAAAAAGAGAATCCTATGAATATCAAAATATTGAAATCGTTGTCACTTGTCGCAATAGCATTGTTCGTGAACGGTTGCTCGCTTCATGAAGCACCCAAAACGGCATTGACTGAAGAACAAGTTTATGGTGATGAAGAGAACATTAAATTATTGCTGTCCGGTTTGTACACGCAATGGCGTAATACGAAGCAAGATCGTGGCGGGTTTATGTTTAATTTAGGGACGGATGAAGCTAAACAAGGGAGTCAGCAAATACGGGAAAGTAGTATTCAAGGCTCGTTGGATACCTATAGTTCAGGATTAAATGCCGCGAATACTTCATTGGCCGAACAATGGAACAAACGCTGGCCAGTGATTACCGCTGCTGCCAAAGCTATATTTTATGCCAAGACACCTTCATTGCAAGCCCAGGCTCGTTTTATCCGGGCAACGCTTAATTTTGAATTGGTCATGCTTTGGGGGCCAATACCGATCATTGATCTCAATAATATGCGGGAGGCCCGGCAACCAGAGAAAGACGTATTTGAACTTATTATTGAAGATCTGGAATTTGCGAGTAAAAACTTGGCTGATAGCCAGGCAGACAAAAAAATCCCGACCAAGGCGGCGGCTTTGGCGCTATTGGGAAAAGTCTATCTGTCGGCTCCCACAGCGACCGGAATTCGTGACTATGAGAAGGCAGTGACCTGTTTCGATCAGGTTATTCCAAAGTATCAGCTGATCGAAAATTATGCTGATTTATTTAATACGACAATCAATCAAAATAGTAGTGAGTCCATTTACGCCTTTCAATTTATTAACATATCCCCAGATAATAACATGGCACAGCATCATGCTGGCTCTAGGGCTGTTGCAGATTTGGACGGAAACTGTTACTTTGGAGGTTATGACCTTATTATGCCAACCGCCTATTATTATAATGACAAATCAAAAGGTGGAATTTGGGAGCCTGGAGATACCCGCAAACAAGGTAGTATACGCTATGATTTTACCTTACCTGATGGGCGCGTGCCTAAGATTACCTGGACCGGACAGCAAGATGAGCTTGAACCCCACACCAGAAAATTTGAAGATATACGAACACAAGGAAAACAGAATTTCTGGTATTCCGGTGGGCTCATTTATTACCTTCGTTTGGCAGACATTATTCTTTGTAAAGCCGAATGTCTTAATGAACTTGGTCGATCCGATGAGGCAATCCAGCTTATCAATAATACCGTTAGAAAGCGTGCTTTTAAAGGTAATATTCCGGTGGAGTACAACTGGCAAGGGCTTTCCAAAGAACAGCTGCGTGAGTCTATCATGGATGAGCGGATGCGCGAATTGGGTTTCGAGGGATGGCGGCGTATGGATTTGATACGTACTGGAAACCTGGTGAAATATGTTTCGGAACGCAATCCTTGGGCCAAAGCAAGCGGTACGATTAAAGCGTTTCACAATCGGTATCCCATTCCGGAGTCGGAAATCAAACAGAACGATCAGATTAATGAAACAGACCAGAATCCAGGTTATCAGTAACGAGGAATTGATCAGAAGCAAAAAAGGTCAGGATTATTATATCCTGACCTTTTTTGCTTCATTTTCTGTAGAATAATAAGATCAAGCGATAAAATAGTCCATCAATTCCATCAGATCCTTCATTCCCTACGGTGATATAATCAGATAACTTTGGGATAGTAGTAGCATGCCGATACCTGATGTATCCGTATGAAAATAACCAATTTTTGAAGCTTTCCCAGCCTGTGATTGAGTGTTGTTAGCCGGAAAGCTTAATCGCTGGGAAAATAAGACCAATGAGATAACCAATAAACGAACTATGAAGCTAATCTATTATTATTTGAGTTGTATTTGCCTTCTCCTGTTTCTCCATATCCCATATCAGCACTTGTTTGCACAGGCAAACAAATTTACGCTTACGGGATCCGTCTCCGATACCTTGGGTAGACAAATAGAAGGGGTCAGTGTCAGCATCAAGGGTCCTGCAGGAAAGCAGACCCGTACAGATCAAAACGGTAATTTTGTTCTGGAAGTCAACGAGGGCGCTACGCTTATTTTCTCCTTTGTGGGGTATGCGAGACAAGAGGTCGAAGTGAAAGACCGAAGTCCTTTGAACATTGTACTTGTAAGCAGCACTAGGGAGGTGGACGAAGTTGTGGTCACGGCATTTAGCCAAAAACAACGTAAGGAAGCAGTGGTAGGATCTGTTACATCAGTAGAGCCCGGAAAGCTAAAAATACCAGCAAGTAATCTGACCAATGCGCTTGCAGGACAAATTGCCGGTGTCATCGGCTTCCAGCGCTCAGGCCAGCCGGGGCAGGATAATTCCCAATTTTTTATTCGTGGTGTGACCACCTTCGGGTACCGCACAGAGCCCTTGATTTTAATTGACAATGTTGAGCTTTCTACGAATGACTTAGCACGTCTTAATGTAGACGATATTGCAAGTTTTGTCATTCTTAAAGATGCAAGTGCAACAGCGCTTTATGGTGCAAGGGGCGCAAATGGTGTTATTTTAGTCAGCACCAAGGAGGGAAAGGAAGGTCGTGCAAAAATCAATTTTCGTTCGGAACTGTCTGCATCGCAATCTGCACGTACAATTAAGCTGACCGATCCGCTGGATTATATGCGTCTTTACAATGAAGCTTCTTTGACCCGTGACCCTTCGTTACCCTTGCCGTTCACACCTACCAAGATCAGTAATACCGAAGCGACGATGACGGGCGCTTCAGGTAGCAATCCTTATGTCTACCCGGCTGTTGACTGGCTGGATATGCTATTTAAGAAAAATGCGCTGACGCACCGTAATAATGTCAGTGTGAGCGGAGGTGGTAATGTCGCACGGTATTTTATAGCAGGTAGTTACAACCAGGATTATGGCGTGTTGAAAACAGATGTAAGAAACAACAATAAGAATAATGTTAATTTCAAAAATTATCAACTTCGGTCCAATGTCAACGTCAATTTGACAAAAACCACAGAAATGATTGTTCGGCTTTCCGGTAATTTTAGTGAATATAGGGGGCCGATCACCGCGGATGGATCCTTTGCTTCGGATTTGTATAATGTTGCGATGCATACCAGTCCTGTGTTATTTCCGGCCTATTACGAACCTGATGAAGCCAATAGAAATACCAAGCATATTTTATTCGGTAATAATGGGACTGCCGGTGGTACGAGCGATAATAGTATCCTGTACAACAATCCTTATGCGCATTTATTGCGTGGGCAAAAAAGATCTTCGGAGTCCAGGCTCTCCGCACAGTTTGAATTGAACCAAAATCTTTCCTTCCTGACGGAAGGATTAAAATTCCGTGGATTGTTTAATACGAACAGATATTCCTATTTTGACTCCCAACTGGCGTATAATCCATTTTATTACAACATCAATACCTACGACGAACAGACAAATCAATACAGTTTGTTGTGGTTGAATCCAAGGCCCACGGGCAATAATGTCGCTACCGAATATTTAAATTACAATAGGGGTGAGCCTAATGCCAATACCTTTATGTATTTGCAAACCGCGTTGGATTATAGCCGAACCTTTGGTTCACATGGAATAAGTTCGACATTGATTGGCACCATGCAGGAGACCGTATATTCGAGTTCTCAAGATCCGAAGACCGGTCAATATACCTTGCCCTATTCCTTGCCATTTCGCAATATGGGACTGGCAGGCCGTTTGACATATTCTTACAAGAATAGATATTTTACCGAATTTAACTTTGGCTACAACGGATCCGAACGATTTTCCAAAGCCCATCGATTTGGCTTTTTCCCGACGATAGGAGCGTCTTGGGTCGTGTCAAACGAAGATTTTTGGAATAAGGAGGGCTGGTTTAATAAATTAAAGATACGTGCTAGCCATGGTTTGGTTGGGAATGATGCCATCGGAAATCAGCGCTTCTTTTACCTCTCTGATGTCGAGCTTGCGAATGGTCCGAACTGGGCTCAATTCGGATTTGCGAATCAATATGAAAGAAAAGGTGTTTTTATCCGAAGCTATCAAAATAATAACATTACCTGGGAAACCTCCCGCCAGACAAATTTGGCCGTTGAAGCCAGCCTGTTTAAAGGCTTGAATATTATTGCTGAGGTCTATAAAAATCATCGTTATGATATTTTAAGAGAGCGTTATATCCCATCAACTGAGGGGCTAGAGTCTACCGTAAGCACCAACTTGGGCAAAGTAGATTCTAAAGGTATTGATCTTTCTGCAGACTATTCCAAAAGTTTTACCAATGGTTTGTGGACCGCATTTCGTGGCAATTTCACCTTTGCCAGAAACAAATACAGCTACCTCGAAGAACCTAATTACGCAGAATCGTGGCGTCAATTTATAGGACAACCTATCAGTAGGCAATATGGTTATATCGCCGAACGCCTCTTTGTCGACGATCAGGAAGCGGCAAGTTCACCGCTTCAGTCCATGAAAGTTCAGGATGAATGGGGGAATGTTATTCAGGGAATTCTCCCGCAGGGTGGTGATATTAAATATCGTGATATGAACGGTGATGGTGTGGTGGATAATTTGGATATGGTCTTTATGGGATATCCCACAACCCCCGAAGTTGTCTATGGGTTTGGCTTTTCCACAGGATATAAAGGTTTTGATTTTTCAGCCTTCTTTCAAGGACAGACCCGGGTTTCACTTTTTATAGATCCTTGGCGTACGAGTCCCTTTGTACAGAGCCCTCAAAAGTATATTTACGGAAATACGCAGGTATTGCAAGAGTTTGCTGATAGCCATTGGTCAGAAGAAAATCAAAACCTCTATGCGCAGTATCCCCGACTTGGAACAAATGTATCTTCGGTTGCCAACAATTTGCAAACCAGTAGCTGGTGGTTGCGCGATGCAAGTTTCCTGCGGCTGAAATCCGTGGAGATCGGTTACTCACTACCGGCCAAGGTTGCGCAAAAACTCAAGATGGAAAGCTTTAGGGTGTACCTAAGTGGTCTCAATCTATACACCATCAGTTCGTTTAAACTTTGGGATCCAGAGCAAGGGGGCAATGGTTTCGCTTATCCATTGCAGCGGGTCTTCAACATGGGGATCAATATTAACTTTTAAATCATCTCAGATATTATGAAAAAAATACATCTATCTGTTTTAACCGTGGCAATGTCGATGGCCTCATTGTTCACTTCCTGTTCTAAATACCTTGATATTGTACCCGACAATGTCGGGACCTTGGACTACGCTTTTCGTAATCGAAATGAAGCCGAAAACTATCTCTTTGGTTGCTATTCGACCATGCAAAAATTTTCCGATGTCATCTATAACCCTGGATTTACAACTTCGGCCGAAATTGTATATCCGATACTCGAGACCCAGTATTTCAACTCTGCCGGATTCAATCTGATACGTGGTATTCAGACCAGTGGTAATCCCATACTGGGCGAATGGGATAATATGTACAAGGCGATACGCCGTTGCAATATCATGCTGGAGAACATAGATAAGCCAATTGACCTAAGGGATGACGAAAAGAAGCGCTGGATTGCAGAGGTGAAGTTTTTAAAGGCCTATTACCATTATTATTTGATCCGCACACACGGTCCTGTGGTATTGATCAAAGAGAATAATCCGATTGATGTTGATATCGCACAAACGAAAAGAAAGCGGGCGACGCTAGACGAGTCATTTGATTATGTCATTAGCCTGATGGACGAAGCGATTCCCGATTTGCCTATCACGATCGAAAATCGGGTCCAGGAATTTGGGCGTATCACTAAATTTATGGCTATGTCTATCAAGGCTGAGATGCTCGCTACTGCGGCCAGTCCCCTGTTTAATGGTAACCCAGATTATTCGAGCTTTAAAGATAAGGATGGCCGATTTTTATTTCCGCAGACTTATGATATCAAAAAATGGGAGATGGCAGCTTTGGCATGCCGGGAAGCCATTGCTGAATGCGAAAAAGTGGGACTGCATTTATCCGAGGATCTACCGACCTCCAATATCCGCAACGTATCGGACGAACTGAAGAAGATTTTGGTGCTACAAAATATAATTACCCAGCGCTGGGAGGAAAGTCCGGAACTGATTTGGGGATTGAATTTTGGTTTTTCCTATCAGGCCTATACGATGCCCAAATTGACGGGCAGAGCTGTCGGGATGTCGAATAGCTATCCATCCAACTGGGCTGTACCCATATCGACAACAGAAATTTTCTATACAGAAAATGGTGTGCCGATAAATGAGGATCGCACCTGGGATTATTCCAACCGTTTGGCTTTAAAGGCGGGTGATGAAAAAAATCGGCACGTCATCAGGCAGGGATATGAAACTGTCAGCGCCCATTTTAACCGCGAGAGACGGTTCTATTCTTCGTTGGGCTTTGATGGTGGGATTTGGTTTGGAAACGGTATCTCAGATGAGGAAAACGCATATTATGTGCAGGCTCGAGGTATTACAGGGATCGCAGGTCCCAAGAGTTTAAATGCCCGGAATATTACAGGCTATTGGCCCAAGAAGCTCGTGCATTACATGACTGTTATGGACGAAACTTTTACGCCTGCGGATTTCAAGGTACCGATGATGCGCCTGGCTGGACTCTATTTATTGTATGCAGAATCGCTTAATGAGGAAGGAGCAGTGCCTTCCGAAGAGGTGTATACTTATATTGACAGGGTACGTGCGCGGGCGGGGTTGGCACCGGTTCGTCAGGCCTGGGCTAATTTTTCACGTACGGCATCGAAAGCCCTGTCAAAAGATGGCATGCGCCAGATCATACATCAGGAAAGGCGTATCGAGCTCGCCTTTGAAGGACAAAGCGGCTGGGATCTTCGGCGTTGGAAAGAGTTGCAGGCTGTATTGAGCAGGCCGTTGCAGGGATGGAATATCAATGAAGAAAGCTCGGTGAATTATTACAGACCGGTCAACGTGATCACACCAGTATTCGGGCTGCGTGACTATTTATGGCCGATCAATAATACGGCTGTTGTCGTCAATGAAAATTTGACACAAAATCCGTATTGGTAGAAATAAATTTTAACGCACTCATTTTTATGGGTGAGACAGAACACGTATAATAATTAAACCAATGAAAAAAATAGTTTTCATCTTAATCGTATTTACAAGCTGGTCATGTAAAAAAAGTCAGTCACCCGTGGAGGTGATCTCAGACGATACGACCAAGCCGGGCGTTGTAACTGATGTGCGTGTGGAGAATTTGAATGGCGCCGCACGTATCCTATATAAGTTACCACAATCGTCAAATATTCTATATGTATCGGCCAAATACCCTATTCGTGAAGGATACGAACGTGAATCCAAAACAAGCTTTTACACCGATACGATTTTAGTAGAAGGTTTTGCCAAAGCAGGTGAATATGAAGTCACGCTGCATACAGTGAGCCGTGCGAATATTAAGTCCGATCCCGTTGTTGTGAAAGTACAGCCCAAGACCCCCAATTATATCCTGGTCAACGAGGGGCTTCAAATTACGCCGGATTTCGGTGGAGCAAATTTTTATGGAACAAATCCTGATAAAGCCCCTATATCAGTGCATTTGTTAGCTTTCAATCCGAGCAAAAACAAGTTTGAAGAAAAAGATCCGGAATATATAAAAGGAGGTATTGTCGATGTCTCCTTACGCGGTTTTGCGGCCGTCGCCCAGGAATTCGGGGTTTACACCACCGACAGATTCGGGAATAAGTCTGATATCCGCTATAGCAAATTAACACCGCTGTTCGAATCATTGTTGGATAAGCGTAAATTTTTTGTTTACCGTTTGCCTTCGGATGCGCCAATATGGCCAGGTTGGGAATTGCGCTACTTTTTTGATGATAGCCTCAACGAGCCGGGCTGGCATACCCAGGATGCGCCCGTTACCGTAGGTACTTTCGGTATCGGCCCCACGGCAAAGATCAGTCGTTTTGTCCTGTGGAACAGATTGCCGGGGATGTATTCTTACCAGAATCCCAAATCAATCACGATATGGGGATCCAATGCAGATCAACCAAAAGATGTTAATTTGCCGCGCATTTCCTCTCCGGGAGATATCGCGGGTGATTGGGTAAACATGGGCAATTTTATGTATCCCGATCCGCCGTCAGGATTACCGGGCAGCCAGGCCAATGCGAGTGATAACGCTTTTGCCGCAGCCGGAATAAATTTCAGAATGCCTAGTACTGCGCCCCCTGTTAAGTTTATACGATTTTTGGTCAACCAGACCTGGGGCGGGCTGGGCTATACGAATGCCATGGAGATTTCATTCTACGGTATCAATCAATAATCTTAAAAAGTCAATTATGAAAAGATTACTGTACGCGCTATTAATGCTGCTGTTTATCTTCAGTCAACAGTCCTGTGATAAATATGCTGATGATTACAAAAATTATCTGGACAATAAAGAAGTGGTTTATCCGGGATTGGCGCGAGATCTGCGCTATTATGCGGGCTACCTCCGTACAAAGCTGGTATGGAATCCGAACCCTGATCCCAACATAGCATACTATATGATCAATTGGGAGAATGGTAATAAATCCATTCGGGTAGAGGCTAAGACGCATAATCCCATCGATAGCATTCAGGTTATTATCCCGGATTTGACAGAGTATGTTTACAGTTTTTCCATCCGGGCATATGATCATGAAGGTAATGCCTCTATTGGCCAGCAGGTTCAGAATGTCCGGGTATACGGGCTTAATTATCAGTCATTATTGTTAAATAGGTCTCCTAATATACTGAATCCATACACCATTGAGGATAATAAGGTCACCCTTCATTTTAATGCACCAGATACCTTAAATGTCGTGACGGAGATAAGCTATACGGATCAAGCCGGAAGTATCAAAGTAGCACGGCTTTCGCAGAAAGAAAATAAAGTTGAGCTTTCGAACTTTAAGTTTGGTACCAATGTAAGCTACCGTTCGGGCTACCTAGCCGAAGATCATGGTATCGATACCATCTTTACGACCGGCAGTGATATCTTCCCACAGGTCAGACGTTCCATTGCGGTCGATAAAAGCAAGTTCAGGGAGTTTAACCTGCCGAACGACGCCGGACCAGATTGGGGATGGGTAATTACCAATCTTTGGGACAATAATTACGGCGAACCTGGTTATCACACCCCTGGACGAGATTTACCATTGTCCTTTACATTGGATATGGGCGAGAAGTATGAATTATCGCGGTTGAAATTATGGCAGCGTATTTCGGGTTTATATAACTATGGAAATCCCAAGCGCTTTGAAGTATGGGGAAGCAACAGTCCGACCAATGATGGTAGCTGGGATTCTTGGACAAAGCTCGCTGACTTTACGACCTGGAAGCCTTCCGGGCTTCCTGTCGGCGCTGTGAACGATGAAGACCGGAAAGTAGCGGCTCAAGGCGATGAATATATATTTCCAAATGATATTCAATCGGTACGGTACCTACGCTTTCGGGTCCTGGAGACCTGGGGGAGTACCAATTATGTACATATCTTGGAGGTTACACCCTTCAGAAAGGAATAATACAGGCTTGCGCTTACAAGCAAAACAGGCCGTCTGATAATCTACAAAGACAACACATACAGATTAATATGGACCGCGACTAAGCTCAACTGGTCCGAAAAAAACAATAAATTAGCGATGAAAAAGTATTTTATAGCATGGATGATCATCTGCCTTAGTGTAATAAATAGCTATTGCGAAGTGCAGTCAAAAATGACGGGCGATGTGAAATCTTGGGCGATTCCAAATGGAAAGTTGCTGTTTAATTTAAAAACAGGAACGGTTGATTATATCTATGAAAATGGTGTTAAACTACAGAATACGGTAGCCTACGTGGACCTGGTGTCCTCGGGATTAAAGACCAGTTCCTCATTACCTATACACCACATCTCCGAGCAGCAGATTAAGGATAATTTTGGCTCCGGCACTCGTCTGATCTTTACCCATACAGACAAAGATGGCCTATCGTTAAGACAAATTTTTGATTTTTATCAAGGCAGACAGCACCTACAGATCCGTTTGGAGGTAAGCCACAAAAATGGGCAGCTGTTGGAAACGCGTAATATCAGCCCATTGTGTGTGATGAATTCCTACGCGGGGAAGTCAACTTTTCCATGGGCCAATCCCACCCTGGTGGATCTTCCCTTTGACAATGATAACTGGGGAAAGTTGCTGGCGCAGACCTGGTCTGGTTCAGCGAAAAAGCTGGATGGAGTCAGTCATGAGATGGCGATGATTTACGATACCGATACCTATAAAGGGTTGGTTGTGGGGGGTCTAGAGCATGATTTTTGGAAAACCGGTATCAGTTACCTAACTGCCCACAAAGGAGAACTTAGCAACTTCATTGTATTTGGTGGGGCTGCTCGACCGGATAATGCCGCGTTGCCTGCTAATTTTGGTGGCAACGACGGTACACATGATGTGATGCCTCATGGCAGCATGTTGGCTAAAGTGCTCCGTTCGCCCCTAATTTTTTTGGAAGCCGGAGACGATTTCCGGGTATCCAATTCAAATTTCGGCCATGCCGAGGTGCAATTAATGGGCCGTTTGGATTGGAAAGGTAACGCTCCCATGTACTGGAATAGCTTTAGTGTAGAGGGGGTACTGGGCCACGAAAGAGTCATGATGCCCAAGGGCGTTTATCAGACCATCGACTTTATTAAAGGAATGGACCAATGGAATAGACAGGGAAAACCTGTGATCAGTATAGATTCGTACGATCAAGGGATTTATTCGACCAAAGTTCTCCGGCAGATTGGAGACTATGCACGAGCAGCTGGACAAGAGATAGGCTTTTACTGCAGTCCATTTTCACTTTGGACCTGGAGCAATAATATTGATAATGCCCTATTACCGGGAACAAACGTTCCACTGCGCGATGTGATACTTCGGGATGACAAAAATCGGCCGATCCCCTTTAAAGATGGGGAATGGGGAGCTTATCCGATGGATCCTACCCATCCCGCCACGAGGTTGTCCATGATCAATCAGATAGAGAAGGCACATGCCATTGGTGCGAAATTTATTAAAATCGACTTTTTGACAGCGGGTTCGCTGGAAGCAGTAAGATGGTACGATCCCAAGGTGAGAAGCGGGATGCAGGCTTACAGTTATGGGATGAAGCTTTTTAAACATCTGGCAGATTCCATCATGGGTAATGATATTTTTATTACCATGGCCATATCGCCGATGTTTCCACATCAGTATGCCCATACCAGATTTGTGTCTACCGATGTTCATTCCCACCTTCGGGATAGTCAACCGGGTTTTGCCCATTACGGAAGCACAGCGGCCTCCATGATCACTGCTTCCCATATGGGTTGGGTGCAAGGGACGCTGTGGCCTTACACCAATATGGACAATTTGGTGATGCGTAAGTTTCAAAAACATTCCGATTTAGCTGAAAACGAAGTAAAGGTGCGCCTGATATCACTCATTACCATGGGCAGTATACTTGGCGATGGCTCCGATTACCGCGATTCATTATCATCCATAAGAGCCAAAAAATACCTGAACAATCCTGCGGTAACGCAATTTTTTAGTGCTCCGAAAGCTTTTGTTCCCTTGAAACTATCAGCGGGGGAGAGCATGGATCAGCAGCTTTCTTTCTACTTAAAGGATAAAGAAATACTTGTATCTGCATTCAATTTTGAGGAGAACAGACCTTTTGATGCAGTATTTGACCTGCAGAAAATTGGAGTTGAAAGCGGGACCTATCAGATTCTGGACTTTTTTACAGGGGCGAAGGTCGGGGAAATTGCGGATAAGGACCGATCCTTTTCCCTTCATGTGCAAGCGCGCGATGCAGTCCTTTGCCGATTGAAAAAAATAAAATAATGCGAAAAATAACGATGAATAGAAGAGAAGCGGTACAGCGCCTGGGGATTCTCGCCGGCGGGATCTGGTTGATGAAATCCTGTTCTTTAGATTCTAATGGCGCAAGCATAGAACTGGATAACTATAAGATGACAAAGCAACTAGAGGAAGTATTGTCTGCAGTCGTGCAGACAATACTTCCTTTAGACGGACAAGAGCCTGAAGAAATTAGAAACTTACACCTGTTTGTGATGAAGATGGTTGATGATTGCCATGATCAGACTGAACAACAAGTTTTTACAGATTCACTGGCAGATCTGGTCAAAGGTGAGTGGCACCCGCAGGCAAAACCCTTTATTTCAGCTCCTGCGGAAGAGCGGACGAGAATGGTCGAATTGCTCAATAGACTGGATGACAATCAAATAAAAAAATGTTATGAAATCATCAAACGCCGAACAATCCAGGGGTATAACAATTCCGCTTATTTGATGAAGACCAAGGGCACCTACGAATTGATTCCCGGTCGGTACAATGGTTATGCTAAAGTGTAAATATAAAAGAGCAGCAAAATAAATGAAAGATAAAGATAATGTATTTGACGCCATCGTTATTGGCTCAGGTATCAGCGGTGGATGGGCGGTAAAGGAGCTGGCAGAGGCCGGTTTAAAGACCCTGGTATTGGAGCGGGGGAGAGATGTCAAACATGTGAAGGACTACCCGACGACCAATAAATATCCATTTGAATTTGAGCATCGTCTGGAGTTACCCCTAACCCTTCGTGCCGAAAATCCGATTGTCAGTAAATGTTATGCGTTTAATGAAGATTCGGCACATTTTTTTGTGAAAGATAAGGAGCATCCCTATAAGCAGCAGAAGCCATTTGATTGGATAAGAGGCTATCAGGTTGGTGGGAAATCCCTACTCTGGGCTCGTCAGACGCAACGATGGAGCGATTTTGACTTCGAAGGACCTTCACGGGACGGTTTCGCCGTTGACTGGCCTATTCGTTATAAAGATCTGGCCCCGTGGTATGACCATGTGGAGAAATTTGTGGGCATTTCGGGAAACCGTGACGGTATCGCCGCCATCCCCGATGGCATATTTCAGCCCGCATTTCCGCTGAATGCTGTCGAAGAATATTTTAAGAAAGTGCTACAGGAAAAATATACCGACCGTCATGTGGTCAGTGCCCGTTGCGCGCACCTTTCCAAACCCGAGCCTATTCATATCGCTCAGGGGCGTGTAAAATGTCAACATCGAACACTCTGTCAGCGCGGATGTCCTTTTGGCGGCTATTTCAGTTCGAATGCGGTCACTTTACCCTGGGCCGAGAAAACAGGAAAGATGACCCTGAGGCCTTTTTCCGTTGTAGAGTCGATCATTTATGATGAACAGACTCAAAGAGCTAAAGGCGTGCGCATCGTGGATGCCATCACGAAAGAAAGTTTTGAATATTACGCTAAGATCATCTTTGTTAATGCCGGTGCCATTAATACGAATCTGATCCTTCTCAACTCAAAGTCCAAGCGTTTTCCCAATGGCTTGGGTAATGACAGTGGCGTGCTGGGACAATATGTTGCATTTCATAATTACAGTACGCGAGTATACGCAGATTATGACGGCGAGCTGAATGCCTATAAAATAGATGGTAGAAACCCCGCCGGAGGTGGATATATGCCTCGGTTTAGAAATTTGCACCGGCAGGAAACAAACTTTTTAAGAGGTTATGCGACTGGTTTTGGCGCTTCTCGTTCCACTTATCAGGACACCTCGTCTACCGGAAGAGATCTGCGGGATAACCTGTTGAATCCAAAACTGGGACATTGGTGGGTAGGTGCCCAGATGATGGGTGAAACCATACCAAAGAGCGAAAATAGGGTATATCTCGATGGAAATGATAAAGATGCCTGGGGTGTCCCATTGCTTAATATAGCCATCGGTTATGACGATAATGACGATAAAATGTCCCGGGATTTTGTTGAACAGTTTACGGAGATGTATGAAAAGGCAGGGTTTATTAATATTCATTCTTCAACGGATAAGCAGGCTCCCGGGCTGGATATTCATGAAATGGGAGGTGTTCGCATGGGACGAGATCCCAAGAGCTCGCTGCTAAATGAATGGAATCAGATGCATGCCTGCAAAAATGTATTCATCACGGATGGAGCTTGCATGACCTCCACATCAACCCAGAATCCTTCACTCACCTTTATGGCTATGACAGCACGGGCAGTAGATTATGCGTTGGGCGAAATGAAAAAAGGCAACCTGTAGTCATTTGACATCATGCCATTTTTTCATATTTCAGCAACTGCCCAAACTGGATGTGGTCTATCCACAGTCACTATATATCCCACAGTCCAAGAATATTAATTGTATTATATTTCATTTTAAAGCCCCGTATGACATCAGTTATTTGGGGCTTTATTATAAAATTTTTATTATCGCGTCTGACCTGTTCGCTCTGTATGATAGGCTTTCTATTTTCCTCTTTTTTGTTTTACCAGTACGACCCAATCATCTTGCACGCTTTTGGTGCCCACCAATAATAGCGCATCATCGATTGACAATAAATCATCTTCCCAAAGTGGCGTTATGCTGGATCTAGCGAGCAATTGTTCAAGACTGCCTTTCATGGGTCTATAGGCCTACTCACCAAATTTTCGCCACAAGTAGGTGAATCCTCACGCTTCAAATAGCTGAGTATCTTTTCGTTCATAGGTTCTGTCTTGTAATAAACAGAACCCCCGTCATCTTGTTTAAGCCGACGGTCGACTATAAATTATATCACTGACAATGAATGTGATAAAAATTAAATCAATCTAACATCTTGATTGTTTACTAATAATATTAGTAATTTTGAAAACAGCAACTACCAAAATCAAAAGGCACAATACAGGGCTTTTGATACAATTGAAAAACATGGAGAGGAGGATAGTACATTGTGATCTATATACATTCTTTGTATCAGTCGAGCGCTTGCAGAACAGCAAGCTCATCGGCGTACCCGTGCTCATCGGAGGAAGTAGTGACCGTGGGATAGTTGCATCTTGTTCCTATCAGACCGATCTCTTTGACGATAGCGCCGAGGAGGTCAACCTTATGCAGGCCATGGACAAGATCCGGAAACGCTATGGGGCCGAATTTCTGATGAGGGCCATTTGTGCGCCGCTGCCGCAGAAAGGAGGGGAGCATGCTCTTAAATCTACATAGCTACTTTAGTTTGCGCTTTGGTACCCTCAGCCTGCAGGATCTCGTCTCAGGTATGCTGGCCGGGGGCTATGATACCGCCGTGCTTACCGATATCAATAACAGTTCGGGCTCGCTTGACTTTATTAAATTGGGCCGCGCGGCAGGACTCAACCTGCTTGCAGGAATGGAGTTTCGCGACGGCGATCAGCTCTGTTTCATTGCCATCGCCAAGAACGAACAGGGTTTTCGCGAGATCAACGAATACCGCACCAAGCTCAACATGGAAAATCGCCCTACACCGGAGCGATCACCAAACTTTGAGCAGGTGTTTGTGATCTATCCCTTTAGCAAACTCAATGCCTTTCCGCTGCGGGACTATGAATACATCGGCATCCGACCCAGCGAGCGTACCCGTGCGCAGCTGATGGACCGCAAGGTGCTCGATCGCTGTGTGATACTCGCACCAGTCAGTTTCCGAAAGGCCGACTATACCTTACATCGCCAACTAAGGGCCATTGACAATAATCTGCTGATTTCGCAGCTCGGCAATGAGCAGATCGCTGCGGAAGACGAAGTATTTATCCCCCGGGTCAAGCTCATGCGCTTATTTTCCGACTTGCCACAAGTGCTGGCCAATACCAACCGCATACTGGGCCAGTGTTCTTTCAGCTTTGATTTTACCAGCGTCAAGAATAAAGCAACCTTTACCGGCAATCGCTACAACGATAAGCAGCTCCTGTACAAATATTGTATGGATGGCTTTGCCAGACGCTATGGCCGCAATGATCGCATCGCCAGCGAACGTATCCAGCGGGAGCTCGAGATTATCGAAAACCTGCGGTTCTCTAGTTATTTCCTGATTACCGACGACATCTGCCGCTATGCACGTGGACGCAATTTTCATTATGTAGGCCGTGGATCGGGGGCCAATTCTGCAGTGGCTTATTGCTTGGGGATTACCGATGTTGACCCCATTGCCCTTAAGCTTCCCTTTGAGCGTTTTCTCAATCCCAAGCGCAAGAGTCCGCCCGATTTTGATGTTGATTTTAGCTGGAATGAACGCGACGAGATGTACGACTATATCTTTAATCGTTACCAGACAGGCCATACGGCTCTCATGGGCGCCATGAGCACTTTTCGCTCACGGAGTATCCTACGTGAATTGGGTAAAGTATATGGCTTGCCCAAGGCCGAGATCGACCGCCTGGTGCATGAGCCCGAGCATATGCTCAACAAGAATGAAGTGACCAATACCATTCTGAGCGTGTACAACCGGATGGCCGATTTCCCGAACCAGCGGACGATTCATGCCAGTGGGGTGCTCATCTCGGAAGAACCGCTTACCTGTTATTCAGCGATGGACAATCCGCCAAAAGGATTGCCTACTATGCAATTTGATATGTATGTGGCCGAAGATATCGGTTTTGAAAAGTTCGATATTCTTTCGCAGCGTGGTATCGGCCATATCAAAGATTGCCGCACCCTTGTGCGGGAAAATTTGGGTGTGGTCATTGATACCGATAATCCCAAGCGATTTTTTCAGGATGCCCATATCGCAGCGCAATTAAAATCAGCTAATACCATCGGCTGTTTCTATATCGAGAGTCCGGCGATGCGGCAACTTCTGACCAAGTTGCGCTGCGATGATTACCTGACTTTAGTGGCCGCCTCATCGATTATTCGGCCCGGTGTGGCCAGTTCGGGTATGATGGGCGAATACATCCGTCGGCATCACGATCCGACAACGGTCGTTTATCCACACCCCGTGTTTAAGGAGCAGCTCGAAGAGACCTATGGCGTGATGGTGTATCAGG
>Ga0153980_1000144_pt1 | contig 38209 bp, 35 predicted proteins | sample TSGA064MetaG_FD_104722 | JGI IMG/M metagenome (GOLD analysis project Ga0153980, IMG submission 104722) | Attine ant fungus gardens microbial communities from Georgia, USA - TSGA064 MetaG | ecosystem: Host-associated > Fungi > Mycelium > Unclassified | place: USA: Georgia, Magnolia Springs State... | reverse complement strand
TGATGAGTTTTTCCTTTTCCTCCATGAGGATAGGGGTATCATATTTTTTATAAATTTCTTTTGAAAGGTACTGGCGGTTATTATTCATAATGCTGTCTACCTTGAATAGCTTATCTATAAACTTAAGCTGATTTTCATTATCACCTTTTTTCTTATAATAATCAATCAGTATTTCATAACCGTCCCTTTTTATAGGCTCAAAATCATTGGCTGCAAATGACAGGGAATCTGATTTTATGAAATATGATACCGCTCCGTTTTCATTATGAGTTTCCTTATTTATCTTTCCCAGGAAGTAATATACAATGGATAAGTTTCCATAATCCTCATTCTTCAGAAGCTCCCGTTCTATGCTTAAAAAGCTTTTGGTAGAGTTTTTATAATTCTTAAGATAATAATCTGCAATTCCATCAGACATTAAAAAGTAGGTATAATGTGTGTAATCATTATATTTTTTGCACTCTTCAAGTCCCAGCTTATTGTAGGTTTTACTCTGTTCGTACTCCTTATTTTTATTATAGGCATTCGATAAAGAAAATATGGAGCCTATATAGTTTTTGACATCCTTATTATCTGTACTGACTTTTTTCTTTTCATAATTATAGTACTCTTTGAAAAGCTCAAGTGCCTCTCCATTTTCATCGGTTGCCGTTTTCAAAATCCCAATCAGCTTTTTAATATAATAAAACTGATCTCTATTTTTATTTTTAGCCAGATTTTGTGCCTGGATATACTGGTCAAGAGCTTCTTTATATTTAAAATTGTAATTAAGGAGAATACCTTTGATGATATGGGCCTTTGCAGGATATTCTTTTGTATCGGAATTTTTGGTAATAGTGAGCAAGGTATCCGCGTAGGGATGGCCGTTTTCAGATTTTAATCCTTTGGTATGGGCAAGTTTATAATATCCATCATAGATGAATTCATTATTTTTTTCTTTTTTTCCTTTATAAAGAATAGTGTTGGCGTACAGCTCTGCCTTGTTGTTGTCTATCCGAAAGACTTTGTCATATGATCTCTCCAGGCTTTCAAAACTTTTATTTTTTAAAGAATCTGGTATATGAAAATCATTTATACTTTGTGAAAAATATAAATTCTGCCATAAAAGAAATAAAAAAAAGAGAAAAGCCCTGTACATATTTTTTCCTAATGCAATATTAAACATTTTTATCTTTTTATTCACCAAAAACTGAAAAAAGTAAATCAAATTACTATGAAACAATCAGTTACAATGAAAACACCAATATCTGTTTTTATCAAATCCGGTCCATAAGGATCCGCAATTTATCAATTACGGGATACATTGTTTGCCAGAAAAGCAGAACATCCACATCTTTGCTCCAGAAGGTAAGAACACAAAACCTTGTAGGCGCCCTACAATAATACACTGATCAGTAAGCCCTGTGCCGGGGTTTGTATGGCAAAGCAAATATTAATTAAAAAATTTTAGAAAATGAAAAATTTAAAGAAATTAAATGCGTTTTCAATCGAGAAGAAAATGATGAAAAAAGTAGCTGGAGGTAAACTTAGCCCAATTACATCTACCACTAACGAAACTACTACTCTTTGCCAAGGCGGAGGATGGCAGCTTGACGGTGACGATTCTGATTGGACTGGTTAGTAGCCCATATAAAAGGGCTGTTTTCACATAAAACAGCCTTTTAACATCTATCGAAATTCAACATGATACTATTTTTAACCAATTATTGGGACTATTCCACTCAAAAGCTGATCGATATTTTTAAAGATAAAGGCTTTGAAGACTATATGGTCATTACTACTTCAGATATTTTTGAGCACAAAATGCTTATTGAAATCAACGGAGATGTAGTGATTGGAGACCGGAAGATTGATTTCGAAAAAATTACGGCAGTATGGTGCAGGAGATTTGCATCTTTAGATTATACAGATCATTATGATAATGCCATTAAGGATAATTTTGAATTCTTCGGTTTCGATTCGATCAAGTTTAAGGAACAGTTGAGAGCTGAATTTCTTACGCTGATTTCTTATATTAATTATAGACTTAAAGATAAAATATGGTATCCGGCAGCCAGCGGCAATCTGAATAAACTTATCGTTCTTCAGGAAGCAGCCCAGGCAGGTTTACAGATCCCGAAGACTTTTATCACAAACAGGTCTATTGCGGATAGCGGTAAAGAAGGTATGATCACAAAATCAATCCATGATGCTAATTTCATGAACAGCAAAAACGGCTATATGATGAGCATGCTGACTAAAGAAATTGATTTCGACCATCCTGATATACCCTCAGAATTCTTTCCCTCTCTTGTTCAAAACAAGATTGATAAGGAATATGAGCTGCGGATATTCTTTATTGATGAAGAATTTTATCCGATGGCTATTTTTTCCCAGGGTCAGGATGAAACCAAGCTTGATTTCAGAATTAAAACTGATACCCCTACCCGATATGTAAGATATAATTTGCCTGAAGATATCAGAACGAAGTTAACAATATTGTGTAAAAAAATTAGTCTCAGAACCGGATCTATCGATATGATCAAAAATAAAAAAGGAGAATATATATTTTTAGAAATAAACCCTGTGGGCCAATACGGAATGACTTCTAACCCCTGCAATTATAATTTGGATTATAAAATTGCAGATCACCTAATAAAACTATGCAACCACGAAAATATAAAGATATCATAGGGCACGAAGAAAAAAAGAAATATTCTCTGAATATCCTGATGGCAGAAATGCATAAGGGCTCTGCTCCCATAAAGAAGAAACTGAAAGGAAAAATATCCCATCCATTTTATAAGCTTATTTCACCTATCCAATTTTTTGAAGATGATGAACAATAATTTTTTTGTCTTATATAGCGATTGTATCCCTGTAAACGGGAGTGCAAGAAGCCTGATATGTGACTTGGGAAGAAATGACTTCATCTTTATAGAAACCGGACATTATGAGGCACTTTCCAAAAATACCGTGGTCGTAGATCATGAAAATAAGGAATGGCTTGATTATCTGGTGGAAGAAGATTACGGCTTTTATACGGATACTCCTGAACGGTTTCCAAGACTTACTTTTAACCATGAAAACTCATCTATTATAACCAATGCGATTGTTGAACTCAACGAATCCGCAGATCATTTAAAAAAACTATTAGAAAAAAGTGAGCAAAGCAGAATTGAAGCATTAGAACTGAGGATATATAACCGTTCTAAAGAATTTTTAGTCGATATCCTCAGTCTAATTTCAAGTTCCAATATCCGGTCGGTATCATTATGCCTGTCAGATTACAGAACCATTAATGTTGATTTCACTATGGTTTTATCTGATATTAATACATTACGAGAGCAGTTCAATGAACTGAAAGCGGTTTCTCTTTTTGCATGCAGTGAAAATGACAGCTTCATCGTACAGGATACCCTGATCGTTTATAACACAACATCACTCAGAAATGACCATTGTGGCCGGATTTCTCCGAAGAATTTCATCATCAACTTTCAAAATTTCGCGGAGGCTAACAATTGTAATTCCTGTTTAAACAAAAAAATGGCGCTGGATACTGAAGGCAATATCAAACCCTGTCCTTCCATAGAGAAAACGATCGGAAATATTAATGATTTTGATCTCAGGGATATTGCCAACAATACCGTCATACAAAAATATAATATTGCTAAAGATCAGATAGAAGTATGCAGGGACTGCGAATTCCGCTATATCTGCCACGATTGCAGAGCTTATCTAAGTCCAGAAAAGATGAATGCAAAACCTAAATACTGCAGCTACGACCCTTATACTGCGACATGGCAGTAATTAATACTCTATATTAAGCATGGAGATTTTTTTTCAAAATAACACCAATTCTTTTTTATATACCGCCATCATGGCATTCCTATTAATGGTGATCCCTCGCATTTTATATCTCTGAGGGATTCACTTTATGAAAATGTTTCCAAAGCTAATTCAGCAAACCGGAAATTACTGATGTTCCTATTGTAAAATGGCCGAAATGAATACCACCAAAGATTTAAAACGCCCTCTTGAAATACTTCAGTCTTCATTTTTTCCCAATTATCTGGGAGTTTTAGACTATTTCAGAAGCCAGAGAATCGGTGATAACAATTTTGAATCATTACTTTACCACTACAAAGCCCGTAATATAGGCTACAATAGAAATGAAATGGTTGAAAAATTTAAAGGGTACTATCCTGTTTCCGCTATAGAGTATATCGTAAAAGCCTCAGGAGATCAGGAAATATTTGCGATCAACGAACACCATCTGAACCATGAAAACAGAATATTCATGGAATTATTATTAGAAAAGCTCTACCACAACGGTTTCCGAACTATTTTTGTGGAAGGAATCAATGCTGATCTTAGCAATATTCATCAAGTTAGTTCATTTATAGGATATTATACTCTGAATCCGAGCTATGCGTCTTTTCTCAGGAAGGCTTTGGAGCTAGGTTTTATCGTCAACAGCTACGAGTCATCCGAAATATCTTCTCATCCGGACAAGGCGCACCGGCAGAGTTTCAGAGATTATATCCAGGCAGAAAACATCATTGATAAAATAAATTCGCTTCCCAGCACAAAATCTATCCTCTATGCAGGTTCTTCCCATATTGAAAAATCATCCGGCAATGGCTGGAAAAAAACAGTTCAATATCTTAGTGAAATTTTATTAGACAAAAAAATATATTGTGCAGATCAATCCAAAATGGGAAATGTAGATTTGGGAAAATCCGATTATTTTAATTTTGTCAATGATGAATATGCCTTATCAGAACCTTGCGTTTTTCTTAATGATAACGGAGAGGTTTTAATGGATCATCCCCAGCTGTATGACCTTCAAATTTTCTTCCCAAGATCCAAAGACTGGTACTCTCATCACTATCAGGATATTTCCATAACACTGGATGCACGCTTTCTGGGTATGCATCTTTTATTATACAGAAAAGAAACCGTTTATTATCAAAGCATTCCAGAGCAGCTTATCGAGATCAATTCTGAAACTCTATCTGTATCTCTCCGAGAGGAATATGCTTATGTTTATTTTATTGCAGATCCATATGGAGATGTGGTGTTTAGTGATTTTTTATAGCGTAGAAAGCCTTTTAAATAACTGTTATTTTTTGTCGTCTTTAGGCTGGTAATCTGGATGACCTAATTGCCAGAAAGCAAAAGCGAAGATATCACTTAAAACAGAATATCGCTGTACGATAGGAATAGCCCCTCCACCATGTCCTCCTTCATAATCTATTTTTAAGAGAATATCATTTTTTGACTTACTATCTGCTAACAATTTTGCTGCAAATTTTGTGGATTGCCATGGGGCAATTCTAGGGTCATTAATTCCTGTAGAAATTAGAGTGGCAGGATATTTTACTCCTTTTTTTATATGTAGATAAGCATCCATTTCTAAGATCCCTTTAAATTCTTTTGGATTATTTATACTTCCATATTCCGAAACATCTGTTCCACCTATTCCGTTCTTTTCAGATCTTAGAACATTCAAAACACCCGCTTCCACAATTACTGCTCCAAACAAATCTGGGCGTTCAGTCATTGCTCTACCCACCGTAATTCCACCTGCACTTCCTCCCCAAATGGCAATTTTTTTTGAGGATGTGAACTTTTCACCTATTAAATACTTAGCACAGGCAATCAGATCTTTCCAAGAGTTAGATTTAGTTTCTTTATAACCATCTAGATGCCATTTTTCGCCTTTTTCGCCACCTCCTCTTACATGAGCAATTGCCATTACACCTCCTTGATTAGCCCATAATAAAAAACTTTTAGCAAAAAAAGGATTCCTGGATACACCGTATGCACCATAACTATCAATTAAAACAGGAGCCGTCCCATCTCTTTTAATACTTTTATTATAAATCAATGATAAGGGAACTTGTGTTCCATCATGAGATTTAATCGTGGTTTCTTCTACAATAATGTCTTTGAACTCGGGATATTCAGCAACAGGAGTAAGATTTTCGGGAATAAAAGTATTTGTAATTATATCATATCGAAATCGTTGTTCTTCATTTATCCAACCCGAACAATTAATCCATACATCAGAGAAATCCTGTCCCTTTGACTGTAAATCAACAGTACCAGAAACAAAAGGAAGCGCAATCGAAATTTCTTTTCCATTTTTATATAGATACAGCTTAGCTTCAATCCCATTCTTAGATGTTGTATAATAAATTCCGTCCTTTGTAAGGGTATATTCCGTAATGACTTCGTTCTCTTTTTCAGGTACTAGTATTTCCGGATTTTTAAAATCAGGAGAATTAATATTCGTTTTACATAGTTTAAAATTAGGGGAATTATAACCTGATAAAAAATAAATTGTATCCCCTGATAATCTTATAAAATAAACGTTAGAATCTTTTTTATATAAAATTTTCCAATTTCTTTTGCCATTTAATAAGTCTTTCTTGCCAATAATAAATGCATCTCTAAAATTTTCTGACCCTACTGGCATTCCAATATAGTACTTATCTTCGAGATTAAAAGCTAATACAGCTGGAAGCTCGTCTTTTCCAATTTTTAGATCCGGATTATTTATATTTGAAAAAACATCATTCAATTTCTTAGGGTCCTCCCCAATTTTATATAATATGGATTGGGTATTTTTTCCGAATTGATTAGATTCATTTTCAATAACCGGATAATACACATAAAAAAAACCAGAATTATCTTCTAACCATTTAATTCCTCCAATGTTGGAAGGATTGGTATTTGTAATAATTTCTGGATGAATATATTGGTTATCAACATCCATTATAATAACCTCTGACAACTCTTTCCCTTTTTCCGTTAAGGAAATAGCAATCTTTTTACCATCCCAACTTGGACTGATTAAATTAATTATAAAATTATTTGCTGTTTTAGATTTAAAATTTGAGGGATCATAAAGCAGTTCTTCTTTTCCACCAAATCCAGCTTTGAAATATAATTTAGATGTTTTTTCTTCAGCATTTCTTTTTAAATAAAAATATTTATCATTACTAGTTATCTTTAAATCAGATATTGAATATCCTTGTCTCTTATCTAGCTCCAGCCTTTTTTCAACATAATACTTTCTATTTGGAATTTTATCAAGTTCCAAATTAGCGTAATCATTTTGAGATCTCATCCAATTGCTTACCGATGAATCTTTCAAATCCTCTAGATTTCTATATTCGTCAACTATTTTAGTCCCAAAGTATTCATCGGTGACAGAAATAGATGGTGCTAAATTTTTTTTTTGTGAATAGACACTCACAGTAAAGAAAATCGTAATGATAAATATTATATTATTCACAAGCTTAAAAATTATCTTCCAGTATCAACACCTCCATGGTTACTACTGCCATTTTCAGGATCTGGACAATCGTTATTAAAATGTTTAGTTCCGCCAAATATTTTATTAGGATTATTAATCTTGGCAATCTGCAATTTTTTCAAAGATAGTTTTTTTTCTTTTTTGATTTTTTTTTTCATTATTTATTAAATTTGAGGTGTAAAGAAAGCTATTTATTCTAATATTTAGATTAATTTGATTTATAGATTCATGAATTTATAAATTTAAAAAAAGCAATAAAAACCTAATTATCAACACCTTAATATTTATTTTGTGAACTAAATTAGTACATCTACCTTTTAGCCAAATAGATAATATTTTGGCATTAACAAAACACACCTTAAACACAATGAAAATAAAATTTGTTTTACTATTTCTTATCGGATATAATTTATCATACAGCCAAATAGGTAGTAAAAAAGATTCTTTAAAAAAATATTCTTACGAAAAATTAGAAAAAAAATTTTATGATTATAATTATGATGGTAAATCGGAAAACTCAAAACTAATTGCACAGTATTATCTTGCCAAAGCAAAGCAAGAAAAAAGACAATCACAAATAGCTGAAGGGTATGCGTTTATGTACGTTAATGAAAATGAAAAAAATGCATTAAAATACATAGATAGTTTAGCCGAATTAACTCGAAATTCAGAAGAGAATATCTATCCTACACGTATTTATCTATTAAAGGCTAATGTATATCTTAAATTTAATAATCAAAAAGAAGCATTAAACAATTACATAATAGGACTAAAATATGCAAAACAAAAAAACAACAAAAGGCAAATCGCACTAGCCGAAACTAATATTGCTTATCTAAATAGTTATATTGGGAAAGATCTGGAAGCTGCCAAAGTGCTAAGATACTATTTGGATAATGCAGATTATTTGACTGAAAATGAATTAGAAAAAATCAGAATTAATCTTGCTGAGTGCTATGTTGAAATTAATAAATTAGATTCCGCTAGCATTTTAATTAAGAGAGGGTTAAGAATTTTTAAAAATAAGGATATTTATAGATATTATCAATATTTAGGCTTATCCGGATTTTATAATTTAAAACATAAAGAATATAATAATGCTGTTAACGATTTATCACAATCTAAAAAATATTTTCTTAAAACTGATGATATAAGAGAAACCAATTATACTCTTCTACATTTAGGAAAAGCTTATATTGGATTAAATGAAAAGAAAAAGGCTATAAAAAACTTTACACAAATTGATTCTTTAGTTCAAAAGACAGATTATATTGTTCCAGAGTTCGGAGAAGCTTATACTTACCTCATAGACTATTATAAGGAAGAAAAAGATAATGAAAAGCAATTATATTATATTGAAAGATTTTTAAAAATAGATCAAATACTGGATTCCCAATTCAAATATGTATCTCGTGAATTACCTAGACAATATGATACCCCCAAGCTCATTCACGAAAAAGAATATATTACCAACGAATTAAAATATAAGAAAACAATATTCTATATTTCTCTTAGTACTTTATTATTAGGGCTTTTATTGTTCATATATCTTTATTATAAATCTAAAAAAGCGGAAAAGAAACACAGAAAGGTTGCTCAAGATCTGATTCAATCTGTTAATGAAAGTAAAACAAAAAATGAGCCTGAGCTTAAAAAAGAAAAATTCCACGATGACCTTCTGCTACATGCTATAGAAAATAAAGCAACTAAGACTATTTCTGATGACATAGTTCAAACCATCTTAAAAGAACTTGAAACCTTTGAAGTTAAAGAGCAATTTCTACATAAGGGAATCACTTTGGGAAGCCTTGCAAAGAAAACAAAAACTAATTCTAGATATCTATCCGAAATAATTAATACTTATAAAGAAAAAAACTTTGCTGCTTACCTAAATGATCTTCGCATTGATTATGCTATCAATAGGTTAGCGAAAGATCGAAAATTCCGATCATATAAAATATCTTCTATTGCTGAAGAACTAGGATATAATAATGAACAGGCATTCACTTTAGCCTTCAAAAAGAGAACAGGAACTCCTCTCAGTATTTATTTGAAAGAAATTGAAAAAATAGAAAATTAAAACAACACAAACACGCAATTTTTTAATTTACAGCTATTTACACTTTATAAATTCATAAAATTAGATGTATAATTTCATGAATCTATAAAGTATCTACTTGCAAATTCATTCAAACCATCACATCTTTGATCCAGGTAAAAACACAAATGTTTATTTTTTGTATGTGTACAGTACAAAAGTATAAATATGAAATGCTGATCAGCGCCTTCCCAAGCCAGGGAATATATGGCAGACAAAATATTAATTCTAAAAATTTAAAAAATGAAAAAATTAACAGGAATGAAGAACAATTTTTCTTCATTGGAAAACAAAAAATTATCTGACTTGAAATCTATTCTTGGCGGTGGTGCTAGTTCGTATTCTATCAAATGTAACCTAGTAAATTCAGATGGTTGTACCGACACAGATTATTATAATGATGATGGATCATATAAAAGCAGAGGCTGGCTTTGTGTAGGCATAGCACAGTTCCCTCATGAGGTTGTTTAAAAAAATCTATCACAACTAATGGGGTGAGAATCATTTAAACGAAAACCTTTTTGGATAGAAATACTCAAACATTTCATAAAAGAGGCTGTTTTCACAAGTTGTGATACAGCCTCTATTTAATAACTTTATACATATTCAAAATAGAACAATACCATTCTACTTTTAATCCAAAATTATAAATTATGAAAATATTAAATTTCTTTTGCTCCCTTTTCTTACTGATGCCAGCTTCTACATTTTTAAAAGCACAGCACTCAAGTTTTGTATATGAACTCAATTATAAACCTATTTCGGATAGTATAAAAAGTGATAAAATTGTTTTCTATTTAGATATTAAGAACAAAGAATCTCTATTTCGTTCTGATAAATTTCGTCGTTCTGATTCATTAAGGATAAAAAGGGGCCTCGGAAATGGATTTGATATGGAATATAATAATAAACAACTATATGTATATAAAAACCCTACAAGTCATGAAATTTTAAAATACGTATTTGTTCCTTTGATTTATGCCATCTATGTAATCCCCATTAATGAGGAATTACATTGGACAATTTTAGAAGAAAAAAAGAAAATCGGTAATTATAGTTGTCAAAAGGCGGAAGTAGATTATGGCGGGAGAAAATGGATTGCTTGGTTTACAAGTGAAATCCCAATGCAAGAAGGACCATATATATTTCATGGATTACCTGGGCTTATTGTAAAAATATTTGACGAAAAATTGAATTATGATTTTGAACTAAACCAAGTAATGGATTTTAAATGGGGCGGACTATATACTGAAAATTTTCAAAAAAAGATCAGTTGGGAAGATTTTCAAAAGCTTCAAAAAAATTTTTATGACGAACCATTGGCAATGATTAATAAGTCTGATGTAATAAGTTATGATGAAGTGGGAAATGCAACAAAAACAAATTTTAAAGAAATGAAAGAGAATGTTCAAAAAAGAATACGAGAAAAAAATAATCCTATTGAATTGAATCATAAAGTAGAATTCAAATAACTTTAAAATGATATTGATTATATCTAAGAATAATGACAGGACTACCATAGAAGTTATGAGATGTCTATCAAGAATGTGCAAAAACTTTATAAGAGTACAAGAAGATGAGATTTTTGAAATTAAGGTGCAAAAAAAAAGAGTGTATATTAAAAGTCATCGAAATCAATTTTTTCTTGATGAAATCAAAAGCGTTTGGTACAGAAGAGGTGGATTAAGATTTCAACGTAATCAATATAATAACGCCTCAATAAATATACATATGAATGAAGCACAACATTGGCTTGAGGATTATGTAATCCAAACCTTAGAGTTTAAAAACCACATTAATAAACAAAGTAATTGTCATGTTAACAAACTTCTCGTATTAGAACTGGCTCAAACAGTAGGCTTAGACGTTCCTGAATTTTATTTGGCAGAGAATACTGATGAAGTAGTTTTAGAAAGAACAATTACAAAATCTATTACTGGGAATGTAATCTTAGAATCTCTAAAAGAAAACTCAGATGGGATTATGTACACTAATATTATAAATAATCGTGAGAAAAAAGATTTTTTCATTTCTTTTTTTCAGGAAAAAATTGAAAAAGATTTTGAAATCAGAAGTTTTTATTTGAATGGCAAGATATGGTCTATGGCAATTTTCTCACAGAATGATGAGCAAACTAAAACAGACTTTAGGAAGTATAATATTGAAAAGCCTAATAGAAATGTAAGGTATAATCTTCCAAAAGATATTGAACAAAAGATACAGCTGTTAATGCAGTCTTTAGATCTGAACTGTGGCTCATTAGATTTTATGAAAAATGGAAATAGGTATTATTTTCTTGAAGTAAATCCTATCGGACAGTTTGGAAATGTATCCTCTGATTGCAATTATTTTCTGGAAAAAGAAATAGCACAATATTTATAAAAATTTCGTAAACTATTATTTAACACAAATATGGAAAATCGATTTAAGGAAAAACATATTCTCCCCCTAACATTCAAATATATTGAATGGATTAAAAAAACAAACTCAAAGAAAGAAAATAAAAATACAGTTTACTTTATTCCCTGTGAAAAATACCAAACCAATTTTTATGTCAGAGAAAATCCTGTAAAACCCCTCACAAGGCTACTATGAAATACTTTAATTTATTCAGTAATATCTTAGTCACTAAAGGAGCCAACAGGATACTCATCTCCGATCTCCAGAGAAATACGTCTGAATTATATCCTCTGGAGTTGTATGAGATTATCGAAGAATTAAAAAATGATTCTATAGAAAACATTCTAAAGAACTATGATGATGAGTCTAAAAAAATTGTTCAGGAATATCTGGATCTCCTACTGGAACAGAAATATGGTTTCTTAACCGATGGCAGCTGGGATACGAACTTCCCACCTCTTTCCTATGAGTTTAAAGATCATCATACGCTTTACAATATATTTATAGAATCTGACAGCTTATCTGTTCTTCATACCATAAAAGACTCTGTTGAAAATCTGGCTATACAACATATTGTAGTTTATTGCGGCAAAGAACTTTTGCTAGAGGATTTCATTGTAGCAGATGATATTTTTAAGAACTCTGTTGTAGAAGGTATTGAAATATTTTCTCCATTTCATCCGGCAGTTGACAAAAACTTTTTCGAAACTCTTAACCAAAACACCACAAGACTATATAATCTTGTTTTTTACAATTGTCAAAAACCACCTTTTAAACCAAAAGATATTTTTAGATTTAGCATCAACTTTAGCAATCAGGATCTTTTCATTTCTTCTTGTGGAAAAGTAAATTTGGAATATTTCAATACTAATCTACCAAAAGTACTGGAAGCTGTAAACCATAATTCATGTCTTCATAAGAAAATCGGAATTGATATCAATGGGAATATTAAAAATTGTCCTCTAATGCCCGAAAGCTTCGGAAATATTAAGACGACCAGTCTTGAAAAAGCATTGGAACATTCCCACTTCAAAAAATATTGGAATATTACTAAAGACAGTATAGAAACCTGCAAAGACTGTGAATTTAGAAATATCTGTACAGACTGCCGAGCTTATACAGAACGTAACTATACAAATAAGGAAGGGCTCGACATTTCCAAGCCCTTGAAATGTGGTTACGATCCATATAAGGGGATATGGGAAGAATGGAGTAAAAATCCTTTAAAACAAAAAGCAATAAAATACTATGATCTCGAAAGTTTTACTTAAAATAATAATTTTTTCATTCTCAACTAACATTATAATAGCTCAAAAAATAAGAGTTACTTACAATATAAAGTACAAACCCGACTCTACTCAATCGACATATAAAGAAAGTAATATGTTGCTAGACGTGTATGATTCTAATCTATCTCGTTTTTATTCGGAAAAATTATTTAAAAGTGATTCCATAAGAATTAATGGAAACCACTCACAATATTATTCTTTAGATTTTAATAGTGCTATTGTTAAGGATAAAAACATACTGAAAAAGTATTATCGTATACTAACAGATGTATATGAAGTAGCTGCAAAATCCCCTAATTTAGAGTGGAAAATAACATCTAACACTAAAAAAATAGGCAACTATTCATGCCAGCAAGCTACATCATATTATAAAAACAGATATTGGACAGCATGGTTTACCACGGATGTTCCAATTTCAGAAGGTCCTTCTTTGTTTAAAGGACTACCAGGATTAATTGTATGGGTTTCTGATGATAAGGGAAATTACGAATTTTCTTTACAAAAGGTTACTAAAAAATTTTATGACCCATATAATGGTGTTAATTTTAAGACAGAAAACGTTGTAAAAGTAAATAAAGAACAATTAAATAAAATTTACATTAATTATTACTTAGATCCGTACAAAGAAGCGAAAATGGGAAAAATAAAAGTAAATTTTGTTGACCAGGACGGCAATGAACTTAAAAACATCAATTGGAATGAATTAACAAAAATTAAACAAAAAGAAATAAAGAAATTTAATAACCCTCTTGAATTATTAGATGCTGTAAAATACCCCAAATAATCTGAAAATAGTAGCATCTTCTGTCGGATTGTCTTCAGAAAAAGATCTGTATATGCTTATAGAAAAATAAAGGTATTTCTTCATTAATGAGAAAGAATACGGCAAAAAGTGTAATTTACATGATGATAATAATATTAATATAGCAGAGAAATCCAATATCAGATGATCTCCACTTTTTGACTATTATAATCTTTAAACTAAAACACCATGAAAAACTTCACAATCCATTATTGTCTTTATTTTTTTCTTGCACTATGCCTTTTATCCTGCAAAAAGAACTACATCCCCTATTACAATAAGGTAAATGAAATTGACAGTATCTACAGGCTGGCCAATAATCCAAAACTTGCCGTAAAAGAATATCGTGAGCTTTTTAAAAAATATACCCCTAAAAATCAGGAACGTATTGAAGAATATACTACTTATATCAGACTTGCCGATCAATATCATGAAGATTTCGGAGGGAAAGAAAGCCTGTATCATTTGATTTCTTTACTAGCTCCTTATGGTGATCAATACAAAAGTTATCTTACCCTTTTTAATAAATATGGAATTGATAACAATACGGTAGAACAAAAAATAGCAGACTGGAAAAAAGATTTGAATAAACGTCTTATTGATTCTTTTGCCATTGCCTTCAAAAGAGATCAGCAAGGCAGACCTTTTGACACCCTACAGGTAAAAAGAAATGTAGAAAAAAATGCGCAGCTTTTTAAATGGACATTTGAAAAGTATGGATTTCCTTCAAAGGACAAAATAGGAAGTTTTCCAATGCTTACACTCATCAGTCACATGTCCGACTCAAAAACTTTTTATCCCTATTTAGAAACTAAAATTTTAGAATATGTAAAATCCGGAGACTGTCCTCCTCTTGATTATTCTCTGCTGGTAGACGGAAATAAGTTTACGTTTGGTAAAAACACCTATTATGGTATGGGAAGAAGTTTTTTGGCAAAAATAGACTCTGTCACAGTAAACCGTCACAGAAAAAGCATTGGACTTCCGAGCCTGAAACATACTGCCATCCTTAAAAGAGATTTCTTTAAGAAACTTAAAGAAGATGAATCACATTCCTTTGAATGATAGTAACGAATCTATAACCCTTCTATCCGGAATTTATCAATTACGGTATACTTTATTTGGATCAGATTCTTAAAGTTTTGATCTTTACTATAAACAATTTAGCAGCCTATCTGTACACTAATTGTTGAGAAAAGATGAGCCTCTTTGAAACTTTAACACAAACAAATAACGCTGAGATAGCATAATAGAAGTAATTCATCTTCCTATTCATTAGTGATGAAAATATGCAAATCAGGAATTTCCACCAAAAAACACTATTAATTGACAAAAAAATGATATTCATCTGCAAACGTAATAGCATTGATAACAAGATGTTAATTCTATTTAAACAATATATATCACCATAAAAAGAAAAAGTTTTGTTTTTTTAAAACATCTGTGTATTTTAGATAAAAAATATTTATATGATTTTCGATAAACTAATTAACTACCTCAAGCTTGATAAACAGGAGTTTATTTTCCAGTTTAACTCCCATCCAAACTATCCGTCTGCACTGGCTTTCAGCGACACATTGAATTTTATGGGTGTAAAAAATGATGCTTATGAACTTGATAAAGAATATTGGGATGAACTGCCGGAAGAATTCATCGCCATTGTTGATAATTCTTTTTCGCTGGTAAAAAAAGCAGGAAATAGTTATTCAGTTTATTCAGAAAAAGCCAATACACTCAACAAAGAAGATCTCCATAAAAAATCCACAGACTTTGTTTTACTCTTTGAGAAAACAGAAAATGCAGAAAGTAAGGCGGCTGTCAACCTTAAGCCTATCTTATATGCTGTCTTTGCCATTGTTGTTATTTATTCATTCCTAAGCCAGACTCTATATGAAGCATTATTCAATGTTCTTTCCCTGGCAGGAGTTTATATTTCTCTGGAACTTTTCAACCAAAAATTCGGAAATACTTCATCAGTCATTGGAAGTATCTGTGGTGACACCACAGCAAGCCAGGCTGCCAACTCATGTGATAAAATTATTAAACAGGATAAAACCAGTATTTTAGGATTAAAATTTGCCGATTTTTCGCTGATCTATTTTACAGGACTTGTGGTTCTGGGGCTTTTTTTACCAGCTACAGCCTATATCGTTAAAGGGTTCACTTTTGTATCAGTACTAGCCATCGGGTACTCCTTATATATACAAGCATTTGTAGAAAAAACTTTTTGCCGGGTGTGTCTCCTGATTATTTCAATCCTGGTAGGACAATTAGTCGTAAGTACATTGCTTTTCGAAAATATATCCTTTGGAATTGGAACACTTTTATTAACGGCTATTTTGTGGATTATTATTTTTTCTGGGGTACTCTATGTTAATAATCTCCTTTCCTATAAAGAAACACTGCAGAAATCAAATGCCAAAAACCTTAGGTTTAAAAGAAACTATGAACTTTTCAAATCTCAGCTTGTAGACAATGAAAAAATAGAATTCCGGGATAATGAAACGTTCTCCTTAGGAAATAAAGATGCTAAACTTCATATTTCTATTGTGTCCAATCCATACTGCGGATTCTGTAAAGATGCTCACAAAATAATGGAAGACCTTTTGGCCAAATATCCGGAGCAGCTTTCCGCTCAGCTAAGATTTAACTACTTCCCTGAAAAAGCTAACGAAAAATATACAAAACTGATTTCAGACTTTACCAATATCTACCACAACAAACCGGAAAAAGAATTTCTGAAAACGGTAGAAGAATGGTTTGAAACGAAAGACGAAAGCAAAATAAGCGCAAAATCTACCGCAACTGAAGGATCCGAAAATTTAAACCCGATCATTGAAATGTCGAAAGACAATACAGATGCCGGATTGACATTCACACCGGTTTTTATCATCAACGGGCACCAGTTTCCGGATAAATATGACCGTGAGGATATTTGGTTTTTCATTGATGAATTAATTGAAGACGAAGACTTTTAGTAAAAAATAAACAGCATACAAAAATTCACTATCTTAGGAAAAACTATATAAGCGAATTCCGAAAAGCTTTAAAACAGTAGGAAAAACATCAAAACCAATTACTATGAAAAATTTACAAAAAATCACAAGAGAAAGTTTAAAAACTATTAAAGGTGGACTTAGACAATGCCCTATTGATGGAGATTGCGGTCCAGGCTATTGCTGTTCAAAAGGCGCGTGCAGACCTTTTTCAGGAGCCAGCCCAACAACTTATCTGTGTGATGCACCTTTAAATTAAAATTGCCCGCCTTCGGGATTTGAAAGCACCATTATGTATGGATGTCTCCTATAAATGGTGCTTTTATTAGTCGACAATACATTTGAATATTAATATTGGATAATGAAAAATGTCGTCATATTTTTGACGGCATTTTATAATGAGTATAAGTTTTGAAGAAATTTCCTTTTTATAAACAACCTGACGCAAAGGACTGCGGACCTACGTGTCTCAGGATTGTAAGCAAATATTACGGCAGAAGTATCTCTTTACAGCAAGTCCGTACTCTTTCTGAAACGACCCGTGAAGGAAGCAGCCTGCTGGGACTGAGCGACGCATCAGAAAATTTGGGATTCCGCTCACTGGGAGTTCAGATCAACTTTAACACGCTGGCAGAGGAAGTTCCTTTTCCATGTATTGTGCACTGGAACAAGAACCACTTCGTTGTTGTTTATAAAATTGATAAAAACAATAAAGTCTATATTTCAGACCCGAGTTACGGACTAATTACTTATACGAGAGACGAATTCATCAAATCCTGGATCGGAGAAAATGCCAATGAAAATACGGAAGAAGGAATTGCCCTTATTCTGGAAACTACACCTGCTTTCTTCCAGACCGAGTTTGACACCAATGAAAGTAAAGCCAGTTTTACTTTTCTTTCAAAATACCTGCTGAAATACAAATCTCTGGTTATCCAGCTGGCAGTAGGTTTATTGGCAGGAAGTTTACTTTCCCTTATTTTCCCTTTTCTTACCCAAAGTATTGTAGACGTCGGTATACAAAACCAGGATCTGAATTTCATTTACGTGGTATTGCTGGCGCAAATCATGCTCTTTTTGGGAAGAATGGGTATAGAGGTTATTCGAAGCTGGATCTTGCTTCACCTTTCTGCAAGAATCAACATTTCGATTATTTCTGATTTCTTTATCAAGCTCATGAAGCTTCCTATAAGCTTTTTTGATACAAGAATGACCGGGGATATCATGCAGAGGATCAATGACCACCACAGAATAGAACAACTTTTGACGAGTTCTTCTTTAAATACCCTCTTTTCTCTTGTCAACCTGATTATTTTCAGCATTGTACTCCTGTTATATGATTACAGGCTATTTCTAGTCTACCTTATAGGTGCAGTACTGTATGTAGCATGGATCAGCTTCTTCCTTAAAAAACGAAAAGAACTTGACTATAAAAGATTCTCTCAGGTTTCTCAGGAACAAAGCAAAGTGATTGAGCTTATCAACGGTATGCAGGAGATTAAAATGCACAACGCCGAAAAGCAGAAACGTTGGGATTGGGAATTTTTACAGGTAAAATTATTTAAAATAAGAATAAAGTCGCTGTCTCTGGAACAGTGGCAGTCGGTGGGAGGTAATTTTATCAACCAGATGAAAGATATCCTGGTGAGTTTCCTGTCTGCAAAATTGGTACTGAGCGGTAACCTTACCTTAGGGATGATGCTTTCTGTACAATATATCATCGGGCAGCTTAACAGTCCATTGCTTCAGCTTATTGACTTTATCAAACAGAGTCAGGATGCTAAAATTTCTCTTGAAAGATTAGGCGAGATCCATGATAAGGATGATGAAGAAATGAAAGATGAACAGTATGCTTCTGAAATCCCACAAAAAGATCTTGAAATCAGCAATATGTCGTTCAGATATATCGGTTCAGATGTTCCGGTATTTGAAGGACTGAATCTTATCATTCCTTATCAAAAGACTACAGCCATCGTTGGAGCCAGCGGAAGCGGAAAGACAACCTTGCTGAAATTATTAATGAAATTTTACGATCCGAATGAGGGAGACATAAAAATTGGAGGTACCAATCTGAAAAATGTTTCACCAAGATTCTGGAGAGATCACTGCGGAGTGGTAATGCAGGAAGGGTATGTTTTCAATGATACGATTGCTAATAACATCGCAGTGGGAGAAGACTATGTGGATAAACAGAAATTGAGACGTGCAGTAGAAATTGCCAATATTAAAGAATTTATAGAAGGACTGCCGTTAAGTTACAATACCAAAATTGGAAATGAAGGTCTAGGAGTAAGTGGTGGACAAAAGCAAAGACTTTTCATCGCAAGAGCTGTCTACAAATCCCCTGAATATATTTTATTTGATGAAGCTACTTCAGCACTGGATGCCAATAACGAGAAAATCATTATGGAAAACCTGGAGCAGTTTTTTAAAGGAAAAACAGCTGTGGTCATTGCCCATAGACTTTCAACCGTAAAACATGCAGATAAAATCATTGTGCTGGATAAAGGAAAAGTAGTAGAAGAAGGAAATCATACCGAATTGGTAGCCTTACGCGGCGAATACTACAGATTGGTTAAAAACCAATTAGAATTAGGAAATTAATACGTCAGATATCACCAAAAAGCGGAATCCGAAAAGCATACAGAGTAGGAAAAATTAAAATTATATTACTATGAAAAATCTAAGAAAATTAACAAGAATCGACCTTAAGTCTCTGAAAGGAGGAGGGAAAGTTTGCGGAGACTACTTTCCACAGGATCCACCTGATATCGGAACACCATTCCAATGTGATTGTGGTTTAGCATGGTGTGAAAAGATGACCGCTTGTGTTCATCCTAGTTTTTTCTCCCCTGAAAACTGCAGGGTATAAAGACAAAAAAGCATTGACTGCATATGAGCATTATATGCTGTAAGATACTATCAGCAACTTTCTTCAGAGGGTTGCTGATAATCAAAAAATGTAGTAGTTACAATTGCTCACAAAGTATCTATTCCGCAAACTGTATAGATTTAATTACCAGAAATATTATTAAATCTTCATAGATTTAATTTTTTAAATACGATGTCAAAAGATATATTAGACAACATAGAACTGCGCTCGGAAAGTGTTCAGGACATTCTTACCCAGCCTCCCCATTGGATGATACGCTGGGGGAACAGCATTATATTTATTATTCTATTGCTCATTATGCTGATGAGCTATATCATCAAATATCCGGAATTTATTCCGGCACCTATTATTGTGACTTCACAGAATCCACCGGAAAAAATTGAAGCCAGAATAAGCTCCAAAATAGAAAAGATTCTCATCAAAGACCATCAAAGTGTTAAGAAAGATGATTTGTTGATGGTGATGCAGTCTGCAGCCAATTATAAAGATGTACTGGAACTCAAAAAACTGGTAGATTCACTTGTTCCCGGTCAATTGCACGCCTTTCCGCTTGCCCTGGCTTCAAGATTCAAACTGGGAGAGCTGCAGGGAGATTATAACAGTTTTGCAAAAGCATTACAGGATGAGCAGCTTTTTACAAGGCTTCAGCCGTACGCACCAGAAAATTTAGCAGCCAATCAGAGTATTTCAGAATACAGAATAAGGATTTCTACCCTTAGACAGCAAAAGAGTCTGGAACAGGCAAAATATGAGCTGACAAAGAAAAATTATCAGAGATCCCAGGAACTCTTCAATCAGGGCGTTATAGCCGCGATGGAACTCGAAAATGAAAAGATAAAATATATCCAGGCTCAACAGAATCTGGAAAATATCAATATTTCTTTATCCCAAATGGATGAAGGTATTTTGAATTTAAATAAAACAAAAAGCGGAACCGCCATCAACACGGAAAAAGATAAGATCACCTATTCTTCCCAAACGTTACAGCTTTTTGAACAGCTTCGAAAATCATTAAAGCAATGGGAGCAAAACTTCCTGGTTATTTCATCTATTGACGGAGTAGCCAGTTTCCAACAGTTTTTTGGGGAAAACCAATTTATAAAAACAGGCGATCCCATCCTTTCTATTCTTCCTAAAAATAAAGAAAAGCTGGTAGGCAGAATGTCTGTACCTACAGCTAATTCAGGAAAGATTACTGCGGGAGAAAAAGTATTGATTAAACTTGATAATTACCGCTTTCAGGAATATGGTATCATAGAAGGAAAAGTTCAGAATATTTCGCTTATTCCTGATGATAAAGGGAATTACTATGTAGATGTAGTTCTTCCAAAAGGATTAAAGACGAGCTACAACAAAACGCTTACTTTCGACAAAGAATTAAGAGGGAATGCTGAAATTGTAACTCAGGATCTCCGGCTTATTGAAAGATTCTTCTATCAAATCAGAAAACTTCTGGGATATCAAAGTTAATTTGATTTCTTATACGATATACAACATAAAACCGTAGCAGGATTGCTGCGGTTTTTATTATAATATTATCAGTTAATAACTATTTTGAAACCTGTGATAAACTCAATAGATGACATAGCAATCTCAGAAGCTTTACCTATAATAAATCTGATGGTAAAAGAAAATCTTGTATACTAAAAATTGCTTATCATTCTCAATTCCATATCCCAAGTTAAAGCTTGCCAGAATAGATTGATTTTTTACTTAAAAGTTGATTTTTATTTTGATAATCCTTTAGAATAAAAAGAAAAGAAATTATGATCGAAAGAAGATGAAAAAATAAAAGCCCCTATTACTAGGGGCTTTTTGTAGCGAAGACGGGAATTGAACCCGTGACCTCAGGGTTATGAATCCTGCGCTCTAACCAACTGAGCTACCTCGCCGTTTTGGTGGTGCAAATATAGAAAATATTTACTTACCACCAAAATTATTTTGCTTTAAAATATTCCAAAACATCGCCAACATGATCTGGTTTATTGATTATCTTATTGTTAGCATCTAAAATAAAATACGTCGGAGTTGCATGAATATTATAGGTATCTACATAACTGCTGTTCCATCCTTTTAATTCTGAATCGTTGATCCAAGGAAACGCAGCAATTTTCTTCGTATATGAATCTTTATCCACATCTAAAGAGAAACCTACCACCTGTACATTTTTAGCCTTTAAATCGTTGTATTTTGCCAGCAATTGAGGAAGCTCGCTCTCACAATGTGAACAAGTGGAAGACCAGAATACAATGATCTTTTTATCGGCTTTTACATCATGCAATGACTTCGCTGTGGTATTAGCGGGTGCCTGGAATTTATAGTTAGGAAATACAGCTCCCATTTCTATATTTGCATTCGACTTCAGAGTAGAAGCCAGCCTGTCATTAATCGTGCACTTAAGGTTTTTAGCGAGGTTCAGATATTTCGTTTTAAATTCATCCATTTCATAGACGTCAAAAATATCAATAAGCTCAGACAAAACTGTTTGTCCTCTTGGTGTTTCTACCTTTAAGCGGTCTAAAAGTTTATCTACAGAAGTTCCGACATTAGTATTTCCGCCAGCATTAAGGTACGATACCAAGACCGGTCTTAATAGTGATGATGTTTCTAGCATATCATTAGATTTATCAAGAAAATTGATAATGTCATCCTGAGTAGCTTTTTTAGAAGGATCTGCAGAATTAGATAAGAATTTGCTGTAGTTCGTATTATAATAATAAATAAACGGATGCTGTGCCTGGTCTATGCTTGCTGCACCACCGGAAAGTCTGCTGATCTCCTCTTTCAGAGCTTTACCGAAATCCGTATTGTCTTTATAATATTCTTTAATCTGGGTTAATGCGGGAAGAATCAGTTCTTTTTTTTGAGAACCTTCCTGCTGTTTGTTCATAAGTGCATTAACTTCATCCTGATAGATAACGTCTTTCACTTTATTATTCTGAACATCTAATTTTATGCTTACGTTTTTATTTTCAGAAATAAAACTCACCGTATTGTTGGTATTCGGAAAATTGAGCTTCATCATTCCCATGTAGCTGGTGGGATATTTAAAAGTCCATGTATTATTCTTGCTTTGTTCTTTAGTAACAATAATATCTTTTGAACCGTTCAATGTATATAAAATAGCCTCTTGTTCTTTGAAATCTGATGGTGCCTGTACTGTAACAGTAAACTGAGCCTGTAAAGAAAATGCAGCTAATACTGCTGATAATATATAAATCTTTTTCATTGAGTAAAAATAAAAAAACTCTCTGATTAATCAGAGAGTTTACTATTATTTTAATAAAATTTTATGCTTTTTGGTTTTTATATTTTTTTGTAAAGTATACAATAAACATAATTGCAATTATTGAAAGTACATAAACATACATATCGATTGGTGCTGCTTGCTCTCCGGTTCCAGATCCTCCGGTTCCTCCATCCGGTGGTACAGGAAGAGCCTTAACTAATAAAACAGCAAAAAGAAAAAGCGTGGATAATAGCTTACTAATATTATTTTTCATATTTTTTATTTTAAGATTTTGGTGTTAACAGTTTCCCCTTTATCAGAAACAATTTTTACAACGTAAGAATTTTTAATAGAACCATCAAGCTCAATTACAAAATCTCTAGATGTATCAACTGCTTTTTTAGAGATAACCAGCTTACCACTCATATCGTAAACTTCAATATCTGCCTTTTTCCAGTTTGGATCGAATCTAACAATGTAGTTAGTGATCTCAGGATTATATACTACAACTGTTCTTGAAGTAGGTGTAGCTGCTTTAGTTGCTAAAACATCCTTGCTAGGTTCTCCGTAGTATAAATTATATTCTTCATTACTCACAGTGATTACATCACCTTGTTTTGCCTGTTGTACAGTTCCGTTTGCTGCTTTATAATAGAATCCGATACCAGCAGACAATTGATGGGTTCCAACAGGAACTAATTCTGCATTTTCTCTGATTTCAAATTTATAAGACTTCACTTTATTTAGGTCGTAGTTTACTAACATTACGTTTTTACCTTTAAAGTTATTCTCATTAGCTTCATTGATATACAACCAATACTGTCCGGTATAGTTATTATCATATCCACCTGCTAAAGCCTCTTCGTAAGTACCTATTAAGTTTCCTGAACTTGCAGCTGCCTGAACCGTTGTATCAGTTGATACCTGGTGTCCGGTAGTTGCCGTTGGAGAAACTACATAATATGTTCTTGCAATTTCGTTACCGTTAGCATCAAGACCAATTACTCCCAGCTGTTTTACACCTCCTGCAAGTTTACCTGCATGTGCATTTTTAGTAGCAGTAACACTATAGTCAGTACCAGCTGCTCTTACAGCCTGATTAAAACGTCTTAATGTATTAAAGTTTAAAGTTTGGGAAGTATTATTTCTTAATTTTAAGACAAATGGCTGCATCGGTTGAATCAGAAGTCCTATATCACCAACAGGAGTTCCATCAGGATTAAACGTCTGAATCTGAGCTCCGGTACTATATGTAGAACCTGTAGCACTTGTCTGTACTGTACCTGCAGTGTATTTAATACCCCAGATATTAGAAATTGCGTTTCCGTCAGTAACACCTCCATTTTCCACATATCCAATTTTAGATAAATCTAAATTGGTAAGGAATGGATTTCCAAACTGGTAGATGTTTTTACCATAATTTCCTACCCATGGAGTAGCAGTGTTTTCAAACTGATCCTGAAGGTAAGAGTTATACTTTTCATTCTGAGGGTTGATTGCATTACCTCCTGCTCCGAAGTTAACATTTCCAGCGTTTTGTAAAGTGGCAACAGGTAATGTAGCATAAGGTTTACCGTTCAGAGTAAACACAGATCCTGTAGGTGTTGGAGCAATGGTAGCCATTGTTGCTGGTGGAGCACTTGTATTCAAGTCATTACCGGTAACTTTAAGCATATAATACCCGGAACCATCATTGGTAGTAGCAGTCAAATCAGTAAAATGATTCGATACCGCACCTGCGTTATCCCACTTTAGAATTGGGTTACTATATCTTCCTGTATTAAAGGTTTTAGCAAATTCAGTTGATAAAGTATTTAGTGTTTTACCATAAAAAGGCATTGCAATTTGTTGGAAATAATTGCCATTACCATTTCTATCTGTTCTAAATTCTTTACTTACAACTCCTGTAATGTTGGCCTGGGTTAAACCATCAATATAAAGTTGTCCATAAGTGGATGTAGCATAAGTGCCGGGAGTATTCAGCCTTAAAACGATATTTCCACCATCGGTTTTATCTGTGCCCGTGGTAGTAATTGTTTTAAAAGCATCTCCGGCTGCGCCTACAACCATAACATTCCCGTGAACGTCCAGAAGGCCATTACCTCTGGTCTGCACACCCCCACCGCTATAAACTAGGGTGCCTTCACTCACATACATATTAGCATTGGTGTCAACATGACAAAGTATCTGCGCCTGAACAGAGGAACCAATTGCTAAAAGACCAATAGCAAATAAACTTTTTCTCATTGTATAAATTATTTGTGTGTTAATACAATCTTCACCCGCAAAGGTATGATTTTTTTCTTATATAACAATTTTTTTTATTTTTTAACAAAAATATTATCTTCCGTTAAAATAATTTCTTTCTCTTCTCCTATTGAAAACATATAGTCTTCTAGCACCTTTTCCGTAGTTCCTCGTAACCCTCTTGCACCCAATCCTTTCTCCATCGTTTCTTCTACAATTTTATCAATCGCTCCATCTGTAAAAACCAAATTGGTACCATCCATCTTAAAGAGTTCGATAAATTGATTCACGATTGAATTTTTAGGTTCTTTCATGATTCTTACCATCGTTTCTTTTGTGAGTTTATCGAGATAAGTAATGATTGGAAACCTTCCTAAAAGTTCCGGAATTAATCCGAAAGAACGAAGATCGATTGCATTAATATTTGTTAATACATATTCATCTTCATCTACTTTATTGATCTTATCAAGGCTGAAACCTATAGCCTGCTTGTTCATTCTTCTTTCGATGATTTCTTTAATTCCGTCAAAAGCTCCACCTGCAATAAATAAGATATTTTGAGTGTTTACCTGGATATATTTCTGATCAGGATGCTTTCTTCCTCCTTGCGGCGGAACATTTACAATACTGCCTTCAAGCAATTTCAGCAATCCCTGCTGAACTCCTTCTCCGGAAACGTCTCTGGTAATACTTGGATTATCGGATTTTCTTGCAATTTTATCAATCTCATCAATAAATACAATTCCTTTTTCTGCTTTTTCAACGTCATAGTCCGCCACCATAAGAAGTCTTGACAAAATACTTTCCACATCTTCTCCTACATATCCAGCCTCCGTTAAGATCGTAGCATCCACGATACAAAACGGAACATTCAATTCTCTGGCAATCGTTTTAGCAAGTAATGTTTTACCGGTTCCGGTTTCACCGATCATGATGATGTTTGATTTCTCAAGCTCCACTTCTCTATTTTCAGACTGAGCATGAAGAAGTCTTTTATAATGGTTGTAAACCGCAACCGAAAGCTGTTTTTTTGCCTGATCCTGTCCGATAACGTACTGATCAAGAAATACCTTAATTTCTTTCGGTTTTTTAAGCTCATCTACATTTTCTGCAACTGAAGATTCTGTTTTAGAAACGCCATCCTTTACAATCAAATGAGCCTGCTCGATACAGTTTTCACAAATAAAACCATTCTGGCCAGAAATCAGCATCTGCACTTCATTTCTTTTTCTGCCACAGAAAGAACATTGGTTTGAATTCATACTATAATATATATTAAAGAAAATCGTAAAAAGGGAATTTTACGATTTTCATATTTTTTAAGAATTAATAATTGAGTTTTGAATCTCTGTATATTCTTCGTTTGTTAATTTTAATCTTTCATTTCTGAAGTTCATGTCTTCCATTTTCTGTAAGGGAATTAAATGAATATGGGCGTGTGGAACTTCGAGACCTACTACTGCTACCCCTACTCTCACGCAGGGCACGGCATTTTTAATTTTCTTGGCGACTTGCTGGGCAAATCCCCAGAGATTTTTATATTCTTCGCTTTCCAGATCAAAAATTAAATCAACTTCTTTTTTAGGAACCACTAAAGTATGTCCTTTCACTAAAGGCATTGCATCGAGAAATGCAATGTAATTTTCATCCTCAGCAATGGTATAAGAGGGAATTTCGCCGTTAATGATTTTTGTGAATATTGTACTCATGTATTCAGAAGTTAAAAGTTAGATGCTTGAATTAAATTACAGGGTGATTTCCAATACCTCGAAAGATAATTTGTTTCCATTCGGTAAAACAATGTCGGCTGTTTCGCCAATGACTTTACCAAGCAGTCCTTTTGCAATCGGTGTATTTACAGAAATTCTTCCTGTTTTTAAGTCGCTTTCGTTATCCGGCACCAAAGTAAATACCTGTTCCAGATTAGTGGCATTATTTTTAAGTCTCACAGTTGTTAAGATTGAAACTTTTGAAGTATCTAATTGGCTTTCATCTATAATTTTAGAAGTAGAAATAACATCTTTAAGCTTTGAAATTCTCATTTCAAGCATACCTTGAGCCTCTTTAGCTGCGTCATATTCTGCATTTTCAGACAAATCTCCTTTATCTCTTGCTTCTGCGATCTGCATCGTTATTTTGGGTCTTTCCACAGTTTCCAACTGTTCCAGCTCAGCTTTCATTTTCTCTAATCCCTCCTTTGTAACATAGCTTGCCATAATTTTCAAAATTTAGTTTTAGTATAAAAAAATAATCCGACATTTGCCGGACAATGTTTTCGAGTTATAATCGTTTAATTTTTACAAATATATAAAAATTTAATTTGAAATGAAAAAAACTTTTTCAATATTATCTATTTTCATATTATTGATTATCAATAATTTAACTATAAATTCTTGTGGAAGCAGAGAAGAAACAGTAAGCTGCTTTCCCAGCAACCCAATTAATGTTACTTTAAACCTAAACCTGCCTAACTACTTCCCTTTGAACCAGGTTGGAGGATGGATTTACGTTAACGAACAGCAGTCCGGTTCCAGAGGTCTGATTGTGGTAAGAGCTTCTGCCACCAGTTTTAAGGTGTATGACAGGAATGCCCCTCACATCTGCCCTGACAGCAATACAACCCTTGAAGTGAAAGACAATATTAGCATCAGATGCCCAAAAGATAATGCCACATGGATTCTTCTTACGGGACAGCCTACTGCCGTAACGTCTCTTCCGCCTAAGACCTATCCTTTTAATTACGACGACGTAAGTAAAATTTTAAATATTTATTATTAGTATGAGAGTTGTTGTACAGCGGGTTTCGGAAGCTGGTGTAAAAGTAGACGGAAAAACGGTTGGTGAAATAGGAAAAGGCTTTATGCTGCTGGTAGGAATTGATGAAAATGATGAGAAAACCGATGCCGACTGGCTGGTTCAGAAAATACTGAATCTCAGGGTTTTTGGGGATCAGGACGACAAACTCAATCTTTCGGTAATGGATATTTCAGGGGAAATCCTTTGTATAAGCCAATTTACACTGATTGCCGACTACAAGAAAGGCAACCGTCCCTCTTTTATTAAAGCCGCAAAACCTGATAAGGCAATCCCACTTTTTGATTATTTTAAAGAAGAAATAGCAAAATCAGGTCTCAAAACGGCCAGCGGGATTTTCGGAGCAGATATGAAGGTATCTTTAATAAATGACGGGCCTGTAACCATTGTTATGGATTCCGTTACAAAAGCTTAAATTCGCAAAAAAAATATTTACATTTTTAACAATGAAAAAAACGTTATCTACCTTAGTTCTTTTAGCAGGAGTACATCTTACATTCGCTCAGAAATCTTACACAGAGGAGCAAAAAGCTTCTTATTACATTGGTCTTGATATTGCTGAAAATATAAAAAAGCAAGGATTTACAGTAGACCCGGATCTTTTGGCTCAGGCCATAAAAGATGGATTTTCTGACAAGCCCACCTTATTCCCAAAAGAAGAATTAGGAACATTTTTACAGGGTTTCATGCAGAAACAGGGTGAGAAAAAACAGGCACAGGCAAAATTACAGGCAGAAGAAAATAAGAAAAAAAGCGCAGATTTTTTTGCTAAAAACAAACTGAACAAAAAAATAACAACCACAGCAAGCGGCTTACAATATGAAGTGCTGAAAGAAGGTGACGGAAAAACAAAACCTACCGCTTCAAGTACCGCTCATGTAGCTTATACAGGAAAGCTGATGGATGGGACTGTTTTTGATTCTACAGAGAAAAATGGCGGAAACCCAATCGAACTGAGTCTTTCCGGAGTGATAAAAGGCTGGACAGAAGGTATTCAGCTGATGAGCAAAGGTGCTAAATACAGATTTTATATTCCGTCCGATCTTGCTTACGGAGATAATGGTGCAGGAAATGTAATTCCTCCCGGAGCAGCTCTTATTTTTGATATTGAGCTCATAGATTTTAAATAATTATTTTCTAAATAAAAAGTAAAAACGTCTTTCAAAATTTTTGAAAGACGTTTTTTTAATACTCAACTTTATACTTAATTTACAGGAACACTGTTGAAATTAAGTGATACTTTAATATTCATATCTGAACTCGTCTGATTCTTGAGTTCATAAACCGTTCTCACGGTAAGACCTGTACTTTTTACTACCTCATCTAAAAAGCCTGTATCGTTCAGGTCAAGATTAAGGCTGTTCGAGTTTGAAGATATATTGGATCTTGAAGCAACCAATCTTTCGTTTGTTCCTCCGGATGATATATAGACTTTTACGGATTTAAAAGCACTTAAATTTCCTCCTGAAGGAGAGGCTACTGATATTTTTGCTTCAGAAATTCTGACATCTTTAATTTTCGCATTGTTGTTTCCACCAAACCAGGTCTGTACATTGGTTGCTGTGGCAGTAGAAGAAACTTCTTTATCAGCAGGCACTCCCGTAGAAACCAATACATTAGCAGTATATGGGAACGTATTCTGAACAAGAGACTGTACTGTTCCGCAGCTTACGAGCACTGCCGAAGCAGCGATTGCTGTTAAAAATATATTTTTCATAATATTACACTTTACCGTAAAGGTTGCAGAAATTATACCAAATTACCGAAACCCTAATCTACGCTTACGGTAAAGCTTCCTTTTGTATTTCCGGATGCCATATTGCTTTTTCCTATAATGAGCCAGACTTCTCCTTTCCCTGATATTTCATGAGTGATCTCTCTTCCGAAAGGACCGTCATAGTCTCCGTTCGGAAGTTTTATTTGATTAAAACGGATATTAAAATCTTTTTCTTTGGTTGAAATTTTTGCTTTAATATCAGATTTGTCGTAATGGGTTAATTTTAAAACCAGCTCCTGACCATCTTCTGTAAACTCTTCTCCCAACGTAAATGGAAGCTGTGAAGCATCTGCCGTTCGTATAATCTGGCCAGCCTTTTCATTTCTCATGACTCCTTTTCGAAGTACTTCTTTGGTAACCGGAGCATTGTTAATGATTGAATCTTTCTTTTTCAGCGCTACAGAATCGGCTTTAGAAGCTGCATCCGGCATTTCAGACACTGCCACAGAATCTTTACTTGGCATTTCTGTTATATTGGGATCTTTTTTGCACGAAATAATAATCAATGGGATTAACAATAAGGATTTTCTCATAATAACTATTCTTTTAATGTTTCATAATAAAGATTTTTTGAAAGGAAAGTGGATGATTTCTTGCCTTCAATTTTTCTTACTATTTTATTTTTTAGTCCTATATCATTTTTTTCATCAGCATATTTCAGTAAATACTTTTCACTGAAGTTAACATTTATGAAATGATATTCCACCGCAAAATCACGGCGTTTCATATTCTGAGAGGTAATAATACCACCCCAGTTGATATAACTGCAAGCCAAAATTGTTCCATAAAAGCACCAGGCCATGGTATTAAACAGAAATACATTTCTTTTTTTCTTCTGAATTTTAGTAAAAGTCAAAGCCAGTCCTATTAAGGATAAAATTAAAAATGCAAAGACTCCCAGCCTCTTATAGGTCAGACCGTAACAGATGATATATTCATAGTTTTTCGCCATGGCAGAAAATACCAGAACTGCATTGAGTGATATCCATATTTTGGCTAAAATCCTTAAAAAGCCAGCTTTAGGATCAAAATTAAAGGCAGACTTAAAATAAAACATGATCACCAGAATTGCCATTACGATAGATATAATTACAGCATTTACTCTTTCATGGGTTTCTTCTGAAAGCTGAGCCGGTGTTTTGGAAGCTTCATAAAACTGTTCGTAATTGTAGGTAACGATAAAGAAAATCAATAAAATATTTAGACAAAAGAATGAAACAACGCCACTCATTCTTTCAGCATCAAGATCGAGAAATGAGTACGTAGATTTCTGGATTTTATCTTTATCCTGAAAGTGATTATCCAGCATCCTGTTGTTTTTATAAATAAACCTTTCAACAGCATAATTCCAATAATTAAAGGCAATAAATAATCCCAGAATAGTAAGACCAAGTACCTGCCACAGATTAATATCAAGTTCAAAATCTGTGAAAATACTGGCAAAATGATCACTTCCTGCAGAATAAATTCCAAAGAAAGCACTCAAAAGCACTAAAGGAATCAGCACAAAAGCCAGCGTTTTCTGCCATATTCCTGAGACATTTCTCTTAGGCAGCCACGCATCAAAGTTGAATATCCTGAATATGGAAGTAAAACAATTGATTACAAATACCGGGACCAGAAAAAGTATGTTCAGTTTTCTATTCCTGGATTTGAAAGAAAGCAGTAAAAGTGAGGTCACCACTGCCAAAAATGAAGCAAAATCTCCATACCATGCAAAGGAGATACTGGAAATGATTCCTGCCGCAAAAAGAAGGTTAAAAACTTTCGTTTTATTCTTTTTTACTGTTTTGTAAAAAGTAAGCAGTGCATATACCACTCCCAGGATCCCTAGATTTAAACCCATATTTTCATCATAGAACAGGATGACAAATAGAAGGGTTGTAAGAAATATATAATGATGTGTTTTCATGAGGTTGAGGATTAATTTATTGAAAGATTTAAATAATTTAAAGATGATGAGATTATAAGTTGAAGACGATAAAGAGATACAGAAATGTTATGGGAATATTCAGAAGCATCAGCCATGTAGAGTTTCCGCTGGCTTTTCTTTCAGAAACATCGGTAAGAAATTCTATAAATTCATACAACAGGATAAGGATATTAATTACTGCTGCAGCCATTACATAATAAAAACCACAAACCACAACGATGTCCGCCTGTGTAATAAGAAATAAGACGAACAGACAGCTTCCCAATAGCAGGGAAAAAAGAAAGGTATTCTTCCCAAGTGGACTGAATTGTATATTTCTCATATCATTAATAAAGAGCGGTTGTATTTTTCTGCTGGATGAAATCTTTAAGATGATCAAAATTCTGCCATAGCAGACTTTCAAAATCCCAATGATAAAAGGGTTTCATATCCTGTCCTTTTTTATAGGCTTTGATATACATTCTGAAATACTCCGGAAGAATAAGGCTTCCCAATACGATTGCAGCAAGAAGGTGGGCATTCAGTTTACCATTTCCCAGCAGAAGATACTGCATGGCGATTTCGTCCTCGAATTGAGTTCCGCATCCTGTGATGAGATGATGCACATCATGATTCTCCATTTTCGGGATCATTGAAAATCCATGGCGTTTATAGAATTCCCCTAGTTTGCGTCCTAAAGAATCTTCCTGAAACTCGAGCAGCTGTTTTTCATTGAACTGCCACTGCCTTTTCTTCTTTTTAAAGTAGGTTCTGTATAATTTTTGAGTAATTCCGTACACAAAAAGTAAAAAGCTGACACGTAATTTTTTCATAATTTATTTTTTTTGACCATTATTATTATTCATTTATTCAAGACAAAGAACTTTGAATCGCAAAGTATATATTCAAAAAAATATAGGGTTATCTCCCTAATAATTTTTCCAGGGCATCAAGATGTTCTGTAAATGCCTGTCTTCCATTTTGTGTAACGCGGTACGATGTTTTTGGTTTTTTTCCTACGAATTCTTTTTTCACTTCAATATAGTTTGCTTTTTCCAGCGCAGTGCTATGGCTTGCGAGATTACCGTCTGTAATTTCTAGTAATCCTTTCATTTCAGAAAAATCAACCCAGTCGTTCACCATAAGAACGGACATAATTCCCAATCTTACACGGCTTTCGAATTCTTTGTTGAGTTGATTGATATTAATCACTATTTTGAATTTTAAATGATAAATTAAAGGTTAAATCATAGGTATTGATCTGATGGAAACAATACTTTATGCTGTACATCTTCTGAAAATTTACTTATATTTTTTATGCATTATCAATCCGTATACAATATGAAGAACGCCAAAGCCTATTGCCCAAAACAGCAATCCCCAACCGAGGAAGAATAAGGAAACCAGTCCTAAAACAATCTGGCAGTATCCTAAATATTTAACGTCTGTTAAAGTATACCGCTCAGCACTTACTAATGCTAAACCGTAAAATATTAAAGTTGCTGGTGCTATCCATACGAAAAGGTGGTGGAAAAGCAGTGCCAGGCAAAAAATACCTCCGGTAATTAAAGGAACTACAAAAGTAATCAAAAGACGTTTGGTGGTAGCATCCCAAATCTTCAGTCCTTTTTTCCTGCTTTTATTGGCTGTAAAAATATATCCGCTCAATAAAGCCACAAACAAAATCAAGGCTCCGATAATGACAAATTCAGAAACCAGTTTCGGCTGGTAGATATTTCTGTCTCCATCAAAATAACTTATTCCTTCCCTTTTTAAAACAAAATAAACATATCCCGCACCAATGAGAGCTGCCAATCCGGCAACAACACCAGATAATCCACTTAATGAAATGAATCTGGAAGAACGCTCCATCATGGAACGGATGTGAGATAAATCTTCGTGATAGCTTTTTGTCTCCATATAAAGAACTTTGAAATACAAAGTTAAAATTTATTTTTATATCAGCAATTATTTTTAATGTTTTAGCTGGATTATTTTAATGATAAAAAAAAGAACCCTGCTAAAAAGCAGGATTCTAAAAAAAAATATTAAAATTTGTGTAAAGTTATAATGGGTTTTGAACAATAAGCGGGTTGGCATTGATCTCTGCCCTTGGAATAAGATATTCCCAACGTGGATCAGTATTGGCAACCGTCATGACATTATTGTCCACTACCGCTGAATGATTGGATGCAGTTCTGTCTAACCCTTGATTTAATCTTTTCAGATCCAGGAATCTGAATCCTTCGCCCCATAATTCCATTCTTCTGCTGTTAAGAATTTCTGTGATATAAGCAGCTCCTGTGGTGGTAGCTCCTGTATAAGCACCATTCCTATTTTTAGTAAATTCGTTAAAAATCACTTTTGATCCCGCTTCATCTCCAGCTTTAGCCTTAGCTTCAGCTTCGATAAGGTACATCTCGGCCGCTCTCATGTAAGGAACATCCAGTCTGCTGTCTGAAGCACTTGCTGAAAGAAATTTTTGACTTGTGTAAGGATATTTAGCAAAGTTACTTGGCAATAGAAGTGAAGTATGTGCTCCTGTAGGATCAACCAACTTCTTTCTCACATCTGTATTAGGAAATAATGTATAAAGACTGCTATTCATCGCTTTTGGAGCTTGTCGAATATTCGTAGAATTATAGTTTCTGGACATATATGCTCCAAAGTTTCCAAAATAGTCTGTTTGATCAGAAATAATAGTTGCTCCCCACATCCATTCTCCATTTCCAGCTAAATTATTAAATCCGGCCATGTATGTTGTATTATCCATTAAAGGAAATCCTGCTCTGGCAGCAATTGCTGATGAAGAAGCTAAAGGATAATTCCCCTGCGTCAAAGCCACTCTAGCTCTTAAGCCTAAGACAACAAATTCATTAAAATGGGACTTTGTAGCCCGCGTGGTTCCCGAAAGTCTTGTCAATGCCTGAGCAAGATCACTGTTAATCTGAGTATATACTTCCTCAACAGTATTTCTTGCCAGTGGAACTTCGTCTGCCACCAATTTGATAGGTACGCCTAACTGGCTATTTGTCGTATTAGGAACATATCTTTTTCCGTATAGCTGTACCAGCATATAATATGAAAAAGCTCTGAATGCAAATGCTTCTCCAATAGCCATTTTAACTGTAGTAGCATCAGCAGCTGTTGGTACAGGAACATTAGGGCCGTTAGCGATCACCAGGTTAGCATTTCTGATCAAGGCATAATAAAATTGATAAGGATAAAAATCATTAGCCCCATTTTCATTCACTTGGTCCTGCCATCTTACCGTAGTAATATACCAGCCGTTTCCGGTAGAAGGAAACACAAGATCTTCTCCTAAGGCATCCATCATAATCATAATTCCACCCTGCCCATTCTGGCCTTGGTTAGAATTCTGCCTCGTATACAAATTCCTATGCATTCCGTTAATAATCGCCATAAGGTTGGCAGAACTGGAATATGCAGCATCTTCAGATACTGCAATGGTAGTATCGGTTTCTAAATAATCACTTTTACAAGAAGTAAGCGCTAAGGTGAGCACTGCAGCGGATAGCACTGCCAATTTTTTATAATGTTTTGTAATATTTTTCATAATTGAATTTTTAGAATGACAAGTTAAATCCTATGGTTACAATTCTGGCTGGAGAATATCTGTTGCTCGTTGTTCCATTGAAAGCCTGAGCAGGCTCCAATCCTTTTCTAGCAGTCTTACTCCAAAGATTTTCTCCTGATACCATTAGTTTTAAACCGGATAATCCAAATCTTGAAATCATTTCCGGATTGAAACTATAACTTAAATTTGCTTGTCTAAAGGTAATAAAATCTGATTTTACCAGCCATCTGCTTGAAGCTGCATTAGAGCTTGTATAAGTAGATGAATTCAATGCCGGTGTATCGGTAATTTGTCCCGGAGTGGTCCATCTGTTCAATATATCGGTACTTAATGCTCCACCCTGAGAAAAGCTGGACATCAAAGATGCATAGTTAGAGTCATAAGTTTTACCTCCCAATTGATAGGTGAACATTGCAGAAACAGACCAGTTCTTATAGGTAAATGATGTACCGAAGCTTCCAAATAAATCAGGAATTGCTGTACCGGAATAATCATATTTCGCTTTGTTGAAATTGGTCGTCACCTTTGTTCCGTTAACAGTTCTGATATCAGTTGCTGTTGTATTAGCATAGGCATCAGCTACCAAGAATAAAGGAGAACCGTCTGCGGGATCTACTCCGTACCATTGTCTCAGCCAATAATCATAAATAGAATGTCCTACAGAAATTTTCTTAGTTCCATTTATAATTTCTGTGGTCCCATTAGCTAGTTGAGTAATCTGGTTTTTAAGTGTTGAGGCATTTGCATTTAAGCTCCATGTAAAATTCTCATTTTTAATCACATCTCCACTGATAGTAAATTCAAATCCTCGGTTATACATTGCTCCGACATTTCTACTGACGCTGTTGTTCGGAATACCAGTAGATACCGCTGTAGGTACCGGAAAGATCAGATCGGTTGTATTTCTGTTATAATATTCTACAGAACCATTAATTCTGTTATTGAAAAATCCAAAATCAAGCCCTACATCAGTCTGTTTATTTGTTTCCCAGGTAATGTTGGGATCTGCAAAAAAACCAAATAATATCCCTGGTTCAGTCGCATTATTATACCCTAAGCTAAATGTACTTTTATACATATAATAGCTGTTGGTACCGTCATTTCCTACTTCTCCATAAGAACCGCGTAATTTCAGATCACTAATAAGGTTAGAATCTTTCAGGAAATCCTCTCCTTTGATTCTCCATCCTGCTCCCGCAGACCAAAAAGAATGCCATCTTACATCTTTACTGAATCTGGATGAAGCATCCCAACGGATAGATCCTGATAATAAATATTTAGAATCATAATCATAATTCAATCTTGAGAAAACACCTTCTTTTCTATAATTATCTGTTTGTGAAGTCAGCGATGTAGGGGTAACAAAATTGATCAATTCATCATTATTGTCCGCTATCTGTCCCTGTTTGTATCCATACATATATTCATAGATATATTTATAGTTTTCATGTCCTAATAAAAATTCAAAATTATGAGATCCGAATTTTCTTTTGTAATTCAATAGCTGGTTCCATGTAAGTGTCTGTTCTGTAATGGTCGTTTTTTCAGCAGCTCCTCCCGGCGCAGCATCACCTATCACTTTATTGATATATCTGCTTCTCCTATTATTACGTATATCATATCCAACATTAGTGGAAAGGGTTAAATAAGGATCTACCTTAATTTCCGCATACGCTCTTGAAATAATATAATAATTTTTAGAAATATCTTTATTGAGAAGTGTTTCTTGAATAATATTTCTGCCCGATGCTGCATCAGCACCTCTGCCATTTCCTGCATCATACACAACATTTCCGAATGCATCATACACTGTAGCGAAGGTCGTTGGATTATGAGCATAAGGACTATAAATTGGTCCCATTGTCCTTGTCCACGCATACGGATTAATATAGGCAGCATTATTATCTACCCCCTCTACAGAGTTATTTCCATTGGATGAAACAGCACTAAGGCTTGTCCCAATTTTAAGCCAGTTTTTAACCTGAGAGTCTACTTTTAATCTTGCCGTAAATCTTTCAAAATCAGATTTAATAAGATATCCTGTTTCATTGGTGTAACTAACAGAAGAAAAGTAAGTTGTTTTATTAGTTCCTCCACTATAATTTAATTCATAGTTTTGTCTAAAGCCTGTATTCATCAACGGGCGTTGCCAGTCTAAATCTGTATATCTTAATTGGGCGTTGGGATTCAAAACTCCATTTATGACCAATTGAGTATCAGCTACATTAAAGATATTTGTTTTTAAAATACCCGAAATCAAATTGGCTGTAGCATAATTGTTTGCATCTGTTATAGTAGTACCCGGAACAGCAGTCAAACGTCCATTTCTCATGGCTTCCCAGATAAGAGGATAATATTGAGCCGCATTCACCCTATTATATTCAGGGATTGCTCTTCCCACATATCCTGTACTCATATTGAAACTTAAAGCATCAGCACCTTTTTTTCCTGTTTTTGTTGTAATCAAAACAACACCATTGGCTGCTGAAGAACCATACAATGAAGTGGAAGCTGCATCTTTCAAAATATTAAATGATGCAATATCATTAGGGTTAAGTGCAGAAAGGTCACCTGTAAAGATCACACCATCTACCACATATAAAGGTGCTGTAGAGATTCCGTAAGATCCAATTCCCCTAATTTGTATACTAGGTGATGAGCCAGGCTGGCCCGTACTGGTACTTACCTTTACGCCCGCACTTGCTCCATCTATTGCTTGAGCAACGTTAGAAATCGGGCGGTCTGCAAATTGTTTTGCTTTCACTTCTGTGTTGGAGCCTACTAAAGTTTCCTTCTTCTGGGATCCATAAGCAACAATAACAACCTCATCTATTTTTTGCTCACCGAC
>Ga0153980_1000142_pt1 | contig 38798 bp, 45 predicted proteins | sample TSGA064MetaG_FD_104722 | JGI IMG/M metagenome (GOLD analysis project Ga0153980, IMG submission 104722) | Attine ant fungus gardens microbial communities from Georgia, USA - TSGA064 MetaG | ecosystem: Host-associated > Fungi > Mycelium > Unclassified | place: USA: Georgia, Magnolia Springs State... | reverse complement strand
TAGATTTTTCGCCTTATCGAATTTAATAAAACTTATTGTTAAACGCTCTTTCGTTTACTAAGTAATTTTTGCGTCTTTTAGCCGACGTGTTTATAGCCAATATAATAAATGGTTATTATCTAGATGATAGGTGATTTCAAATATTATTGAAAGGTGAGTATAAAAAAGGTAGAATAAAAGAAAGTACGTTATTTTACAGAATTATAGATGACTTAATATTTTAGTAAGACAAGTAGTAAAAAGGAGCAGAGATGAGAACATTACATTTGACATTTGAAGAAGCTATAGAAATATGTAAGGCTTTATCTAACGAACACCGGATGTCCATATTAAAGATACTAACCCATGGACCTAAAAACATTAATGAGTTAACAGATGAGTTAAAGATTCCTTTTTCTACAACTGCTCTTCATGTAAAAAAATTAGAGGATGCTGGGCTTATTAAAACCGAGATTGTACCTGGAAGAGGCAATCAAAAAGTGAGCTATAAAAAATACGAAAGAGTGGTAGTAGATTTAGAAGAGAAGGAACATAGTCCCAATACCATTCTTTTTGAACTTGGGATCGGTGAATATGTGCACTGTGAAATAGAACCTACTTGTGGCTTATTAAGCGAGACGGGGATTATTCATATTAATGATGACACACGCTCTTTTTATGAGCCTGAACGAAAAAAAGCTCAATTAATTTGGTTTCGATCGGGGTTTGTGGAGTACCAATTTCCTAATCGTTTACCTTATGGAACTAAAGCTGAGGAATTGAGCTTTTCTGTTGAACTATGTTCTGAAGCACCGTATCATAAATTAGATTGGCCTTCCGATATTACATGTTGGGTTAATGACCGAGAGATTGGACTTTGGACAGCTCCTGGAGATTTTGGTGGTGAAAGAGGGTTTTTAACACCCGATTGGTGGGCAACTCACAACACTCAATTTGGGCTTTTAAAGACTTGGGTAATTAATGAAGCAGGCAGTTTTATTGATGGAGTAAAAATATCTCCGCTTACCATTTCAGAGTTAAAGTTACAAGAAAAACCGTATATATCTTTAAAACTAGGGGTAAAAAAAGAGGCAGTTAATAAAGGGGGTATTAATCTGTTTGGTGAAAAATTTGGAAATTATGCACAAGGACTTATTATGAAAATAACTTATGAATCGACTAACTAAAGCATATTCGGATTATAAGATGAGAACGTAAATAGAGTAGAAAAAGTTGATAATCAATAAAAGAGGAAGGATCCAGGGGTGTGATATGATACCTCTTTTTTTTATCTCAGTCGGACTTTAACTAAATTTAAATTGATTTTTTAAATACTGAATGCTAGTTATTTGTTTAGGATCAGAAGTAAAGCGCTTATACATATTAGTTGATTACTACTCCTTGGTTGTTAACTTATTAACTTTGATATGTAATATCAAACAATAGATTTGAATATAATTAATTTAATATTCTCAGAGTAAGTCTTAGTCTAACTCCAAAGCCTGATTCTTCGTTTTACTCTGTTAATCAAGTGCGTAATTTAATGATATATCTTTATTTTAATAATTTTATAGTTAGGGTCACCTCATTATTTAATTTAAGAAAGCCACTCTAAAAGGTCTTTCACCAATGGCAAGACACCACTATAGGTAGGGCGATCTTTTTTTATTACAAAAAATATTGCATAATTACAAGAAATATGTAATAATAACTTTAGAAAACGGTTTACAAAATTTATGAAAAGAAAGAAGGGACACAACAAATGAATCGACAGGAGTATCCTAGGCCTCAATTAGTTAGAAATGAATGGATGAACTTAAATGGCACTTGGCAGTTTGAATTTGATGATTCCAATGTGGGTTTACAGGAAAAGTGGTTTAAAAGCAAAGTCCAATTCAGCAAAGTAATTCAAGTTCCATTTGCCTACCAAACTAAATTAAGCGGTATTCATGATACTAGTTTTCATGACTATGTTTGGTATCGACGAGAGTTTGAAATTTCTGAGGAAATGAGAGATAAGCGAATTATCTTACATTTTGGTGCCGTTGATTATCGGACCATGGTCTATGTAAATGAGCAATTAGTAGGAACTCATGAAGGAGGCCACACCCCTTTTTCATTTGATATTACTCATTATTTAAAAGGAGAACAAGAATCTTTAGTTGTTAGAGTAGAGGATCCCTCAGTTGATGAAACCATTCCGAGAGGGAAGCAATATTGGTTGGAGGAGTCAGCTGGCATTTGGTATACTCGTACAACAGGAATTTGGCAAACAGTTTGGCTGGAAGCAGTGACATCGACTCATATTAAGCAAGTCAGGTTTACACCTGACTTAGATAAGGGTGATGTTGTGATTGAGTATGAAGTAGCAGGCAATTTTTCTAAGAAGTCCATTGCTTTTGAAATAAGTTTTAAAGGAGAGCCAGTAGCCAAAAGCTTGATAGCCGTTCAAGAAAGTTATGGAAAGTGCGCGATTAATTTATTCAATAAGAAGATATTCCGAACAGAGTACCATCACAATGGCTGGGCTTGGACACCTGAAACACCTAATTTATTTGATGTTCACATTAGGTTAGAAGATGAAGATCGAGTATTAGATGAACTTGATTCCTATTTTGGTATGAGAAAAGTACATACGGAAAATGGCATGGTCTACTTAAATAATCGACCTTATTATCAAAAATTAGTATTGGATCAAGGGTATTGGCCGGATGGATTACTAACAGCTCCTACTGATAAAGATTTGAAAAGAGATATTCAATTGGCCAAAGAAATGGGCTTTAACGGTTGTCGCAAACATCAAAAAGTAGAAGACCCTAGATTCTTATATTGGGCGGATCAGCTAGGATTTATAGTCTGGGGCGAATGTGCGGCTACTGCTTCATTTAGTGAGACAGCTTTTGCTCGTTTAACAAAAGAATGGATTGAAATTGTTGAAAGAGATTATAATCATCCATGTATTATCACTTGGGTTCCTTTAAATGAAAGTTGGGGTGTTCCTCATATATGCAATAACGATCAACAAATAAGTCACTCACTGGCCATGTATTATTTGTTACATTCGCTAGATTCTACTCGCTTGGTTATTTCTAACGATGGTTGGGAGATGACGAAAACTGATATATGTGCCATTCATAATTATAATCATGGTCAAAAAGAAGAAGTAGAAAAATATGATTACTATAAGGAATCCCTATCAACAAAAGAAAAGTTGCTGCAATCTCGTCCTGCAGGCAGAGAAATTTATACGAAAACATGTAATTATGAAGGAGAACCGATTTTACTAACTGAATTTGGTGGCATCGGCTTTAAAGCAGGAACTGAGAGCGGTTGGGGTTATACGTCTGTTTCCGATGAAAAGGAATATTTAGATGATTATCGAAGAATAATGGAAGCTGTCTTTGCATCGAAAGCTTTACATGGCTTTTGTTATACCCAATTAACCGACGTGGAGCAAGAGATTAATGGTATTTTAACCTATGATCGACAACCGAAATGTGATCTGAATAAAATAAAACAACTTAATCAGCTATGGCATGTTGATGTTGTAGAGTAGCAAATAACGCCCATTAACGAATTAAAGATATTACAATCTTTAAAGCTAGTAATAGCCTTTTAAAGAGCCGTTAATTCAATTAAGGTAAAAATCTTACAAGATGCCCCTGTCCTCTAACAGTTAGTTTTAGGGAAAACCATTTTGACGTTTAAAATATCATTTGAGAGGTAATAGCCTGCAAGTAGACTTTCGTAAAATAACAACATGGATCACAGTCATATTCATATGATAAATCATTAGTATTTCCTTATAATATAGAATGAAAATACCCATTTGTGAGAGACCACATTTGCGGACGAGTTCAGTGGTCAAGAGCCTATATTTGAAGAATAAGTCAATTATGATATAAGTAACTGGAAAAGGATCGGATTTTGTTTTTAAACCGTCAAAAGGCTTTTGGGAAATCAAGCGTTTTTTAGCTCCAAATATTTAAGATTAATAACCAGTAATATTTATTTGCTATATGGAAAGGTGATATAGGTAAGCATCGTGGCACTGGGTTAGTTAGTTTAAATAAACCTATTATTTGTGATAGTGGTGATAGAATTAGATACCATGTTAAAAAATTACACATCAATGTATAACAACTTTCTTAATAGGTAAAAGTGAATATAAATGTTACAATATAAGGTGTGTAAAAGCTATCTACAACTAAGCATACTTAAATTAAAAAGATTATTAGGAGGTAATGGTTATGAGAGAAGAAAGGTTATTTGGTATTGTGATCTGTTTAATCTGTATCATTTTTTTAACAGCTTGTAGTAGTGAAAATGATAATGAGATCGTTTTTATTAATCCGTTTGTTGGAGCTGATGCCGATAATTTTCAAAACATGATTGATGCTTATAATGCGACCGAGCCTGAATTTCCAATACGAAATGTGGCTATGGAGCAAGATGCCATGTATACCAGCATTAGCACGGCTTACCCAACAGGAACTGGAATTCCTGATTTAGCAATCGTTCACGCTGAGCGCATTCAAAATTTTGTTCAAAATGACATGTTAAGGTACTTAGATAATTTATTAGTTGATTTTCCTAGTCTAACGGCTAACAATTATATTGAGTCTGCTTGGGAGATTGGTGATATTAACGGTTCTCGCTATGGAATTCCTTTGGATATCCACACTTGGGTTTTGTATTATAACGAAGATCTCTTAATAGAATACGGAGTTGAACATGTTTTAGAAGATGGGGTTGTGACTTACGATGAGATCAGGGAGATTGGCGAAGCCGTGCAAAACGCTGGTAGTGATTTAGCAACTTTGGGGTTAACTTGGATGTGGCCTAACTTCTTATCTCTCTATGGTCAACTAGGCGGACAAATTACTGAAGACGGGACTAATCCAACCCTTCATAATGAAACAGCCCATGAGTCTTTAGCCCTGTTACATCAGTTATACTTGGATGGTCATACTAATGAAAACGGTGAAGATGCTTCGCAATTATTTCAAACCGGGCAACTAATTTTTATTCCCGAAGGCATTTGGTATTTAAATACAGTTCAGACTATTGAAGATTTTGAGTGGGGAATGACTCATACGCCACAGTATGCATCAGGTCGCTTAGTTAATTGGAGTTCTTCACATCAATTTGTGCTGTTTAATAGTGATGAGCGATCAGAAGAAAAAGAATATGGAATTATAGAGTTTATTGATTGGGTTAGGGATAATTCTATTGAGTGGGCTCGAGCAGGGCAAAACCCAGCTGCTATCTTAGAAAGTGACGAATATATGCAGATGCCTCAAGCTTTTTTACTGGAAACGGAAACAGCTCGTGAGTCATTAGTTATCTTTGAATATTTATATAATGGTTATGTATCCGAAGAAATTAATCGAATTGGTTTTGATTCAGTATTTGGTAATATGGGAATTGAAGAGGCTTTAGAAAGCGCCCAACGGGCAGTTGAAGATAAAATTGCTCAAGATAGAAGTGAGTCATAAGTTTTTAATAGTATAGAATCAAAGAGGTTGAACAGTCCCAGTTCAACCTCTAGCTAAAGGGAGTGTCGTCATGAGTATAGAAAAAAAGAGGATGAGTTTAATTCCATACCTTTTTATTGGCCCTCATTTATTATTATTTATTATATTTTTTCTGATACCTGCTGTATTTGGAATTTATATTTCATTTACCAATTGGAACTTAATTAATACTCCTGAATTTGTGGGTCTAGCAAATTATAGTGAGATCTTATTTAAGGTAGACTCAACGTTTTATCGCCAGTTACACACGGGTTTGCAAAACACCTTTAAATTCGCGCTCTTTACAGTCCCTCTTTGTATCGTATTTCCTCTGCTTTTTGCATCGGCCTTAAATCAAAAACCAAAAGGGATGAAATTGTTTCAAGCCTTTTTTTACCTGCCGACGTTGTTTTCAATTTCTGCTGTGGTCATTATTTGGTCTGTTATGTTTAGCCGGGCATTTGGCCCGATTAATCAGCTGTTTAGTTTAGATGTGAATTGGACAGGCTCACAGCCTTATGCTTGGATGGCTTTAGTAATCATTACGGTTTGGTGGACGATCGGAGGCAATATGATTATTTATCAAGCCGCTTTAAACAGCGTGCCTAAAGATCATTATGAAGCGGCATCGTTAGACGGAGCGGGGAGTATCAAAAAATTTTTTTATATTACGTTACCTGGAATCAAGAGTCAAATCTTATACACCTTAGTAATGACTACTATTGCACAATTAAATGTCTTTGGACAACCGATGATGCTAACCAGTGGGGGACCTAATTCATCCACAGCTGTACTATTAATGTTTATTAGGGAAAATGCTTTTGGGTCTGGACAATCCATTGCTGGAATTTCTTCGGCAATGGCTGTCATATTAGGACTGTGCATCATGGTTGTTTCCGTGATTCAGTTTAGACTTTTGCGCAATCAAGATTAGGTTGGGAGTGAGAGAATTGAAGAAAAAAAATTTAGTTAAAACGGTTTCATTCAGCTTTTTATTCTTTATGGCAACCATATGGATTGCTCCTATTATTTGGGCTTTTTTTACCTCGTTTAAAGAAGAGGTGGAAATCGTTAATCAAATTCATCGACTATTACCGATTAATTGGGTTCTCACTAATTATACTCGTGTGCTTTTTTCTACAAGTACCCCTGTTCTAAATTGGTTTTTTAATTCGCTTTTTATCTCTTTTAGCCATACTATTCTAGTGTTAACCGTTGTTTCTTTGTCTGCTTTCGGATATACTAGACTAAAATTTAAAGGGAGAGACGCACTGTTTTTCTTTTTATTGGGAACCATGATGTTTCCTAGTGTCGTTAATTTAATCCCTTTATTTGCTATTGTGGATAGTTTTGGATGGATTAATTCGCCCTTGGCGGTTATTGTGCCTGGGGCAGCTGGTGTCTTTAATGTTTTTTTAGTCCGACAATTTATGTTAGGGATACCGAAGGAGTTTGATGAATCAGCTAGAATGGATGGAGCTAATGACTTACAAATTTTCTTAAAAGTTATTTTACCTTTAATTAAACCGGTTTTAACGGTAGTGGCTCTATTTTCTTTTACAGGATCTTGGAATGACTTTTTATGGCCTTCCATTGTGTTTAATGATATTAGAAGTCTTCCTTTAACGCCGGGGCTTCAATTGCTACAAGGAACTTACCACCAACAAATTGGATCACTACTAGCCGGAGCTCTCTTTGCTTTAATTCCAACATTTTGTTTGTACTTATTAGCACAGAAATATTTCATGGAATCTTTGGCTCTGTCCTCAGGGGTAAAAGGTTAGTTAATTTGAGGGTGTCACCGAATTACTAGTTTCATGATTTGTCATTTCAGGGAAGTGCAATTAGGCTTTGGTTCAAGAATCCTTCCTTACTGAAGTCATCATTCCTTACATAAGTTAACTATTTCTAATAATAAGAATAAGATAAATGGCGTACAGTAATTCTTGATTGCTTAGGAGGAGGAAACTATGAGTAGAAAGTTAGAGAAGGGATTAATGAAGGTGGCCGGAGGCTGGGAAATTCTCCTGGGCATTTTAACTATTTTTCTATATGCCCCGTATTACAGTAAACAAGGAATAGCCATCGACGGATTTTCATTGATTGAGGTAGAGGCGATCAGTGCTGTGTTTGGAAGTCTGTACCTGTTTATTGTTAGTTTTGGCATTCTGTTTTTAATAGTGGGCCTGATTAATATCTGGCTATCACAAAAACTAAAAGAACATACTGTATTGCATAAGATACCTGTATTTTTAATTGTGTTAGGCTTATGCTCTTATTTGGTTATGGATATCGTAGGTGGTTTTGTCTGCTTATCCGCAGGGGTATTGGCTTTAGCTAAAAATAAAGGGATCAAAAGATTTAATCAAGACTTTAGTAAAGGAGGGGTTAGTCGTAATGAATTGTAAACCGCTATTTTTTTTAGCAGTATCCATGCTTACCATTACACTTGCAGGATGTAGGAAAGAAACCACTTATCAGTTTCCTAATGCCCTTGTGAAAAACCTTGCTGATCCATTTGTACTAGCTGCGTCAGATGGTACCTATTATATGTATGGAACTAGTACCAATAGTGGTGGGGCTTTTAAAGTTTGGCGATCTTATAATCTAGAGGATTGGACCGAAGCAGGAACAGCATTTAACAATACGCGAGATAATTGGGCTTACCGAGATTTTTGGGCGCCAGAAGTCATTGAATATCGAGATAAATTTTATATGTTCTACACCGCTAGAGAAAAAGAAACAGAGCGATTGCAGATTGGGATAGCCGTTTCTGATGCTCCCCAAGGTCCGTTTATAGATGAGCGTAAGCGTCCATTGCTAGAGTTGGACTACGCTGTGATTGATGCTAGTGTTTTTATTGATGATGATTTAATCTATTTGTATTATGCTCGAGACTGTTCAGAAAATGTGGTAGATGGCGTTCATCGTAGTGATATTTATGTGGTAGAATTAGACGAGAATCTAGAACAAAAAGGTCAACCCATCTTTTTGTTTTCACCCACTCAAGCGTGGGAGACACATGGTGTCCAAGATGGGTGGCTTTGGAATGAAGGGCCTTCAGTGATTAAAGTAGAGGATCAATATTATATGACCTATAGTGGAAATCCTTACTATGCTTTTGAATATGCCATTGGAGTTGCTACGAGTCAAAGTCCTACTGGTCCTTTTGAAAAGTATGAGGGGAATCCAGTTGTTCAAGGAGATAGAGATCAAGATGTTTCGGGGCCTGGTCATAACTCAATATTCAGGTCACACGATGGGCCCAAAACTTATATAGCTTATCATGTTCACATGAACCCAACGGTGGGAGGTGGCGAGCGAGAAGTGCTCATTAGTGAGGTTAGGTTTGGTGAAAGAAAGATGATATTAGTGAAGTGAGTTCTTTAAAGGTCAATCTATGTAAGGTCACGATTTTGCTTAAGCGTGTGCTCAATCTATGGTTGGTAATTGATTAAAGAGTTAAACAAACGATAAAACAGCTTTTAAATACAGAAAATAAGTATTAAATTAAAAGGGGCTGACGCAAAATAGATTGAAGAAAACAGCCCAATAACTACCAAAAAGGAGCTCGCAAGATGAGCTCCTTTTTGGTATCATGACTTTATGTGGAGTAAAAACATTAATTTATATAAAGATTATACATTATTGGCTTCGGGATATGAATTATCTTTAGCTTTAGATTTCCCTTTGTTTATTAAAAAGATGATCCAGTGACCACTTAACGAAATACTGGAGGGATTAAACTATACTTGTTTACTCGCCACTTACTCGCATAAGGGTCGAAAACCTAGCGTTCCATCGATCATCCTGTTTAAAATCTTAAAGTTCGCTGCCATATGCTGGGCCTATTCATCACGAGACATTGAAAATTTATGCCGTTATGACGTTTGTTTTATATGGTGACTCCAAGGCTACCCTCCTCCTTCTCATGATGCCATGGCTTTTTTTATATTATATATTTTTAATATAATATTTGGAAATTTATACAAATAATGATATAATTAAAGCGCTAACTCGTTGGAGGAGATGAAAGGGTTAAATTTATGAATAGTTTTTAATAAAACATGAGGAGGTTTTATAATGATAAAAAGTAAATTAAGTAAAGGGTTTCTTAGTATCTTATTCTTGATGACTTTTGTCTGGATTGGTTTAGGTCAGATAACAGTTCATGGAATGGAAACAGAAGGGGTAAATAATGTATTAAAATCCCTGCGTATACACTACGTCAGTACATTTGATGAGCTAAGAGATGCCATTACAGGCGCTCCAACAAATGGAGAAGATGTTGTAATTGAGATTCAAGAAGATATTGTTTTTACAGCAACGATTAATATTACAAGCGGAAAAAATATCACCATTCAATCTAATGAGGAGCAGATTGCAACACTAAGCCGAAATAGCGGTAGGCATTTTACCTTATCAGGTGTGTTGACTTTAAAAAATATTACACTTGACGGGGAAGATACTGGAGGCGGTATTCAAGTAAACGATACCAATGCTCAGTTGATAATGGAGAACGGTGCAATGATTCAAAATTGTAGAGGGACTACTGCAGGAGGAGTTTTGCTAAGCAATGGTACTTTGACTATGCTAGGAGGTGTCATTGAAAGAAACGAAGCCACTGGAGTGAATGGTGCTGCAGGAGGTGTCCTAATAAATCATCCTAATGCTATACTTCATTTGGAAGCTGGAATGATTAAAGAAAATAAAGCAAAAAATCGCGAAGGATTTACCGTATATCCAGGTAACGGCGGAGGCGTTAATGTAGTACAAGGTACATTTGTAATGTTAGGAGGTAGTATAGAAAGAAATGAAGCAGATAGAGTATTTAATGCAGGAGGGGGAGTTCATGTACATCATGTTGATGCTATATTTGAGATGAGAGATGGAGTTATTAAGGAAAATATGGTTGGTGGAGTTAGTGGTGGTCTAAAAGCCGGAGGTGTTTATGTTAATCAGGGTACAGTAAGAATGTTAGGGGGTCGTATTGAGGAGAATATCTCCACAACCCAAATTAGTGCAGGTGGAGTCTATTTAGACAGCATAACCGCTTCTTTTGAGATGAAAGATGGCGCGATTATAGGAAACCAAGGTATGAGTAACATGGGAAATGATGTTGGAGGAGTTGAAATAAGAAATGGCCTGTTTACCATGTCTGGAGGTAGTATAGAAAAAAATGAAGGAGATAATGGTGGATTTCGTATCCGTCAAGGGACGTTGACAATATTAGATGGAAATATTAAGCAGAATAAAGCAAGAGCGGGATGGTGGACTGGAGCTGGTATTAGTATTGAAGATAGGGGTCATGTGTCAATGACAGGAGGGAGCATCGAAGAAAATGAAGGTGGAATAGGAGCGGTACAACTCTATCATGAAGATGCTACTTTCGATTTAGAAGCTGGAATGATTAAAAATAATAGGACAACGACCGGACAAAGTGGAGGTGGTGTTCAGATAAATCGCGGGGGAACATTTACCATGTCAGGAGGAACTATTGCAGGAAATGAAATAACTGCAGCTAATGGTGGAGGTGGCATCCATATATTGAATGGAAATTTCTTTATGTTTGGAGGGAATATTGAAGGAAATCTCGCTCCTAGTGGAGGCGGTATACGGATAGCTAATTCAGGTAGAGCCATTCTAAATAAAGGTATCATCTCTAGAAATACAGCAACTAATAATGGAGGAGGTATCTTTGCGAACTTATTAAATGAAGATAATATAATAGTTAACAGTGAAGTAATATTTAGCGAAAATAGCGCTAGATCTATTTGGGTTCCTCCGCATAATGTAAATAGTAAATTTCCAAATATTAAGACAAGTAGTGGCTCTATTGACGGCATTTGGCATCCAATAAATAATTATGATATTGGTTTTACTACTAGTAATCCATCAATTAGAACTTTAACTGTGTTAAGTAACATAGAAAATGGTGGAGTGATTAAGGTAGCAGGATTGGAAAACTTAAGAGAAGTAGGAGTATTTGAAGGAGAAGACGTTCTATTAGAAGCTATTACAGCCTCAGGCTATCAGTTTACGGGATGGACCAGTTCAAATGGTGGAACATTTGCTGATGCAACAAGCCCAAATACAACATTTGCGATGCCTAATAGCGATACGACTATAACGGCTAACTTTGAAGAAATATCAGAATTAACTTTCTTAGACTTCTTTCCAGATGAAAACTTAGCTCAAGTCGTAGCGAGTCGTTTCAGTAGACAGGTCACGAATGAGGTCACCGAAGAAGAATTAAATAGTTTGACAGGTATAATAAGTGGGAACTATAGAGGTATTAGTAATCTAGAAGGGATACAGCACTTAACTGGGATATCTCATCTTTATTTGATGGGGAATAAATTGATCAATGAGAGCTTAGAGCCACTCACTCAGTTACCAAATTTAATGATGTTATTCCTAGATGATAATCAGATCACGGATTTAAGTATATTCACTAATTCTATAAATCCACTATTCACGATATCGGCTACGAATCAGAACATTATCCTTGATCCGATTAATGAGGGTGATATCACAGAGGGGATATATATTAGATCACGTTATGGGCAAGTACCGGCAATCCTTAACTTCAATCCTATAGGAGGAATATACGAAATAGAAAACGGAATGATTACTTGGGCAGGAATAGGAGAGAATACGCTCACTTGGAGTGATGATCATAATTTTTCTGGAACCATTACACAAGTTGTGAATCCTTCATAATATATAGATAAAAAACTTATCTCTTTAGTCTTGATATACTCCCAATAAAGTAGACACTAGAAAAACAAAAACTTCTAGATACTAAGTTGGGAGTTTTATTATGAAAAAATATAGGCAATTATGTAGGCTAAAGTATGCGTGTTTAATTAAAAAGGTACACTCAATCGAATCCTAGTGACTATGTTTTTAACTAAGCAATATCGTCTATCTTTACCTTTAAGACATATGCTATTATTTTAGCTTTGGCCAGACTGATATCATGATACCCTCCAATATACCAATTGAGATAATTGTAATTAAACCCTGTTTGCTTCGCCAGCTCTATTAGTCTCTTTCCCTTTCGTTTAATATCCGTTTTAATCTTGACACGGTTCCAATCCTTTCGCTATGCTATTACTATTATACAAATAATAGAATGGTGTTTTAAATAGATTTAGTAAGATTTTATCATTTAATAGTAGAAAATGAACCGAACAAATAAGAAAATTTTCCGAGAGTTAAAGCAAAAAGCGTTTGAAACAGTTCACTTTTTGAACAGAAGCTAAATCGACTGATCTAGTTTAAGAACTAGTTTTAAACTAAGTCATAAACTTACAAAATATGTCAAGAAAGTAAAATGGGTTTAATTCTTGACGAATTTCCTATATAATTGTAAGGTCGTTAACATTACTTTACTAGTCATAGAGATGAAGCTCCTTATAGTCTTTTTAGTTTTGAACATACTAAAATAAAGGTGTAAAAAACAACTGAAGATATACTTATCGAATTTTTTCTCAGTATGAGCAATAGGTGGCGATAAAATCTAAGGAAGAAAGCAGCTGTTTAAGTTATGATTTTTTACTTAGAGTAAGGAGATATAAACAATGAATAACGTTAAGAGATATTTTCAATTTTTACTGATTGTTTTAGCGGCAGGTTCGATCTATCCACTTTTATATTTAAGGGCTAATTATCAAGAAACGATATTAGTTGTTTACGACATAAGCCTATCCCAATTAAACAGTTTATATTCGTTTTTAGGAATTTCTCTAGTTTTAGGATACTTTCCAAGTGGCTGGTTAGCTGATAAGTTTTCAGCAAAAAAATTAATGTCAATGTCGCTTTTTATTTGTGGGTTAACTGGGATTTGGTTTGCGCAGATCCCCAGCTATCCGATGCTCATTATTATTTACGGAATGTGGGGAATCTTTTCAGTTTTTACCTTTTGGTCAGCTCATTTAAAAATTGTAAAATTAATAGCAAAAAGGGAAGAAGAAGGGCGTTTTTTTGGAATTTTAGATGGTGGACGAGGCATTGTTGAAGCTGTTTTAGCTACAGTAGCCTTATTCATTTTCTTGCACGTATTGGGAAACCACACGGATATGATGAAAACTACAGCAGCTCTACAAGGTGTTGTTTATCTGTACTCAATTGTGATGATAGTCGTAGCAGTGCTTATCTTACTCTTTATTAAAGATAGTCCTGATACTCCTGGTAAGCAAAAAACAAATAAGATAGACATTCAAGATTTTAAAAAAGTATTTAATAATAAATTTGTATGGCTCTTAGGTTTAATTATCTTCATGTCTTATACGTTAGCTCAGACTGTACACTATATAGGAGGATTTTTACAAACCAATCTTAATATGGATGTGGCCACTGTCGGTCAAATTACGGTTACTATGCTTTGGATGCGTCCCATTGGAGGAATTGTCGGTGGCTTTCTAGGCGATAAGTTTGGAAAAAGCAATATTCTCATGATTGCTTTGGCATTTGCCGCAATTTTCTTAATTACTTTAGCTTCATCACCATCCACGATGTCGTCTTTGTATTTTCAATTTTTAGCACTTTCAACGGGACTCATGGTATATACCATCAGAGGCCTTTACTGGTCCTTACTTGGCGATTGTCGAATTAGTCCTGCCATATTAGGGCTTTCCATTGGTTTTATTTCTTTTATCGGGTATTTACCAGACTTTCTAGCACCCGTGTTAAACAATCAATTTGTTTCATTATTTGGTGAGGCAAGTGGGCAAAGTGCTTACCTTATTTTTAGTGGGGTTGCGGGTTTAATCGCCATTTTTATTACCTTTATTTTTAAGAGAGCAATTAAGAGAAATATTAAAAAAATTTAAAAAACATATATCCCAATACTTCCGTAGTACTAGATTGGGCTTAATTTTAGAAAAGTTAACTAATGCTAATATCTTGAGAGATATTTAACAAACTAGAAAAATTTTATGGATTAATTGAAACTCATTTTTATAGTAACTAGATTAGTTTATTTTTTTTCTAGAAAAAATTGTTTTTATTATCTTTTGAAGAAATGAGCAGAATCAGTATAAAACTGGACTAATGAAATATTATGTTTGGCTAAATCTCCAAATATAAGTTCAGGATCGGCTTTATTCTTAGATTTCAATGAAAAGATATAAAATGGATATTTATTTAGTTTCAATTTGCTTCTGTATCTGCTATTTCTCATATTGTTTAACGATTGTAAATTTAATAGAAAACAGTTAATAAGTGGTATTCGAGGTATAAATTTACCCCTTATGACGACGACTGGCACGGTGTGCCTAATTAGATACTTATGAAACTTCTGAGGATTTATATATAAAACAGTTATAGAGCTGAATCTGCTTTTATCTAAAGCGGCGTTTTACTGAATAAAATAATTACAAACTGTTACAACAGTAGGATTAAATAGTTGTGGCAGTTTTTTTCTTTAAATATTTGTAACCTGATTGGGATATATTTGGAGGGGTCAGGTTTAAGACGAGTTGCTTGGTAAAAACAGTGTTAGAACTTTACTTCTCACCATATTTTTTAAACGAGAAAGACAATAGTATTGTTCATAATAGATCTTACTGAACATGTAAAAATTGGCTTAATTAAAAGATAGTCAATAAATAATCTTAACAAGAGAAGGAAGTTGACTATTGATTGTCAAGGTTTCTCTAACGTTTATGCTTAGGTCGCAAGAAGAAGGCATGACTTGTAAGTTTGTTTTTGAGAATATATAGAACTGGATAAATAGGATAATATTTATTTAACTATATTATACCAACATGGAAAGAATGGCGATAAATTGCTGGAGTGCTGCCTGTTACTTTCTTGAAAACCTCATAAAAATAATTATGGGAGCTAAAAGCAAGTATTTCAGCTATATTAATAATGCTTTCATTTGATGTTGTAAGCAAAAATTTGGCTTCATTTATTTTGAGCTTGTTTACATACTGCATGACGTTTATTCCTGTTTGTTCTTTAAAGTAACGACTTAAGCGTAACAGATAAAAAGTGACTCAATGTACTTAAAAGTGATGTTTATAAGATGTTTTAATCTTAAAATTATCACCTAAAATCACATCAAGTCACTTTTTTCGTGGGAACTATTGTGGGAACTTTGGGACATTTAATTAAAGCTAGCAAAGTTAATTAATTCTTCCTGTCCCTGATTGGTACTGTGGGAGTAGGTATTAAGAGTCATGTCTATTTTGGTATGACCTAACCACCTCGCGACCTCTACAGGGCTCATACCATTTGTGATAGCTTGCGAGGCAAATGAATGTCTTAACATATGTGGGGTAAGAGAGATGTCGATGGGCTTAGATATTTGATCTAATATAATTTGGGGATAAGCTGGGGAGTAGGACTTACATTTACTATTCACAAACACCCTAGATTCATGGCTAAATATCACGTGGTTTGATTTATGTATGGATTCTGCTTTTTCCAGAGCCCTAAGAATCGCCATGGCCGAGTCGCCTGTTAGACGGTTCGTTCGATAGCTAGACTTGGTTTTAGGAGTCGATACCTCAGAAGATCTTGTTCTAGTTTGTAAGACTGTTACGTCTACCACATCTTCATCAATCGCAGTTACGGCTTGTTTCGTCAACCCTAACACTTCGCCACGCCTCCAACCAATCCGCATTAATACGTACATCCCGTATTGTAAAGTATTGAGTTCTGTTTTAGCCATTTCATCTAACTTTTGTAAATCCTCCAGATCAACATGTTTGACTTTTTGTTCTTGTTGTTTTTGTTTTTGGATGGTGACTCTATTTAGTTTATTTTTTATTAATATATCATGCTTAACAGCCTCATTTATAACGGCCATCATGGTCCCATGTATCAATTTTACATACTTTAAAGTTAAATCTTCTTCATGTAGCTTTTTGTTTATAAAGTTCTGGTATCTAGACAGTGTGATTTTAGTTAAACTGACAGGATTAAACTCGCTTAGGTGTTTTCTATAGATGGTCTTCAAAGTCACTTTTGAATCAATGGTCCATGTAGGCGAAACCATCTCATAGTATTGCTTATACCACTCACCAAACGTTATCTTGTCACCATCAAATGTAGATGCTAAATTTTTATTGACCGAGTTTTCTAGGTCCGTTTTACGTTTACGAGCTTGTTTAATCGTATCAAAACCTGATTCAGATTTCTCACGCCACTTAAAATTAGCATCTTGGTACCTAACCCTAATCCCATATTTAGTACCTGATTTTAATTCATATTTATAAATACCTGGATAGTCTGTTGCGACCCATTTTGATTTTGCCATTATTCTTATTTCTTCCTTTCGTTGACTTTGGACGGTCGAATTTTGAAAGGTGGAACAACATAAGCATAACATCACTTGTTGTATTTTGTAAATAAATAATCATCAACAATATTGTCATATTATGTTATAATAACAAAGTAACTACGTAAAGCGTAAAGGGACGTTCATCTAACCTTTTTCTCTGTCAGTCAAGAGAGGAAGGAGGTGAAGTCATATGGAGCTTTTACTTGCCTTAAATATAAAAGTGATTGAAACGGTCTTAGTTACCATAACAAAAGACCTGATAAATCATTTTAAAAAGCAACGTAAAAAAACCACCCTTACGCCTAGGAAACGTAACAAGGGTGGTAAACCTAAAAATTAAATTTAGATGAGCTACCCACTTACGTGGAGTAGTTACAGGCGACATGTTAACGCATGTCGTCTTTTTTTAGTATATGTACATTATAGCACAAATTATACTTAATCATAAGATATCGTATATCGTAAAAGAGTACCGGGGCTTACTCTTTGACAGTTTACAATCTAAATGTACCGATGCTGATTTTAAATGTTAGATAGTTGCTCTCATACTCATCCAAGTAACTGTAATCCAAAGTGATCTCACCTTCGTAACGTTCAACTGCTTTTTTTAAATTAGATAAACCATACCCATGCCCACGCTCGGCTTTAGATGATTGACCTTGTTCAAAAAAATTATCAAAATTATCATTCTTTTTTTTATCGTAAGCATTAGCCACTGATATCGATACAGTAGATTTTGCAATTAACATTTTAATTAAGATAGGTTTGTTGCCGCCATGCTCTATCGCATTATCAAGTAACGTACCTAGCATGTACAATATCGTCGTCAATGTTAAATCCTCAAACTTATCAATATACAAAACGTTTGTCACTAATTCAACATTTTGTTCTTTTTTTTGATTGATAAAAGCTAAAATGTTTGCTTCATCTTTTTCAAGCTGTATTTCTGCAAGTTTACCGTCGATGTTTAACAAATCCATGCATTCGTTTAAACTTTGTTTAACCACCTGCATATCTGCTGTACCGTGTACGGTTGTATGTAATCCGATTAACAGATTTTTAATGTCATGGATTTTGGCGTAAGCATCATCTGTGTAAAATGTAATTTGCCTCAGTATTTTTAAAAATACAAACAGCGATAGTAACGCCATTATGGATACGTATAGCATGTAAACAGGGGTGTAATCATACCCAGCGTAAATGAGTATTGATAAAAATATCACTGTCGTCACATAGATAAATAGTTTTAGCATGATATATCTTTCCGCTTTATATAGTAGATTGTTTAAATCAATTTTTTTAAGTAGCAGTAAAATAATAATTAATGATATAAGTTGCGCAACTGTTAGCAAATACGCGTCATTAATTATTTTACCCACAACGTAAAGAACGGGAGACTGGACAATAACAAGGATCAAATGAAATATCCCCCAGCGCAGGACCGCATCGTGTAATTTATTTTTAAATAAAAATTTAAATATTAAGATCCCAGCGATTGTAAAAAATAATCTAGCCACAGCGTCAGGAAAACTATAGGCAACTAATGCATAAATAACACCATATGATACCCCGATTAAAAAAATATTTAGAGACCATGTTGTTTTTTTGTTAATCATATTATAACTAATGTTATAAAGCATAATAAACTCTAAAAAACAAGTAACAAATAATATCATAAAATCAGTCATGTTTATCCTCGCTTTTGTTAATATTTGCGATGATATCGTAAAGCAAGCTTATTATACGAGCACGAGGATATGGTTTCTTGATGTAATCTAATGCTTTAATTTTAGTCATTGCATATTCTATTACTACCTCGTGGTCAATCGAGGTTTGAAAGATCATAGGGGCGTGGGGGTGTTTATTACGTATCATCTCCGCCAATTCTATTCCATCTTTTCCCGGCAGGTCAATGTCAATGATAAAAACATCAAATCTGGTCAACTCTAATTTTTTTAAAGCTGATTCGCTGTCTCTCGACGTTGTGAGCTGTATTTGCATATCTGCATCAGCGAGTGAGTTAAAATTTTTGATAGCAGATTTATATCCGTCAATTACAACCTGTTCATCGTCAACTATTAATACGTTGACCATAGTTTCCACCCTCCAGTCTTTTTAACACTCTCTGTACGATATCACGTTCTTTTTCGTCTAATAACTGATATGGGTTGGTAAGATCACCAAATAAGTAGTATAAACCGACCCCGAATATACGCATGAAGTCTACTAGATAAGTCACTTCTAAACCGTGTTCTCCCTTCTCGATTCGGTGTACAGTTGTTCGGCTTAATTTCAGCTGTCTCGCTAACTCCTCCTGTGTCAAATTATTAGACTCTCTTAAATTTTTAACATTTTGCCCAATCGTAACAAGCAAATCCTTTTTTATAATATCATGCTTTGTCATAATAATATTTTACACTTTTACAAGTAAAAAAAAGCATGTAATTTATAGTATTAAATTGCTTACACTGCTAAATTGTTTCAGATTATAAACAAATCTAGTCAAAATGTTTCAGACTGTGAACATCCTAATTTTTACCAATAGTTTTTTACTTTTTAAGCTTGTAAAATACTAATTAGACATCAGTTTATGACAAACTTAGTCAAAAACGGTCAATGACTGATAAAATATTTTGTAGTATAATGAGAACAAATGTTCGGTACAATTAGGGAGGATATGAATATGGCATGTGAGAATATAATTTGGAGAGACTTAACTTTAAAAATTGAGGATTTAGATGATGAGCATCAGAAAAATATCTATGAAGCGGTTCAGGTCATGGTTAAATACTCAGGTGTCACTCGTAAAACAAGGAAGTATATAAATCAAATTGTAAAGTTAGATCAAGAAAAAGCACAGTAGCGGTAATTAACCGTCGCTGTGCTTTTTTGTTGCGTATATATTTTCTTCTACCATTGAAAAAAAAGGTTCTTCCAGAGAAAAGAGGGTTTTAGCTAGTTTTTGGCATCTATCGTCATGTAGTATACGATCAATAACTTCTTGCGCGCCCTCATCTTCAAGGTACGTAATCAAAGCCGCTAATTCTATTAATTTATCTTCCTTACCTTCAATTGGTGATTTATACATTTCCCCTTCACCTGTTCTAAGCCAATCCTCGTTTACATTAAATTCCGAACAAATTAATTTAATATTTTTATCCGTAACAGCTCTTTCGCTTTTTTCTATTCTAGATAAATTACTTTCGGACATTTCAATATGTTTGCCGAACTTAGCTAGCGTAAGTTTTAAATCTTTCCTTAAAATTTTAATTCTGGAATTTATACTCATATGTCCACCTCCCACTAATATTCTACCCAAAATTATTGCCAAAAGCAAGAAAAATAAAAAAAATTAAATATAATACTTGTCAAAGTCAAATAATTAGTATAGAATATAAATATAAACTTGCTAAAAGCAAATGGAAGAAAGCGAGGTGAGTTTGAATATGGAAGCCAAAACTGTAGACTGTGAAAAAGTATCTGAGTTACTAAAACTTTTTCTTAACGCCGATGAGGTGGGTCAAGAGCGAATTTACACTACTGCAAGAGTGACTCATGATATTCAAGTTTTACTAAGTAATAATGTGCTAGCAAAAGCTAACGTTCAAGTAAAAACAGAAAAAGGAGAGATAACAGATGACAGAACTAAAAGTATTAGGTAAACAATGTATCGCAGGAAAAACATTCACTGGAATTGAAGGTGGATTTGGCGAAGGAAAGATCGGATTGAGGAAGTTTGTGAAACCCTTGATATTAAAGGGGTGTCCACAGTGGACACCTACATAGAAATCACAAAAGACATTGGTTTTGATAACAAATGGATATCGGAAGATTTTAAGAGGCAGGTCACTCTGAGTGACGACCCTTCAGAGAGTCAAGGTTGTGTACGCTGTGTACACAGTAAGTGAAGTGGTTGGTGACAGAGAAGTCAAGGTTGTCCACCGATGGACAACCTTATCGAAACCCTTAATATTAAAGCTCTGTCCGCTACGGACAGAAGAGTTATAGGGTTTCACGGACGGAAACCGGATAACGAAGTCACTCGGAGTGACCCGGCTGTCGATTAAAAGATAAGCTCAAATTTGAGCTCGCTGAAGAAAGGAGTGAAACCATGTCAAAAACATCTGAATATTTAACTGAACATATCAAATTTCTCGATCAAGCCAAAGAAGATTACAACTATTATTATGAACAAGTCCACGAGAAAAATAATGCCGAACAAGACTATTTACACGAACTAGAACTGACAGAAATGACAAAGGAAGAGTTACTCGAACATGCTAAAAAAATGCGTGAGAATCGACTTGAACGTCGACAAGCAAAGGATGCCGTTGAAGTCCTCACGCCAATTGTGGAATTTTTAGAATCTGATATGGGTAAGAAAAGTTTAAATCAGTTGAAACAAGTCTTAGGGAAAACTAGGAACATTGAGACGCTACAACCCAAGCGGACGTATACCAAGCGGGTCAAGTAAAAAAAAGAGAACCTTAATTGTCCTCTTTGTTGAGCACCTCCTTATCTTTTAATTCTTTAGCTCTGTTTAATCTCGAAATAGATTTATCTACCCACGCGCCATCGTATGGGTTCCGTTCTTTTGCTAAGAACTCTTCAATGATCTTTATCTCTGATCCGTAATCTTTTAGTTTTCTGTAGTTTATGGCTAACCGCTCATAGATTTTAGACTGTATCTGGATAGGACTGTTATCTTTTAACTCAAGAAGTATCTTGTTTGAAGCTTCAATTTCACCGTTTTTAGAGAGTTCTTCAGCTTTCAAACGCTTTTTTATCAAATCATGTGTAACCAATTCATCTTCTACATACTTTGCTAAATCAAAATCACCTGATTTCTTTAGTTGTTCAATTTCTGATAGTTTTTCTTGAATGTAAATTTCCTCATTCAGTTTAGCTTCTTCAGTTGAAACCCAACCCCTTCTGTGCAAATCAATATAATGAGAATGCTTTTCTAATATAGCTTTTCCTGCATCTGTCAGTGAGAAATCAGTGTTGAGTAGTTGCTTCTTAACAAGACTTTTCCTTTCTTTTTTAAAATTATCAACATAGTTCTTTTTAAAGTACTGCGGAATGGGTCTATCTGTGTTGTGATATTTATCTAGCCACCAGAGCATAATTATATGACTTATTTTTATTCCAGGAGAGTCGATTATTCTATCTGCCCAGGGGAGTTTCTTGCTGAAATCAACTTTGCTGATATCGAAACCAAATACCGTTCGTTCAGTATGGAAAACCTCATCTTTTTTAAAAAAGTCAAATATAGATACCACTCTTTCACGCCCTTTCTGGTTTTATTTTACCAAAATATAGGGTATGGAACAAGGTCTGTCAAGTAAAAAAGAGAACATTAATTGTCCTCTTTGGTGTTAAAGTACTTAACACTACTTGATAAATCCCCAATATACACGGTAACTTTGTTTTTATCTACGCTATCAAGTTTTGAGTATTGCTCTAACAACTTTACTTCCTCACGATTAAGATATTTATTAACTTTTGATTCCACTGGTTCTATTCCGTTTAGTCTCTCTAGGCTGACGTTCAGACCCTTAGCCATTTTAAAAGCAACTTCCAGGCTCACCGTTTTAGTCTTACGCAAGATAATGCTTCTAACCGTCGAATCGGATAACCCGGTAGATCGTGCGACATCGGGAATAGACAATGATTTTTCCTCCATTATTTCCTTTAAAATTTCGTAAAAATGCATTATGATCACCACCTGTTTACTATTTTATAATAAGTTTTAACGCATTGCAATAAAATTTTTAATAAAACTGTTGACTTATTAACGCAATGCGCATATAATAAACTTAAGAACAACGCAATGCAAGAAAGGAGTGAGAAAAATTGAATTCAATAAGGTTTGCTAATCTAAGAGCCGAAATGGCTCGTCATAAATTAAAAATTGAGGATTTGGCAGAAGTCTTAGGATTAAATAGGGTAACGGTTGGCTATAAGCTATCAGGAAAAAATTCTCTATTATTACACGAAGCATTTATTATCAAAAACACATTTTTTCCTGACAAAGACGTTATTTATTTATTCGAAGAATTATACAAGGAAACCATAAAGGAGGTTAGTTAAATGAATCAACTACAAATATTTAAAAACGAGGAATTTGGGGAAATAAGATTTGATGCGGTCTATGCGGATATTGATAGTTGGAAGGTATTGGAGACGAACTATAAAGGAGAGAAACACGAATGAATCCCTACCTAATTGCCACCCTAATCACCTTATTAAACATGGGATTTACTATTAAGTATGTCAACGACAGACTCAATGCGATTAACAAAAACATCAAATTAACTAATGAGTGTCTGAATGATGCCCGTCACGCTTTTGAAGAGGCGAAAGTTGAGTCTGACAGATGCAGGGAGTCAACACATAGGGTAGCTCAAATTATTCAAGAATGGGAGAATGAAAATATAAAGGAGACGATTTAACATGGAAAAGCATTAGTGGATTTAAAGATCGAAATTCTTATGGGGAAGGCTCGAGAGTTAGAGGAGGATTTAGATCAATTGGTAAGGGAGAATTGCACAACTTACTCAGAGGTTAATGAGTTCTTAGCTAATTTAGAAGATACTTCTCGAAGTCGAAGGGAAAGAGTTCTAATGGCTGTTATCAAAAACGTAATGGTTAGGTTTAGTGAAGAAAGAGAGAGAATTCCACTTAAAGAAAGGCAAGATCGTTAGTTCGATCTTACCAATTATGGTACTCTTAAAATTATTTGTCGAACGAAAGGAGTGATAACCCATGAAAATTGTGATTGAGCTGGACAAAGAACAGTTGCTACAACTGGTTAAACCATTGGCTCGAGAGATCGCTCCCTTGATACAACCACCCGAAGAAGGGAGGTTGATCGGCAGAAAAGAATTAGAACGTAAATTAAATACTAAAAATGATAAGAAATTTAAAGAAATTACCTCTCGACCCGATTTTCCTAAAATGAAATTAACCGAAAATGGTCATGTGCAGTGGTACAACAAAGCTGTAGATAAATTTCTTGATAAACAATCAAATTTATAATTAGACCTTGGACGGTCAAAAAAATTAGGAGGAATTAAAATGTTAACAGAATTTAAACCAGATGGTAATTACGTCTTTGATGCAGGTCTATATGTAGATTTTGCTAAAGATACCATGTCAGTTGGTGATATCATGTCACGAGTTAATGCTGTTGGTGACGGTGCATCAGTTAGGGTGGCAAGTAAAGACCACGGCATGTGTGATAAAGAAGTTGTATTACCCGCATATTGTCGGGAAATCAGAAAGGATGATAAAAATGTCAAAAATTAAATATCAAGAATCTAATGTGGGTCGTGTTGATGAATTATTAAACTTAGCTTACGATAATGTGGAAATCTCAGTTGAGAGCATCACAGTTAAAGTGTTGAGACACAGCAACTGTAAAACCTATCATGAGGCATTAGCGTTGGTGACAGTAGCACAAGAGTCTTTTGTTGAAGAAAATACAGCAACGTATTACCTGCTGGATGATGTTAAGGATGAGATCAAAAAAGAAGCTCTAAGACAGAAAATATATGACCCATCCCAAAGGTGACGATTGATGAAGATGTATTCTAAATCCTATAACGATGAATTAATCGCAATATTTAAACCCACATCTGATTTATTTATCAGTAAGTACCCTAACCCAAGTAAAGAGATACTCATAGACCGATACACTACCGATCCAGACGGTGTAATAGCTTACATTTATGTTGAGCAAGGCGCTATGTTTAATCGACTTCGACATCGTTATTATTCCGTCCCAGATGACGACAAAGAATCATTGATCCTTGATGCGATCCGATATGGAATGGACCTAATCACAACCCGAGATGAGACTAAACGATTTGCCATATCAACAGTGATAGTTAACTGTGCGAAGGGGGATCTAGGTAAATATATCAAACGTCAAAACGCAAATAAAAGGAGTACGAATCAACGGATTGTACCCCTAGATAGTTGTATAGATGGTACGCCACTATCAGATTTGATCGGATATATGCCACTTGACTTTGATCTGATCGACCTAATTAGTGATTTAGACGAGCGCCTTAAAGTGGTCAAGCTGTCTGAGATTGAGGGTCAAGTTTTAAAAGTATGTTTAGATAGTCCTAGTTTAAACCAAGAGCAGATGGCAACCGAATTGGGTTGTAATCAAGTCAGGGTATCAAGAACTCTACAGCGTATTAAGCAAAAACTATTTGGAAGGGGTGATGCTTATTGCCAGTCAAATAAAAATGCCTGTGCGCCAACACAGACATTAAATTAAAATTACACCAATTATATTATAACACGAAAAGGAGAGATTTAAAACATGTTAGAGCTAAAAATTACAAGTGAAAACATTGAGGGATTAAAAGAAGAGCTAAAAGGATTAATAAACGTGCTCCAACAAGGCGAGGAGTCAGTAGCACCTGCTAAGGCTGTAGAGAAAAAGAAAAAAGAAAAAGTAGCTGCAACGAAGGTTAAAGAAATTGAAGTAGACGAGGACGAGGAGAATGAAGAGGAGGCAGAGTCTGAGATCACACTAGAAGAAATCCGTGCAAAAGCAAAAGAGTTGGCAGAGGAGAAAGGGAAAGCAACCGTGAAAAAACTATTAACTAAATTTAAAGTCGCTAAAGTAACAGAGTTGCCGGAATCTAAGTATGCATCCTTCCACGAAACTTTAGAGGATCTACTAGATGACTAAAGCAGGACACGCTGACCGAGCACATGCTAAGTTGAGCGCCTCGGGATCTTACCGCTGGATAGGTTGCCCAGGCAGTGTTCGGCTCGAGGAAAATATCCCCGATCAGCAGACCGCGTATTCCCAAGAGGGTACTCTCGCTCATGAACTATCAGAACTAAAACTTAAATTGTCTTTGGGCTGGATTGCTGAAAAAGAATTCAATACCTTAAAGAATAATTTAGGTGAAATCCCAAAAGAGATGGATCGCTTTACAAATCAGTATGTGGAGTATGTCATGGAATGCTACAGCGAAGCTTTAGCCATATCCAAAGATGCGGAAATCTTACTTGAGACGCGCTTAGACTTTAGTCATGTCGTGCCAGGTGGATTTGGGACAGGTGATGTGCTGATTGTGGCGGACGACATCTTATGGGTGATTGATCTTAAATATGGATTCCGAGAGGTATCTGCGGTGGATAACTCTCAACTACGACTCTACGGGCTAGGAGCTTTAAATAAAGTGGATTACCTTTACGACATTAAGACGATCAAGATGATTATTGTTCAACCTCGTATTGATAACTATTCCGTTGAGGAGCTAGCTGCAAAAGATTTAATTAGATACGGCGAAGAAGTCATTAAGCCTGCTGCAAAACTAGCTGCATCAAAGCAGGGTGAGCTGAAACCAGGTAAGCATTGCGAGTTCTGTAAGGCTAAAGCGATATGTCGAGCTAGAGCGGAGGCTAATCTTGAGTTGGCTAGTCAAGACTTTAGTGAGCCCGAAATGCTAGATCGGACAGAACTGGCAGAAATCTATGGCAAATTAAGCGAAGTAGAAAATTGGGTGACGCATGTTAAAGACTACGTGCTAGATCAAGCGGTTAATCATGGCGCTCATTATCCTGGGTACAAGCTGGTGGAAGGGACGAGCAGGAGAAAATATGCGGATGAGGAGCAAATCATTAACAGGTTAACTGAACTGAATTATGATGAATCTGAAATATTAACGGAGCCTAAACTAGTCGGCATCTCTGCTCTTGGTAAAGTGGTCGGTGCTAAAAAAGTCAATGAACTATTGGGTGATTTGATTATTAAACCGCCTGGAAAGCCGACCCTGGTCCCAGAATCAGATAAAAGGCCAGCATTAGGGTCCAAGGCATCAGCAGAAGCTGATTTTAAAAACGAAGATTTTAACTAAAAAAGGAGATTGATTAATATGGCAGTAGCTAATAAAGATACAAAGGCTGTGACCGGACAGGTTAGATTGACATTCCCTCATTTATTTGAGCCTCATGCATTCCAGGAGGGTCAAAAAGCTAAGTACAGTGTGCGAATCCTAATTCCTAAGACAGACAAAGCGACTTTAACTCGATTAAAGAAAGCATTTGAAGCCGCTAAAGAGCTAGGGGTTAGTAAAGGTACCCTTAAAAAAGGGGAAGCTAAAAACTTTAAATTAAACATCCATGACGGAGACGAAAAAAATGCCCAACATATTGAAGATGGTGAGGAGGATAAAGTTCGTGAAGAATATAACGGTCACTATTACATGAACTTGTCCTCTTCCACCAAACCCGGGGTTGTCAAGCCTGTGGGGAAAAACCAAGATGGAACGACTAAGTTTGAGGTGATCGAAGATACAACAGAGATCTATAGTGGATGCTATGCAAAAGTCAGTCTCAATTTTTACGCTTACAATGTCGGTGTTAACAAAGGTGTAACGGCAGGTCTCAATAATGTAGCTAAGATCATGGACGGTGACTATTTAGGAGGGCGTTCAAGCGCGACAGATGATTTTGCAGATGAAGAGTTTGATCTAGATGATGACTTTGACGACGATGACGATTTCTTATAAGAGAGTTTTGCGAATTGATATCGAAACTTACAGTAGTGTAGATTTGATTAAGTGCGGTGTTTACAAGTATGTGGATGCTGACGATTTTGAAATCTTACTGTTTGGTTATGCCTTTGATGAGGATCCCGTACAAGTAATCGATCTTACAACGCAGGCACTACCTGGACAGCTATTAACTGCTTTAACAGATCCCAAGATTATCAAAACGGCTTACAACGCAAACTTTGAGCGGACGTGTCTCGCTAAACATTTTAAGTTATTGATGGATCCTAAACAGTGGCGTTGTACAGCCGTCCATGCGAGCTATTTAGGTTTACCTAATGGATTGGGTGGCGTAGCCAGTGTGCTAGGATTAGATGCTCAAAAAGATGCGAAAGGTAAAAATTTAATTAAATACTTTTCTATGCCCTGCAAACCCACCAAAATCAACGGGGGTAGAACTCGCAATTTGCCAGCACATGCCCTCGAAAAATGGCAACGGTATATCGATTACTGCAGGCAAGATGTTGAGGTAGAGCGACAAATGGCTAAAAAATTAAGTCGTTATCCTTTACCTGATCAAGAGCAACTACTTTGGGTGCTGGATCAACAGATCAATGACCGAGGGGTCAAGGTTGACCAGACATTAGTTACTCATGCCATGGAATGTGATGAACTATCCAAAGAGAAGTTTATAAATGATTTAAAAAATTTGACAGGTCTAGCTAATCCGAACAGTGGACCACAGTTAAAGAATTGGATGGAGCAAGAGGGCTACGAAGTTGACAGTTTAGCAAAAGAAGCCGTTGATGTCTTGCTTAAAGAAGTAGAGTCTAAAAAAGTTAAGCAGGTCCTAAAGCTAAAACAATTGACCTCTAAAACGAGTGTCAAGAAATACGCAGCCATGGAACGTATGGTTTGTTCAGATGGTCACATCCGAGGCATGTTGCAGTTTTACGGGGCTAATCGAACTGGGCGCTGGGCCGGTAGAGGTGTACAGATCCATAATCTTAAACGCAATTACCTTAAAGACCTAGACTTAGCACGCGATATTCTACGCTCAGGTGATTACGAATTACTAGACCTGTTGTTTGGGAATGTACCAGATGTCTTGTCGCAATTAATACGGACCGCGTTTATTCCGGAGAAGGGCGAGAGGTTTTGTGTTTCAGACTTTAGCGCCATCGAAGCCCGTGTACTGGCATGGTTGGCCAACGAAAAATGGGTGCTAGATGTTTTTAACACTCATGGCAAATTATACGAAGCTACGGCCAGTCGAATGTTTAACGTACCTCTGGAATTAATCAAAAAAGGAAACCCTGAATATGAATTAAGAGCTAAAGGTAAAGTGGCAACGTTGGCTTTAGGGTATCAAGGCAGTGTCCCAGCCATGATTGATATGGGTGCATTAAGAGATGGCTTAAAAGAAGAAGAATTGCAAGGGTTAGTTGATGTTTGGCGCAGTGCTAATCCTAACATTAAAAAATATTGGTATGCGGTAGGTAAGGCGGCTATTAAAGCAGTTAAGTGTAAAAAGCCAGTCAAACTTGATTCAAACATTACTTTTATTCCGACTAGTAGTTTTCTCTTTATTAAGTTACCTTCGGGGCGCCGTCTGGCCTATTTTAAACCTAAGCTCTATCAGGGTAAGTTTGGAGAGGCCCTATGTTATGAGGGTGTTGATTCAAATAAGCGTTGGTCTAGAGTCGATACTTACGGCGGAAAATTAGTCGAGAATATTGTGCAGGCTATTGCTAGAGATTGTTTAGCCGTATCCATGCAACGGCTAGATCAAGCTGGCTATCAAATAAGGATCCATGTGCATGATGAAGTAGTCATCAGCCATGACGAAGATAAGGATTGTCTGAAAGAGATAACGGAGATTATGGGGCAGCCGATTGAGTGGGCTCCTGGGCTACCACTAAAAGCAGAAGCGTTCTACACCAGTTTCTACATGAAAGATTAGAGGAGGAATAGAATTGGAAGAATTAAAATCGGTATTAGTCTGTTTATTATCAATTTTTAATGTTTGGTTAAGTGCTTTCGTGACCATGTGGTTGTGGAATAACTTAATTGCAGTTACGTTTGCGGTAACGGTCTTAAGTTTTTGGCAAGCATTCGGGGTTGATTTGTTTGTATCGTACCTAAGATCTAACTACAGAAAAAAGGACGAGATAGACCCCTTGGAAAGAATGGTCGGTAATACCTTGCTCGCACTGGTGTTTTGGGGCTTAGGCGGATTTGTAAGTTTATTTATTTAAGGAGGATGTTAAATTGTGAAAAAAGAGGCTAAGGAGAAGATCAAACAAGAGATTGAGGCCAATAAAGATAACCGTTACATCAATTATATAGGTACTTATCTATTGGGTTACTTAGAAAAGCATGAGGACTTTGCTGAGCATGTGTTAAAAAATAAAACCATCAGTGAAAGTATAGATGCTATGAGGGCAGAAGCCAAAAAACATCAAGACCAAGGTGTGGCTCTAATATCAGACGTGGAAGGTTTCCAAATTGTTGTGGATTACTTTTCAGATGACGATCTGTCGCAAACTGATGTTAAAGAATCTGTGGAAGAAACGACAGATAGGGAAACGGAAGGAGTGAGTGATCCATCTGAACCGGAATTATTTACTCGTAATGCCTGGTATGCAGATGCCGAAAATAATGTCTTTTACGCTTATAAAAAAGGGGATGAAAAGCCACGAGAAGTGGTTAATCGTACTTATAAAACGGCAACTAAAAAGCAATATGAGGAATGGCTTGAAGCTCAAGCTGATCTAGATGACGACTTAGGGCTAGATGATCCCTCAGATGATGACTTTGATTTAGATGATCTGTTATGAGGTGATTTAAATGTCAGATAAGCTAGTAGAGCTAGAGGACTTTAAAAAGCATTTTGACGCAGGGTATCATGACGATATCCTGCACTTTGCCAAAGCAGTTGCGCTAAGTCATAGTCGATACATCTTTAAGGAGGGGCAAAAAAATAACTGCCGAGGCTATTGTACCCACTGTCAACATGAGTTTGAGATGCCTAACCTGGGTCATAAAACATTTTACAATTGCCCCAGTTGCAAAGGGTATCATGAGGTGCGTAATGCTCGGATGGGACGTAAGCATTTTGTAGACAGACAGTATTTCACGTATTTTGAAAAGTCAGTGCTAGATCCTAATATTTTGGTGGCTAGAGGCATCGTAGCGCTTAACGATTTTAGGTTTGATTATCGATGCACGGAAACCCGTTGCGTCACGAAAGCTTACTATCTTTTTGAAGCAGGTAAAGGTGGTCAATGTATCTTTAATATCTGGGCAGATGAGGGATACGACTGGTCTAGTGATATCTGGTGCACGGCTAACACGATTCGAGATATCAGCCGCAGAAGCTCTCATCTGGGAAATGTTGATATGGGTGTTGCCTTAGAATCCTTAAAAGATGCAGCGATTGGGACATCCTTTCAATATTCGGCTTGGGAGGTCTATGCGGACAAGGTAAAATCTAAAGAAAATTTGATCGATTATTTAGATCTGTTTGCTAAGTATCCTTGCACGGAATATTTGACCAAGATGGGGTTTACAAAAATAGTGGAAACCAAAATCTACGGAGGGAAATTATTTAGATTGGTCAACTGGCGAGGGAAGACGATTGATCAAGTCATCAAGTTGCCTAAGCACCGGATCAAAGATATTATCAACCGAAACATAGCGGTGTCGCTAGATTTACTATTGATTTTACGTCAATTGGAGCATGAGGGATCGCGCTATACCTTGTATGAGGCGCTAGAAATCGAAAGACTTTTATATCCTGTCACGGAGGCGGAATACTTTAACAGCCTCTTTAGCGACTACATGCCCTTGAAAAAATTATATACCTACCTATGCAGGCAGCGTGCAAAAGACTCCCGAAATGGTCTATTAACTTATCGTGATTATCTTAACGAATGCTTAGAGCTAGGACTAGATTTAACGCAAGAGATCGTGCTTTTTCCTCCAAATTTGTACAGCGCTCACGAAAAAACAATGAATCTAATTAAAATTAAAAATGATGAAGCTTTAAAAGTCAAATTTGCTAAACGGGTGCAAGAGTTGCCTTGTGACAGCAACGGCCGTTACCTCATCCGTCCTGCATTCGATGCGGATGAACTTACAAAAGAGGGAGATGCGCTACAGCATTGTGTCGGAGGATATGCTAACCGTTACGCGAGCGGTTCGTGCGATCTGTATGTGGTTCGTCGAGTCGAGGAGGAAGACACACCTTTTGTAACAGTGGAAATGAAAGGCGATCGATTGATCCAAGCAAGAGGTTTCAAAAACAGTAGTATAAATAAAGATGTTGAGGAGTTTATTCATCAATTTATCAAAAATAAGTTAGGCGGTGATGTCGCTAAAGCAGTATAGGAGTGGTAGGATGCAGGATCTTGAAATTGTCGTTGCCCTAGGTAAAAACAGAAGCGATAAAAACTGGAAAAATGAATATTTAACATGGGGCGAATTTATGGATCGACTGAGAAAAGTAAGGCGTACAAACGAGACGGTGGCCGAATATCACAAGATGACCAAAAGCCAGAAAGCTAAAATCAAGGATGGTCCTAGTTTTGTGGGTGGCTTTATTCGAGGCGGTCAACGTAAAAAAGAAAATATCCAAAGTCGTAGTCTGGTCACCCTAGATGTTGATTTTGCCACCGAAGATTTTCTATTTGACCTGGATTTGGCGTTAGGTGGATACACTTATATCCTTTATACGACGCATAGCCACCGCAAGTCTAAGCCTAAATACCGTCTCATTATCCCGGTAGACCGAGAAATGTTGCCAGACGAATATTCAGCCATTGCCCGTAAGGTTGCCCATATGATTGGGATGGAATACTTTGATAAAACCTCTTTTGATGTGAACCGTCTGATGTATTTCCCCTCTTGCTCAAAAGATGCAAAGTCTGAATTTGTAGAGGAAAGCGGCGAGTTGTTAGAAGCTGATGAAATCTTAGCCAAATATGAAGATTGGACGGATCCGACACAGTGGGAGCGTCACCCGAGTGAATCAGAGCGACGAACATCTAGCAGTAAGATGGAGGATCCACGATCTAAAACGGGCATTATTGGCGCATTTTGTCGGAGTTACAGTATCTCAGAAGCGATTGAAACCTTTATCCCTGAAGTCTATACACGGACAGCCATAGAAGATAGATGGACCTATCATGAAGGGTCATCGGTAGGCGGATTGGTGATTTACGACCAGGATACATTTGCCTTTAGCCATCACGAGACAGATCCCATTAGTGGACGTGAAGTTAATGCGTTTGACTTAATCCGGATCCACAAATTTAGAAACCTTGACGAAAAGGCGAGTGACAAAACAAACATCACCAAATTACCCAGTTATCAGGCAATGGTTGACTTTGCCATGAAAGATAAAACCGTCATGCAAGAAGTGGCGGCAGAAGACTTCAGTGACTTGATAGAAGATGAGGACGATCTAGAATGGTTATCCAAGCTCGAAAGAAATAAAAATAACAACATTTTATCAAACTCCAGAAATGTTGAATTGATTCTAACAAATGGTGTTTTCAAAAATGTACTAGCCTATGATGAATTTGGAAATTCAGAAATGGTCCGTCAGGATCTTCCTTGGCGAAAACGGAGATTTCCCCATAAGGAATATGAGCCTTGGCTAGGGTCAGACGATCGACGAATGTTTCACTATTTCAATAAAATCTATGACATCAAGTCGGAAGGTATTATTCAAAATGCTTTAACGGAAGTGGTGCACCTAAACGCATTTCACCCTGTTAAAGAATACTTAGAAAGCTTTACCTGGGATGGTACGGAAAGATTGGAACGACTATTCATTGATTATCTGGGGGCAGAAAATAATGCTTATGTCAAAGAGGTCACTCGGAAAATGTTTGTCGCTGCGGTTAAGCGAATCTATGAGCCGGGTTGCAAATTTGACGAGATGCTAGTGTTGGTAGGGCCCCAAGGCTGTGGGAAAAGCAGTTTGTTAGCCAAAATGGGCCGTTCTTGGTTTTCTGACAGTATTAAACGTTTTGAACCCAAAGAAGCAGGAGAACATTTACAAGGGACCTGGATCATTGAAATAGGCGAGCTAGCTGCCATGAAAAAATCAGAAATAGAGGAGGTCAAACAATTTCTATCTAAGTTAGAGGATAAGTATCGAGTGGCTTTTGACCGTGTTGTCACTGGATTTCCGCGTAAGTGTGTGTTTTTTGGAACCACCAATAATCGTAATTTTCTGTATGATCCGACTGGTAACAGACGATTTTGGCCAGTCGATGTCGCAGTGAAAGAACCAAAATACAACCACTTTAAAGATCTAGATGATGAATTAGTTGGCCAGTTGTGGGCAGAAGCCTTAGCTTACTACAAAAAGGGCGAGCGTCTGATATTAAGTGATGGGACTCGTAAGGAGGCCGAAAGACAACAAGAGGCCCATTTTGAAGTGGATACGAGAGAGGGTTTAATATCTAAGTATTTAGAAACCCCATTGCCTGAAAATTGGGATACTATGGATTCTTATGAGCGCCAGGAATATTTAGAAAACCCAACAGGAAGTGTCGAACGTAAAATTGTCTGTGTAGCGGAAGTTTGGGTGGAATGCTTAGGTAAAAATATCAGTGACTTAAAGCCTTGGGAATCAAAGCCCATTGCAGATATTATCCGGCGCCTACCAGGTTGGCAGGACCGTAAACCTGCACGAGTCAATTTTAAGCACTACGGGAAGCAGACAGCCTTTATAAAGGTCGAGAATTAATGGGACAGTATTTAAAAGATTACTGTCCAACTACTGTCCCACTGTCCTCTTACCATAAGACAGGAGGACAGTAAAAAGGACAGTAAACAGGCTCTACTGTCCAGTGCTGAAACATAACAGTGCCAATAGTTTGAGTCGAATTAAGGACAGTGGGACAGTAAAAAAGTACTAAAGTTTAAAAGTATAGTTAGCATTAAAATGGCAGTAGGATTATATGCTAACTCACGTTTTGACCTATATACGCGCGAGACTGTCCACTGTCCTATTGAAATTTGAGGTGATAAAATGAGAGAAACGGCAATCGAAAAATATCTTACTAAAAAAGTAAAGGCTGAAGGTGGTATCTGTTATAAGTGGGTGTCCCCCGGACAGCGAGGGGTGCCAGATCGTATTGCCATCTTCCCGGGTGGAAAAGTTTATTTCGTAGAACTGAAAGCACCAGGAAAAGAGGCAGAACCTTTACAGATAAGACAGCATAGAATTTTAAACAACCTAGCCTGTCACGTTATCGTGATAGACAATAAGTTAGATGTTGATTTATTTTTGGAAGAGGTTGCTAAGTGATGGCCATAAAGTTTACACCACATCAATATCAGAGTTATGCGATTGACACCGCGATTCATACCCCAGCTGTAGGCTTATTTTTGGATATGGGTTTAGGCAAGACCATTATCACTTTAACCGTTTTAGATTTTCTCATGTACCAAGATTTTGAGATTGATAAAGCACTAGTGATTGCACCATTAAGGGTGGCTCACGATACTTGGAGCCGAGAATCAGAGAAATGGCAACATACTCAGCACTTAAAAATCTCTAAAATCCTAGGATCTGCTAAACAGCGCCGTGAGGCTTTACAGGCCGAGGCGGATATTTACATTATCAACCGTGAAAATGTCTGCTGGTTGGTTGATACGTTAGGACGCAAATGGGACTTTGATACGGTAGTCATTGATGAGCTGTCTAGCTTTAAGTCTGCCAGCTCCAAACGATTTAAAGCTCTAAGACGTGTGCGGCCGTTAATCAAGCGTATTATTGGGTTGACAGGGACACCTGCACCAAACAGCCTGATAGATTTATGGCCGCAAATCTACCTGCTAGATCAAGGTAAAAGACTAGGTAAAACCATCAGTGGTTACCGAGAGCGATATTTCTATGCAGGTGCCAAAAGTGGTCACGTTGTCTATGAGTGGAAACAGAAAAAAGAATCTGAGGAAAATATTTATCAAGAAATCAGTGATATCTGTGTCAGCATGAAAGCCGAAGACTGGCTGGAGATGCCCCAACGGATTGACCGTACAGTCCCTGTCTCTTTGGATATATCCGCACAGGCTAAATACAAGAAGTTAGAGCGTGATTTGATACTGTCGCTAGAAGATACCGAGATTGTCGCTAACACAGCTGCAGTGCTATCTAACAAGCTCCTGCAGATGGCAAATGGGGCAGCATACGACGAAGACGGCGAGGTTCAGGAAATTCATCAAGCTAAATTAGATGCTTTAGAGGAACTGATAGATGTATCTAACGGGCAACCAGTTTTAGTGTTCTATGCCTATCAGCATGATTTAGCTCGGATTAAAAAACGGATTAAAGGGGCAAAGAGATTAGAATCCAACGACGATATCACAGATTGGAATAACGGTCAGATCCCTGTTTTATTGGCACACCCTCAAAGTGTAGGGCACGGTTTAAACCTTCAATCTGGAGGTAGTATCATTGTTTGGTTTGGGTTAACCTGGAGCTTAGAATACTATCAACAAGCAAATGCTAGATTGCATCGTCAAGGTCAACAAAATAGTGTTATTATTCATCATTTAGTGACTAAAGGCACGATCGATGAAGATGTCATGTCAGCACTCGAAAACAAAGCACTTGGACAAGATGCTTTACTAGAGGCGGTGAAAGCCAGAATTGAAAAAGTGAAGGAGGGATAACTTTTGATATCACTTAAAAGCGGAGGTGCAGTGAATGAGACATCAGAAAGATAAATTTATAAACGATTATAAAGAGTATATCCGAGCTAAGTCTGAGGGCGAGGTCTACTTATTCAGAGATGAGCAGGTTGAAGAGATTGTAAGTTTTATGAGAGATGAAGAGATTGATTACGACTTGATTAAATATGATTTTTACACCATTATAAAATTTTGAGGAGGCAGAATAATGAAAGAAATAAAAAGTAAAATTAAGTTTATAGAACTCTGCATTGAAAATTTACAGTACATATTTGATGAATTAGACCTTGATGATTTTGATGTGAAAGCCTATTATGACTGGTCAAATCGGATTGAAGATGGAGCAACTGATTTGCTTGGGTTGATCTCAACGATTGATAATTTAGTGGAGAAAATTGCAAAGGAGGATGCATAATGCTATATTTTATGATTTATTGGGTGATTGGATTGTTCATGTTTTGGATGATAGGTGGAGTCAGACTTCTAGACGAATATAAGGACGATCCCTTTACGTGGCGGCTTGCTTTTTTGGGCTTAATTGCGTTAGCTTTGTTATGGCCGATCATTCTAGGGGTTGGAATTATCAACGGTCTATTCGGCATGATGCGAGGTGATGATAATTGACTGTCAAACAGATTTTTAAACAGTATCGTAAATGTGAGTATCAGCTGAAGCTATTAACTCAAGAACTTGAGATATTGAGTCGATCTCCAGAGTTTATCAAAGTTACCCGTTATGGTGACGAGGAAAGAGGCGGAGGGACTGTGGAGGATATCCACCTTAATATACTGGATAAACGAAGGGAATTGGAGACTAAAATAAAAAACAATCAAGCTTATATCACATTGATCGATCATATTTGTGACAGTTTAAAAAAAGAATTTAATGACGACTACTCAATTTTTCACTCTAAATATTTAAAAGATGAAACCGTCACGGCTATTATGATTGAGCTGGGGTACGCAAACCACAGCAGTATCTACCGAAAATTAAAAAAAATGGAAGATTACTTTGAGCAACTTATGCAAAGCACATTTTAAGCACATTTTTTGCAAATAGTTTTGACTTATCTCATGCTATTATGATAGTGTCAGATTAGCACGCAAGAGAGATAGTTAAAAAACACATGTGCCATTACAGTAGCTACATTCAGCGTGCTAATCTGTCTTAAATTAAAATTAAATATCCGATAATCAAGTTAGTTCTAAAAGTCGGGCTTAATAGGTTCGACTTTTTAAATACAAAATTTTGGAGGTGGTGATCATGACAAAGCCAAACATATACAAACCTACAACAGCTGAAAAAAAATTACTAGAAGTCTTGATAAACCCTGAGTACGTGGGATCGTCGGTCACTGATATCTGTAACCTCGCTGGAGTGAGCCGAAACAAGTATTACGATGCCATGGCTAAAGACGGGTTTAAAAAACTAGTCAACGATATAACTCTCAACCTGATAAAGGGTAAAGCATCTGATGTTTTAAATGCTACTTATAAATATGCCCTCACCGAAAAAGGGCACCAAGATCGAAAGCTGATTTTAACCATGGCAGGGCTATATACTGACAAGCAGGAGACGCAGATCAAAGGAGACGTTAACATCATTAACCCTTACTATGACCTAACTACCGAGGAGTTGCGCGCATTAGCTCGCAGTGAAAAAGATGGATAGCACCATCAAACGACAGGCGCAGATTGAGCTCGCTAAACGTGATTTTTTTGAGTACTGTCATTTAAAAGCACCTGACTTTTACGCTTACGATCGCAAGTTCCTGGTAAAAATGGCGGATGATTTACAGTCATTTTTTGATTCATCCGACGACGTGCTAATCATCAACGTCCCACCTCGGCACGGGAAATCCAGAACAGCCTGTTGTTTTGTTGAGTGGCTACTAGGGAAAGATCCTCACCTGAAAATCATGACAGGGTCATATAATGAAACTCTATCCACTCAATTTTCCAAAAGTGTCCGAAACTCAATCCAGGAAATTAAAGCCGATGAAAACATTGTGGTTTACCACGATATTTTCCCTGAATCTAAAATTAAGCAGGGAGACGGAGCGATGAATCTATGGTCGTTGGAAGGTCAACATGCTAACTATCTAGCAACATCACCCACTGGGACCGCAACAGGTTTTGGGGCGGACCTGATCTTAATTGATGACTTGATCAAATCAGCTGAAGAAGCGTTTAACATGAACGTGCTAGATAAGCACTGGGCCTGGTTTACCGATACCATGTTGTCGAGACTTGAGAAGAATGGGAAAGTAATCATTATCATGACCCGATGGCACAGCGAAGACTTGGCGGGTAGAGCGCTACTAAAACTAAAAGATCTAGGGTTTAAAGTTAGACATATCCATATGAAAGCAGTTCAGGAGGATGGGACGATGCTATGCGATGCCATTTTAAGTAAACATTCTTACGATTTAAAAGTAAGAGCGATGAGTACCGAAATAGCGCAAGCTAACTATCAACAAGAGCCCATTGACATTAAAGGTCGACTCTATCACGCATTTAAAACTTATAATGATATCCCGAGAGATCAAAAAGGTAACGCCTTATTCACCGTGGTTAAAAGTTACACAGATACTGCTGATACGGGAGCTGATTATCTATGTACCATTGTGTATGGTGTCTATAACCAAGAAGCGTATGTCTTAGATGTCATATACACTAAGGCGCCCATGGAGGAGACAGAGAGCGCCGTTGCCAAGATGCTTGACCATCACCAAGTCCATGTAGCGGATATCGAATCTAATAATGGTGG
>Ga0153980_1000141_pt1 | contig 39005 bp, 29 predicted proteins | sample TSGA064MetaG_FD_104722 | JGI IMG/M metagenome (GOLD analysis project Ga0153980, IMG submission 104722) | Attine ant fungus gardens microbial communities from Georgia, USA - TSGA064 MetaG | ecosystem: Host-associated > Fungi > Mycelium > Unclassified | place: USA: Georgia, Magnolia Springs State... | reverse complement strand
GCTGAAAGGCGATGGCCTGTTTACATCGGGTTCTACCGCCGTGCGTGGACGCTATGAAGAAGTGTTAGACCGCATTGCGCAGGCGATGAACAACGTGAGCGGCCGCATCCTGGTGATTGGCTACAGCGACAACGTGCCGATCCGCAGCGCTCGCTTCGCTTCTAACTATGAACTGTCGCTGGCCAGGGCGAAATCGGTGCAGGAACGCCTGCAGCAGACGCTAAGCCAGCCTGCACGCGTGAAGGCGGAAGGGCGGGGTGAAAGCAATCCGCTGGTGCCTAATACGACTGCCGCCAACCGCGCGCGCAACCGCCGCGTCGATATCACGCTGCTGGTTTCTCCCGATAACACCCGCGCGGAACTGACGTCGCAGCAAGGAAATTAACGGATGATGAATATTCTGTTCGCCATTATGACCAACCGGCTGATGTGGGGCTTTATCGGCATCACCGCGCTGTCATTCATTATCTGGGTGATTGGCCCGGTGTTCTCTATTGTCGATTCCCGGCCGCTGGAACCCGAAGTCAATCGCCAGATCAGTATCGCGCTGCTCTATATCGCCTGGGGCCTGAGCAACGTCGTGCCGCGCCTGTATAACGCCTGGCTCAACCGCAAGCTGATGGGCAGCCTGAACGCCGCGCCGGACGAGAACGATGCGAACGTTAAGCGCCTGACCAGCGAAGATCGCGTGCTGGCGGAACGTTTCACCGAGGCCGCCGAGCTGTTGAAAAAAGCGCACTTCAGCCGCGCGGGCAACCGTCGCTGGACGCAGCGCTTCAGCCGTCAGTATCTGTATCAGCTTCCCTGGTACATGATTATCGGCGCGCCGGGCGCGGGCAAAACCACGGCGCTGGTCAATTCCGGATTGCAATTTCCGCTGGCCGACCGTTTCGGTAAGGCGGCGCTGCGCGGCATTGGCGGCACGCGCAACTGCGACTGGTGGTTTACCAACGAAGCGGTGCTGCTGGATACGGCTGGCCGCTACACCACGCAGGAAAGCGAACAGCAGCAGGACGCCGGTGAGTGGCATAAATTCATTGAGCTGCTGCGGAAATACCGTGGCCGCCAGCCGGTTAACGGCGTCATTATCACCGTCAGCGTCTCCGATCTGATGACCCAGTCGGCAGAGGCTTCTCGCCAGCAGGCGCTTTCCCTGCGCCAGCGTCTGATGGAGCTGCACGAACAGCTTGGCATTCGCTTCCCGGTTTACGTGCTGGTAACCAAAACCGACCTGCTGCAAGGCTTTCGCGCCTATTTCAGCAAGTTTGACAAAGCGCAGCGCGATCAGGTCTGGGGCTTTACGTTTCCGTGGGAGCGCGCAAAGCAGGCTGACTTCGATCTGCTCAGCGCCTTTACTCAGGAATACGCGCTGCTGCAACAACGTCTGGATGCCGGTTTGCCGGACACGCTGATGCAGGAAAGCGACGCCAAAACTCGTGCGGAAAGCTATCTGTTCCCGCAGGAGTTCGCGGCGTTACGCCCTCTGCTTAAAGATTACCTGGAAACGGTATTTAGCCGCTCTAACTTTGAAACCGAGTTTTCGCCGCGCGGCATCTATTTTGCCAGCGGCACGCAGGAAGGTTTGCCGTTTGACCGCGTAATGGGGGAGCTGAGCCGCACGCTACAGCTGCCGGAAAGCGAAGGCGGCAGCAGTGGAGCCTGGGACAAAGTAGATAAAGCCGCGCCTATCCCCGGCAATAAAGGACAAAGCTTCTTCCTGAAGGATTTGCTGCAAAACGTCATCTTCCAGGAAGCTGGCCTGGCGGGCAGTAACCGCTGGTGGGAACTGCGTAACCGCGCGGTGCTGTGGTCTGGCTATATTCTACTGGCGAGCGCATTGGTTATCGCCACGCTGCTGTGGAGCACCAGCTATCGCAACAACAAAGCTTATCTGGCTGAAGTCCAGGCCAAAGTGCCGGAAGTCACGGCGCTGAGCAAAGAGTTGCAGGCCGCCGATCTCTATTCGCTGCTGCCGTATCTGAACGGCGTGCTGCATCTGCCGGACAGCAAAGATTTCGATCTGAATAATCCGCCGGTAACGCGCCGGATGGGGCTGTATCGCGGCGAAGAGGTCAGCGACGCCACGCAGTCGCTCTACCAGAAATCGCTGAAGCAGCTGCTGATGCCGCAGGTAGCGCAGCTGATAACGACCTGGCTGCGCAATGACAACGGCAGCGACGCGGACTACAGCTACGAAGCGCTGAAGGCTTACCAGATGCTCTATCAGCCGAAGCACTATGACGGCAAATTCCTGCATGCCTGGGTAATGCTAAATATCAGGCGCAACCAGCCGCAGAACGTGACGCAGGCGCAGACCAAACAACTCGACTGGCACCTGGCGCAGCTGCTGGAAACGCAGATTCAGGCTTCGCCTTATGCGAAGGATGACGCGCTGGTAAAGCGCGAGCAGGCGTTGATTAACCAGATGCCGCGTTCCCAGCGCGTCTATGGTCGACTCAAGCGCCTGCTGGAAAACGATGAGAGCCTGAAGCCGGTTTCGCTGGCCTCGCTGGGCGGCCCGCAGAGCGAACTGGTGTTTTCACGCAAAAGCGGTAAGTCGATTGGCGAGGGCATTCCGGGCCTGTTTACGCCGGAAGGCTACTGGAACAGCTTCGATAAAAACATTGCGGAAGTGACCAAATCGCTGCACGACGACGACCAGTGGGTGCTGGGCGGAACGGTGCAGGGCGAAACGCCGCAGCAGACCGATTACGCCGTGCGCCAGCTCTATATGAGCGATTACATGCGCCAGTGGGATGGCCTGCTACAGGATATCCAGCTGAACAACAGCGCGGATCTCTCGCAGCGTATCAACACGGCGCGTTTGCTTTCCAGCAATAACTCGCCGCTGCGCAAGCTGGTGATAAACCTTAGCCACTATCTGGTGCTGGATAAGGCCGCGCCGGAAGCGCAGAAGCAAGGCGAAGCGGACAAAGAGAGCAGCAGCAGCACGCTGGAAGCACTCTTCCATTCGCGTAAGGTCGCGACCGCCGCCGAACAGCCGCAGACGCCAGAACAGTCAGTGACCGCTCACTTCGCACCGATTACCGAGCTGGCGCAGCCGCTGGAGAAAGACGGCAAGACCATCGCCTTTGACGACTTCCTGCATCAGATCGACGATCTCTATCGCTATCTGACTGCCGTACAGGACGCAGCCAACAGCGGTATGCCGCCGCCAGCGGGCGAAGCGATTGCTCGCTTACAGGCCAGCGCAGGACGTTTGCCCGGTTCGTTACAGAACATGTTTACCAGCATGGCCGTGGGCGCCAGCAGCGATACGCGCTTGCGCGATATGGACAATATTCGCAAGCGTATCAATGTGGAAGTTGGCAGCTTCTGCCGTCAGGCTATTGCCGGACGCTATCCGCTGACACATTCCGCCCGTGCGGAAGTGACCCCGGACGATCTGGCACGCATGTTTGCGCCGGGCAGTGGCCTGATGGACAGCTTCTTCCGTGACAACCTGGCGAACAAAGTTGATACCACCCAGGCTAACTGGCGCTTTATGCCGGGCATTGACGGCAAAACGCTGCCGGGTGGCGAAAGCGTTCTGCGGCCTTTCCAGCAGGCGCAGAGCATCCGTGATGCCTTCTTTGCTAACGGTGCTACCACGCCTTCTTATCGCGTAACGGTGCGTACCGGCCAAATGGACAACGATATTTTAACCATGACGCTGGATGTGGACGGCCAGCTGTTGCAGTACAGCCACGGCCCGCAGGCGGTACAGCTGATGAGCTGGCCCGGCCCTGGCGGCACCAGCCAGGTTCGTTTACAGCTTGGCCTGGCCAACGGCACCACGGCGACGCTGGTGACCAACGGTGCCTGGGCGCTGAACCGCTTCTTTGACCGCGCGCAGCTTTCCGCCGGTAGCAGCGGCCTGAGCCGTCAGGCTTTGTTTAACGTCAGCGGCCACCACGTCACGCTGGAATTCACGCCGAACAGCATTCGTAACCCGTTCCAGCTGCCCGGTTTTGCCTGCCCATGAACAGAGATAACCCGATGTCCGCACCTTGCTGGTATGGAAAACTGCCGAGCGGCGGTGACTTTTTAAAACGCCGCTTTCCGGAGGCGCTGCTGCAACAGTGGACGAGCTGGTTTCAGGTCGGGCTGCTGCACCGTCAGGAGAGCGACAGACAGGACGACAGGCAATTTGCCAGCGCGCCGGTGTGGAATTTTGTGGTGCCGCCAATGTTGGGTAGCCAGCAAATCCAGATGGGCTGTCTGCTCCCGTCCCGCGACAACGTTGGTCGGCTTTATCCACTGTGCGCGCTAATGACCTTTTCACCCTCGCAGTGGGCGCAGCAGCAGCTGGCGATGGCGGGCGAGTGGTATCAGCAGCTGGGGCGAACCCTGCTGAACGCCGTTCGCGAAAGCTGGCCCGCCGCGCAGCTGGATCAGGCGCTGCTGTTGCTGCCTTTGGCCCCGGTGCCGCAAAGGCAGTCGGAAATTCTGGACGTAATTGGCTATCAGGACAGGCCGAGCACGCTGAGCTGGCGTCGCGTTTCAGACTGCTTCGACCCGCAGCACTACACCAGCTTCTGGTGGACTAACCAGGTCGACGGCAATCCGCTTTATACCCACGTTCACAGCGGCAACTTCACCGGACAGCTGTTTAGCATGCTGTTCGATCCCGCCGCTGGCGCGAAGCCGGGACGCCACGGGCTTTATCCGCCGATGTTTGAATAAGGAATCCATATGAATCTTGACGCGCTACTCGCACCGATTGGCAACGACCAGCCGTGCGGGGAAAACCTTGAATATGACGCTGACTATATGGCGATGGAGCAGGCCAGCGCGGGCAAAGCGGAGCAGCAGTTTGGCGACACCATCATTCCTGCCGAACCGGCGGACTGGAACAAGGTCGAGAAGCTGGCCAGCGGGCTGCTGACGCGCACTAAAGATCTGCGGGTGATGCTGGCGCTGACCCAGGCCTGGACGCAGCTGCGCGGATTAAACGGCTACGCCGATGGTTTGCAGCTGATTAAGCAGTCGCTGCTGCTGTACTGGGAACCGCTGTGGCCAGTGCTGACCGAAGACGGCGACTATGACCCGTTTTACCGCATCAACGCGCTGGCGGCTTTAAGTGATAAGTCAGCGCTGACGTTGGCTTTGCGCCAGTCTCCGCTGCTGCGTAACGCTTCTGACCAGCTTTCGCTACGCGACGCCTGTGCGCTGCTCGACGGCAGCAAAAGCGAATGTGAAGAGTTCCCGGGCGGCCGCGCACGGCTAATGGATGAGCTGGCTCGTGGAGAACAACCGGGAATTCCCGCTATTCTCAGCATAAGTGAGCGTTTACAAACTATTCGTGAAACGCTGAGCGAGCATTTGGGCGAAAGCGGCGTCCCGGAAATGGAACAGCTGCTGAAAATGGTCAATACCGTGGCCCAGGCCTGTGAAATGACCGACCTCGCCACCCTGATGCCAGCCGCGCAGGAAGAAGCTGAAGGCGCGCCCGTTCAGCAGCAGCCAGTGAAAGCAGCGCATACCGACTGGCGCAGCGTACAGCCGGAATCCCGTGCTGACGCTCAGCTGATGCTGGAAAAAGTAAAACAGTATTTTGTGCAGCACGAACCGAGTCATCCGGCACCGCTGATGATCGATCGCGTGCAGCGCATGATCGAAATGGATTTTATGAGCATTATCCGCGACCTCGCGCCGGACGGCGTACACCAGCTGGAAAACATTTTCGGCCGTCGCGACTAAAACAACTCCCCAACGCGCATACCAATGGAGAATATTATGGCTAGTCAATCCAGCGGGCAGAAATTCATCGCCCGTAACCGCGCGCCGCGCGTACAGATCGAGTACGACGTGGAGATTTACGGCGCAGAACGCAAAATCGAACTGCCTTTTGTGATGGGCGTGATGGCCGATCTGGTCGGCAAGCCGGTCGACAACCTGCCTCCCGTTGACGAGCGCAAGTTTCTGGAAATCGATATCGACAACTTCGATGAACGCATGAAGGCGCTGAAGCCTCGCGTGGCTTTCCAGGCGCAGAACACCCTGACCGGCGAAGGCAACCTGAATATCGATCTGACTTTTAACAGCATGGAAGACTTCTCGCCGGACGCCGTGGCGCGCAACGTCGAGCCGCTGAATAAACTGCTGGACGCGCGTACTCAGCTTTCTAACCTGCTGACCTATATGGATGGCAAAAACGGCGCGGAAGAGCTGATTGCCAAAATCCTGCAGGATCCAACGCTGCTGAAGTCGTTAAGTCATCTGCCAAAGCAGGCTGATGACGCGGCCAAAGAGGGGGATGCGTAATGAATCCAACCCAGCTTGAACAGCAGGGCCAGCAGGCCTGGAGCCAGGACGAGTTCAGCTCGCTGCTGAACAAAGAGTTTCGTCCCAAGACCGACTCGGCGCGGACGGCGGTGGAAAGTGCGGTAAAAACGCTGGCACAGCAGGCGCTGGAAAACACCGTTACCGCTTCTGACGATGCCTATCGCACCATTCAGGCGCTGATTGCCGAAATTGACGAAAAGCTATCAAAACAGGTCAATCAAATTATCCATCACGAAGACTTCCAGCAGCTGGAAGGCGCATGGCGCGGCCTGAATCATCTGGTGAATAACACCGAAACCGACGAGATGCTGAAAATTCGCTTTATGAGCATCTCTAAAAAAGAGCTGGGCCGCACCCTGAAACGCTTTAAAGGCGTGGGCTGGGATCAGAGCCCTATCTTTAAAAAGATCTATGAAGAAGAGTATGGCCAGTTTGGCGGCGAGCCGTTTGGCTGCCTGGTGGGTGATTACTACTTCGATCACAGCCCGCAGGACGTGGAGCTGCTGAGCGAGATGGCGCGTATCGGCGCGGCTTCTCACTGCCCGTTCATCACCGGCACCGCGCCGGAAGTGATGCAGATGGAATCCTGGCAGGAGCTGGCGAACCCGCGCGACCTGACCAAAATCTTCCAGAACAGCGAATATGCCGCATGGCGCAGCCTGCGTGAGTCGGAAGATGCTCGCTACCTGGGCCTGGTGATGCCGCGCTTCCTGTCGCGTCTGCCTTACGGTATTCGCAGCAATCCGGTCGACAGCTTCGACTTTGAAGAAGAAACCGAAGGCGCGAACCACAACAACTACACCTGGGCGAACGCCGCTTACGCGATGGCCGCCAATATCAACCGCTCGTTCAAAGAGTTTGGCTGGTGTACGTCGATTCGCGGCGTGGAGTCCGGTGGCGCGGTGGAAAATCTGCCTTGCCACACTTTCCCAAGCGACGACGGCGGCGTGGATATGAAATGCCCGACCGAAATCGCCATCAGCGATCGTCGTGAAGCCGAGCTGGCGAAAAACGGCTTTATGCCGCTGGTACACCGTAAAAACTCCGACTTCGCCGCGTTTATTGGCGCGCAGTCGCTGCAAAAGCCGACCGAATATCACGATCCGGATGCAACCGCTAACGCCCGTCTGGCCGCGCGTTTGCCATACCTGTTCGCGTGCTGCCGCTTTGCGCATTATCTGAAGTGCATCGTGCGCGACAAGATCGGTTCCTTCCGCGAGCGTGAAGAGATGGAGCGCTGGCTGAACGACTGGGTGATGAACTACGTGGATGGTGATCCGGCCAACTCCTCGCAGGAAACCAAATCCCGCAAGCCGCTGGCCGCTGCCGAAGTGCTGGTGGAAGAGCTGGAAGACAATCCAGGCTACTACGCCGCGAAATTCTTCCTGCGTCCGCACTACCAGCTGGAAGGCCTGACCGTTTCGCTGCGCCTGGTTTCTAAGCTGCCTTCACTGAAGAGTGACGATGCTTAACGGCTGATTAAAAGGGCGAGTTTCTCGCCCTTAATATAAGGCTGGAATATTTACTAAGACTATTAAAGATAAAGGGTATGCAAGGAAAATGAACTCACCGCAGAGTATTGCTAATGGTATGTTAAGTTTATTCAATCCTAAAAAACAATCAGGTGTTGAGTTGTTTATGGTAAGTGCATATAAGGGGTTTGCCAGTATACCTGGTGATTTATATGCATTAACCAAAGACTTTCTTGATAGCGATCACCGATGGGATAATGAAACTGACAGGATTAGATTGATCACGCTATTAAAAAAAGGCGCTACCAGTGAAGATTTAAAGAAAATCATAAAAATAGTAGTAGAGCAATACGTAAAAAACCTTAGCGAAAATCAATGTAAGCGCCTGTTAATTAAAATAGGTGCGGGAAAAGTAGGTGAATTAACTTTTAAGCTTTTCTTTGTAAATGAAATAGTATCTATTTTCTTTAGTCGGGTTATTCCTAAGTTTTTGTTTACTACAGGAATGACGGGGATAATATCCATCGGCGCTTCCGTTTCGAGGTCTATCTATACCGCCCGAGACCTACAAAGAGAAAATCCTGCTATGTACACCATGCTACGTGCTAATGGTGATTATGACTTGCTCTATTTCATTGTTAAGGACTATGTAGAGCCCTACTTAATCGCCATTACTCTCCAGGAAAATAATTCTCCATTAGCAGATGATGTGTTTGAATATTTTATCGACGGTGTAAGAAATGCTTAAGAAAACCGTTTTAACCTTGGTTAGAATTATATTGTCATTGATCTCTTTTTTTATCGTGTCTTCCCTGGCTATTTACTATATTTTTCTTTTTGACTGGCACATATCGTTCGCAGGGAAGATATTCCACACAGCCATTGTAATTATTGTTCTGGCTGTGTCAGTAATAGTGTATTGGTTTGCAGAAAGAATAAGAAGGATTAATTATTTTTGACTTTTAGCTTTTTAATAAATACATATATTAAAATGCAAAGAACTAAAAATAATGCTTTACCAAATAATATTCCGGACGAACGTACATCAAATTTCTCGTAGGTAAAAACAAAGTATAAAGAAGTGAAGATATCATAAATAGAAAATGCAGAAACTATCATTAATATAATAGTGAATAAATTTATAAGTAAATTTCTCATTGCAATGCATACTCCGTTTTAATATGTAAATATCTTCATACTATAAGCGATTTATAATGCGAATGTCTACGGGGTTAACCGTGCTCTTTTCTGTTTATTATAATTTCATATCGGTATTAAAACCTATTCTATAAACCGTAATGTTTTCAGGTGTCAATTTCTGGAGGATGTTTTAGAACATCTTCGGAAAAGGGGAGGAAGGAGTTATCATAAACTCCTTTTGTCCTGTCGCTGCTTTATTAAAAGCAAAATGTTAAATCAATAAAGAGTAGAAAATAATGGCTATTGATATGTTTATGAAGGTTGACGGCGTCACCGGTGAATCTAAAGATTCTAACCACACCGGCTGGACCGATATCACTTCTTTCTCCTGGGGCGCTTCTCAGCCTGGCAACATGTCTGTTGGCGGCGGCGGCGGTGCAGGTAAAGTAAACTTCAACGATCTGCACGTTAACGCGCTGATCGATAAGTCTACTACCGCACTGCTGAAAAACTGCGCCAGCGGTAAGCACATCACCAAAGTTGAGCTTTCTATCTGCAAAGCAGGCGGTACTCAGGTTGAATATTCCCGCATTACGCTGGAAGACGTGCTGGTGACTAACGTGCAGTACGTTGGCGCAGACAACGGCGACACCGTTGGCATGAGCTACTCCTTCCAGGCTTCTAAAGTGAAGCAGCAGTACTGGGAGCAGAGCTCTTCCGGCGGTAAAGGCGCAGAAAGCAGCGCTGGCTGGAATATCAAAGAGAATAAAGAAGCTTAATATTGTTGCTCATCCTCAATATGCTGAGGATGAGCATTTCTTCTTTAATAAATAATTTTTTACCGAATCTAGCGTGTAGAGCTTTTAGCTATGGAAATATATTCATCAGTAGGAATGCACGGCGTTAATAAACACGATGATGTGAGTAAAATACAGAGTCTTTTAGTAAGCAAGGGATATAAAATTAGAGTTGATGGTCTCTGCGGGCAAAATACTATTAGAGCAATACGTAAGTTTCAAACTCATTTTATGTCTCACCCAGATGCGTTAGTCGACGTAAATGGCGTAACTTTTAAACATCTTATGACTGGTTTACCGGGTAACAGGCCTGAACCCAGCTTGCCTCCTTTACAAAATCCAGCCTCTGTGGGGGATAGTCCGGGGTTAAGATATAGTCCGTCAGGAATGAAACTCAGCGCCAAAGGCTTGGCTTTATTAAAAGAGTACGAGCAATTTAGGAAAATGCCTTATGACGATCAGACAGGTAAAACAGTAACTGAATACTGTAGAGGTGCGACGGTCGGATACGGTTTCCTTTTAAGTAAAAGAACGTTCCTTCAATATAAAAACGGAATTACGTTGGCTGAAGCAACTTCTTTTCTTGCTATAAAACTAAATGATTTTGAAAAGATTGTTAAACAGGCAATTAAAGTCAACCTTAGCCAAAATGAATACGATGCACTTGTCATTTTTTGTTACAACATTGGTCAGGGTTCTAAAGGCAATGATCATATAAAGCCCAGCGGGTTCCTGGGATCGACGGTTGTGAAAATAATCAATGGTGAAGTGAATGGTGATATTGATGCTGCATGGATGTCATGGAATCAGAGTCAAGGAAGGATAAATAAAGGAGTAATAAGTCGGCGTAAGACTGAGTTGCGTGTGTACCATGATTCAGTTTATGTTAGAGTCTACTAATCTCTTTAAGGTGATGTAAATGAAAAAATTTATGGTTCTTGCTTTATCTATTTTAGCTGTTGCAGGATGGTCTTCCTTTTCTAGTGCAAAAGCGACAGCGATATTTCATGGGGATAAATATACGGCAAAAATAACATCACATTGTGCTGAAGGAAATCTTTCCTGCGACAATGTAACATTCGACTCAAAGAGTAATAAAACAGGGAAAGGAATTATTTTAAAAGGGAAAACGGTTAACGTTAATTGCCCTGATGTGTGCGATTTTGCAGGTTATGAATTTAATAATGGCTCCTATAAATACTATTTTGTAGCGGGTAATGATAATATCTGGGATCTCGATATATTTAAAGATGGGAAAGTAATTTCATCAGACAGAGGTAAGATGGAGTAAAAATTAGTAATTTTTATTTCTCTGGTTAATGGGAATTAGATGTAATAAATCTCTTTAATAAAAACAAGGAAAGTATTGATATATATATTGAAATATTCTTTATTACCCGGGGTGGCTTTTTTGGTTGCAGCTCATAGAAAATTAGTTTATGCAGTCATCAAGGTTGAAAACGTAGTCTGCTGCCCGATGTAGTCTATATCAACTGGTAGCGAGCGGAAAAATGATTTCAGTGCTCAGCAAGCTGGAGAAAATAGCTGGCGGCCTGTAAGGCGAGAATACAGGTAAGAGTAGGATATGGAATTAATTATTTGCTTTACAAAGGTGAATAACCTCGAATGGCTATACAGGATAATTAACTTAGGTTTTCTACCCCAGTATTATTTATAGATTCTATTTTATATCTTTATGTTTTTATAAAGCAACAATTTAAACCCAGTAAATGCTCTTCAGGATATATTGGAGTGAGTTCGATTAAATAACGGAGGCTATGCTTTTTTCGATGCACTATAATTTTTCGGTGTTAATTTTAATTTTTCTATAATAAATTTTATTTTAAGGTGGATTTGATATTGCAAGGTTGATTTTATGTGTTGTTTTAATAATGAATAGTGCTTTAGCTGTAGCTGGGGCAGTATTTAAAAAGCCTGAATCAGTGTTTGATCATACAGCTATTATTGGAAAGGCTGAAAAGGTAGGCTTATCTAACGTTACTATTGATACCAGGCAAACATTCGACATTATCGTCAATGGACAAAAGATGGGTTCGCTGGTTCAAGGAAAAGGCTGGGTCGGAGACGTTCATACGATTTGTTTTATTAACTGGTCAACGGAACAGAACCCAACTGCATTTTTTATGCAGACGATCGGGGCTGACGACTGGGAACTCGTTGATTGTGACAAAGTAGAATCTGTAGGTACAATATCTAATCCTGGTGATAAAGAAGTTAAAATTGCCATTTTTTACCGCATATATGCACGTGTCCGATATACGGAGGATTATGTGGTTTTAGGTCTGAAAAATAATAATGAGATTTATTACGATAAAAAAACCACTGAGCGTTTTCAAAACATTGATTTTAAAAATATCGCTGCTATGCGCAAAGAATATCAGAGCACAAATCACAATAACTAAATACCAGTGAAAAATAAATGAGCCGTCTGCTTCTCTCTCTTTTTTTATACATTCCTTTTTTTGCCAGCGCCAGCGTGACGCTAAGCGCAACCAGCGTTACCTCTTATGAAAAATCTGTTTACGAAGAGGGAGAGAAGCTCGCTATTGAGAACGCTGCTCCTCTGGACAAGCAAAGTTTTTCGCTTACCTCAGATAATAAAAAGCTGGGTGATTTTATTACCGGGCAAGGCTTCAGTGATAAAGATAGTAATATCTGTTTTGTGAGCTGGGCGACGCAAGCCGGAAAAGTTGATCTGCTGGTGCCAACGATAGGAAAGGCTGATTGGGAAGCGGAAGTCTGTAATAAGACCATCGCAGTAGGCATTTTATCAAAAGATGAAGAGCCGCAGATTAAAGTCGGGGTCATTTATTTAGCGCAGTCTCCCAATGCTTTGGCTACAGAGTCGATAATTTTCTCTATAGATAAAGAAAAACAAACGCTACGTCTGGATCAGGCATTGACTGAAAAAATTGGTTCACAGGGTGCAACCTCGCTTGGTAGCCTCAGGCGACTGTACCAGCGCGAGCAGCAGCTACCGGAAAATAAAGCGCTACCAGAGACAGACAAGCAGCAGCCTGCAAGCAATAACGCGCAATCAGAAACTGAGAAACCACAGCCTGTAATAAACAGCATAAAGACAGAAGCGGTACAGCAGTCTGCAACAAACAACGCGAAGCCAGAAGTGGTACAGCAGCCTGCAAACAGCGCGAAGCCAGAAGCGGTAAAGCAGCCTGTAAACAACACGAAGCCAGAACCAGAAGTGGCACAGCAGCCTGCAACAAACAACGCGAAGCCAGAAGTAGTGGTAGCGCAGCCAGCAGAACATAGCGTACAGCCACAAACAGAAAAGCAGCAGCCTTCGGAAGATGGCTCGCTGCTACAGGTAGAAAACATTGTTAAGGCTCGCCAGCTGGTAACCGATCCGGGCTGTGTTGATTATCTGCTGACGAAAAATGACGAGCCTGGTGTTGATTTGGTCGAGATAGTAGAAAAACACAGTGATGGCTGTCCGGGCGATCCTGCCATTGAGCATCGTCTTTTTAGTGTATACGTCAATCAAAAAACAAAGCAGATGCTTAGCGATAAAGATACCCAGGTTGACGGTACTTTTACTCCACTGTTACCGGCAGGATAATACAGACACGTTATGTTCTGGCTGCTGAAGGAAGCACGGTATTAATATACGCAAGCCTTATACCGTTGCTATATTCGCAAATCTGTAGTTGCAAACTGAAATTAATAAAAGCCGAAGGAAATTATGTGCGTATTCAAATTATTTTAGCGGCTCTTTTACTGACAGCGGACTACACCGCAGTAGCTCAAACGTTGCCGACAGCGCTTATCGGCAACTGGCAAATAGAACATGTTGGTATCGATGACTGGAATACAAGCACACACTACGGCATACCGGACGATCCTTTTTTGGTTGGCCGTCGCGTAGTAATAAGCAACGTCGAAATCAGTTCACCAATGAGTACTGTGGCAGATTGTAAAACACCAGCAATCAACAGTGGCCCGACTATGGCGCTTGATAAACTTGTTGAAATGACCAGGGGCGATCGCCAGTCGGCACCGGCGAAGCCAGTCGCTAAAGATTTTGATCTTGCATTCCAGGGAAGCCAGCAGGTTACACCGATGATGCTTAGCTGCGAGCAGGGAAAGTTCGCCGATGAGGGAGTCAAGATCAAAGCCTGGCTGGTTGTGGCAGATAAAAATACGCTGCTGGTGTCAGGCAATATGAGCAGTATTCTGACCTTAAAAAGATTACCTGCTGATGCGTTACCGTCGCCCTCTTTTAAGTGTAATAAAACAACAAAAGTCGACGAAAAAACGATTTGTGGCTCATTTGATTTAGCTGCATGGGATATGAGCGTGAACGATGCTTATGGCGCTGCCAAATGGCAATTAAAGCAGGTGGACGATAAGCAGGCTTTTAACAATACGGTGAAATCTCAGCAGGCCTGGATAAAACAGCGCGAAAAATGTGGTGAGGACAAGCAGTGCCTGTATCAAAGCATGTTTAATCGTATTGACCAACTCAGCGAAAACTATTGATTCTTCGTACGACGACTTTCTAATTATTTAATTTTTATCTCCACCGGAACCCAGCATGAAACGCGTTTTACTTTCTCTCGCTTTATTTACTAACGTCGCCGCAGCCAGCCCGCATCTGGTGGCAGCGGATGCCGATACTTTTACTCCAGCGCTAGCGGAAAAAGCGCTGTCGCTGGATATCGCTGGCGCAGAGCCGTTCGGCCAGCAGACCTTTGCCGTACGGGATAACGGTCATCTGCTGGGCGTAATGGTGCCGGGCAAAGGTCTGCTGCGGGCCGATATGAACGCCTGCTTTATTGGCTGGTCGCGCGATGGCGAAAGCCTGGCGAGTCTGCTGCCGACCATTGGTTTTGAACGCTTTAACGGCGAAGCCTGTGAAGACGTAAAAGGCGTTGGCGTCATCTCTCCGCCTGGCGATAACGAAGTGAAAATTGCGGTGATTTATACCGCCACCACGCTGGTTGAAACCTCGCTGGTCGCTGTGGTGCTGGCATACGATCCGCAGTCCCGCTCTCTGGTCGTGGACAACGCGCTGTCGCAAAGAGTGAATGATGCATCAATGGATAGCATAGCGAAAATCCGCCGCTTTTATGCCGGGCATCCTGAGAACACGGCGACCTTCGATAGCCAAAAATATACGGCCAGGATTACCAGCTGGTGTGAAGAAGGTAACGTTGGTTGCGATGACGTAACACTGGATTCCAAAAGTAAACGCAGCGGTAAAAGTATTCTGTTACACGGTAAAACCATCAATATTAACTGCCCGGACGTTTGCAATTTTCGCGGCTATGCCTTTGAGAATGCCGATTACACATACACATTTATTACCAACGATTTTGAGCGCTGGACGATGAATATTACCAAAGGTGAACAGGTTATCGACAGCGTAGAGAGTACGTTTCACTGACGGTTTTGTTTTAACAGACCCTGGCAAAACTGAAGCACAGGAAACAAGCACAACGCAACGCGAACTGGCACAAATATCATTGGGTCATGCACCTGACCAGGTTCTTTGTGTCGGCACAATAAGCCAAATTTTAGTTTCAACTCCCGCCGGTGAACCTTTCCCGGTGCGGTCCGACATTCAACGCAGGAAAACGTGATGCGATTTACGATAATAGCGACCAAACCCGGTCAGCTGCCGCCGCAGAGCAGCTGCGACTTTCTGCCGCCAGGCGGCACCATCGGTCGTGGCACCGATAATAATCTGGTGCTGCCGGACGATGACCGTACTATCTCTCGTTTGCAGGCGATTGTGCATATTACCGCCGACGGCGAGTGCCGCATTACCAATCGCGGCAACGTCACGCTGGTGCACCTGAACGATATTCCGCTGGAGCGCGGTCGCCAGGTTGATTTGCAGGATGGCGATATCCTCAGTATTGATGATTATCGTTTGCAGGTTACCGAGCTGCACTCGGCGCAACCTGCGGCCAGGCCTGCCCCGGCGGCGCGTCCCGCTGTCGCGGCGCCGAAGCCAGAAAGTGCGCCAGCCGCCATTCCTACTGAAATCTGGGACAGCCTTGCGCAAGAATTTTCGATTACCGACAGTCTTTCCAGCCGCGGCAAGCCAACGCCAGCGGGCGCTAATCCGTTAACGGAAAAAGCGGAAGATCGTAATCCGATCGATCCGCTGGCGCAGCTGGCAGCAAAGCAGGATCCGCTAAACCTGGATCGTCGGGATCGTACGCCGGATTCCCTGTTCAGCAGCGAATCGCTGTTCGATCAAAAAAGCATATTCGACGACAGCACGCCGGGCACGCTAAGCCAGCCGCAGGATAAAAAGCAGAGCCTGGACCCAATGGCGCTGTTTGGCCAGGGCAACAGCACACCAGCGGGAGGTAACGATCCGCTGGGGCTGATGATGGGCAACGCCGTACCGTTAACGCCGCTGGACGAGCCGCAGCCTGCCTTTGTGCCGCCAACGCCAAAAGCGCTGGATAGCGAAAAACCGAAAGCCGCCGCGCCGCAAAGCCCGCATCAGGATAACAGCGCCGGTCTTAACAGCTCGCCGCTGTCTAACGAAAGTACCGATCTCAACAGGTCACCGCTGTTTGGCGACAACGAGGATCTTAATAAGTCACCGCTGTTTGGTGACAGCGAAGATCTTAATAAGTCACCGCTGTTTAGTGAAAGCGAGGATCTCAGCAAGTCACCGCTGTTTGCTGAAAATGCAGATCTTAACTCGCCGCTGTTTAATGAAAACGCCAATCGTGCACCGCTTGCAGAAAGCGCGCAGGATGATGCCGACTTCGGCAGCACGTCGCTGTTTGGTGAAAATGCGGATCTCAGCAAATCGTCGCTGTTTGGTGAAAATGCGGATCTCAGCAAATCGCCGCTGTTCGATGAAAGCGCAGATCTCAGCAAGTCACCGTTATTTGATGAAAGCACCAGCCGCCATCAGTCAATGCAGTCAGAGGAAAGCGCAAATCGTAGTCAGTCAGTGCCGTTTGACGAGGCGGCACAGCAACCGGCCGCGCAGCAGCAGGACTACGGCGGCATCACGCTGCCAACGCCGCAGGCCGTCGCACGCAACAATACGCCACCGCCAAAGGGCCGTCTGCGTATCGATCCGGTGGCTAATACGGCCGCGCAGCAAAATAGCACAGCAGGCAACGGTCAACGCCTGGACGGCGAGCTGCTGGACGCGTTGATGGACGGTATGGGGCTTAACGATCTGCAACCAACGCCGCGTTTCGACAGCGAGGCGATGCAGGAGCTGGGCCAGATGCTGAGCATGTTCTCGCAGGGCACCGTTGCGCTGCTGTCGTCACGCTCCATCCTCAAGCGCGGCGTGAAAGCAGAAATGACGGTGATCCTTGACGAGGCCAATAACCCGTTCAAGCTGCTGCCTTCCGGTAAATCAGTGCTGATGCAGATGTTCGGCAGCCGCATGCCGGGCTTTATGCCGCCGAAGCAGTCGGTCCGCGATGCCCTGGTCGACCTTCAGGCCCACCAGCTGGGCATGATCGCCGGGATCCGCGCCATCATCGCCTCCATGCTGCAATCATTTAACCCGCAGCAGCTGGAAGACGAAGCGCGTGAGGAAGGGGCTATCTCTCGTCTTTCTTTACCGAACAGCCGCAAAGCCGCGCTGTGGGAACACTTCACTAAACGCTACGGCGAAACGGCGGGTGAAATCGAGGATGACTTCCACACCTTATTTGGCGAAGCCTTCCTGCACGCCTACGACATGGAAGTGAACCAGTACAAAGATTCTCAAATCAGATCGGAAGAATGATGAATATCACCATTGCCTCTATGTCGCATCAGGGCGCACGCGAAAGCAACCAGGATCAGACCGGCGAGCACATCGGTGAACGATCGGCCTGTTTTGTGGTGTGCGACGGCGTAGCGGGGCTGCCGGGCGGAGACGTCGCGGCAGAGCTGGCGCGCGACACCATTCTCCAGCGCTTTGACGGCGAGCGGCATCTGGATGCGCAAAGCATTCGCCAGTACGTCAATGACGCTAACCGCGCCATCCGCCAGCAGCAACAGGCGGTCAGCGACTACAAGCGCATGGGCACCACGCTGGTCAGCCTGTTTATCGACAGGGATTTTGACCTGGCCTACTGGGCACACGCGGGCGACAGCCGCCTGTATCTGTTTCGTCGCGGCTATCTGTACCACGTCACTACCGACCACAGCCTGGTGCAGCAGATGAAAGACGCCGGACACCAGACCGAAGGCATCAACAGCAACCTGCTTTACTTTGCGCTTGGCATGGGCGACGAAGAGCGTGACGCCAGCTATAGCGATGTCGTAGAGATTGAAGACGGCGACGCTTTTCTACTCTGCACCGACGGTTTCTGGCATGGGCTATCACAAGAAAATATGCAGGAGTCGCTGCATATGGTAAATACGCCGGACGAATGGCTGACGCTGATGCAGGAAGTCATCCGCAAAAACGATCTGCAATCCGCCGTCAGCCAGGACAATTACAGCGCCGTCGCCGTTTGGGTTGGCGATCCACAGGACACCACGCTGCTGCATTCGCTTGAGGCCGCAGCGCAGTTTTTCCCTCTTCGTGATTAAATTAAGGCCTTCAGAAACGATTATGAAATATTGGCTACCAGCACTTTCCCTGCTGATTGCATCCGGTGCCTGGGCACAGGATTACCGCGTCGTGAACGCGAAAACACTGCAAATGGATGTCTGGATTGATAACGTCAAAGACCAGAGGCCTGCCAGCTGGTGCAGGCGCGAAATTCCGCTGCGTATTGTGGCAAACGGCAATAAAAATCCGGTGAAGGTCAAAGAACTGCTGCCGCAGGTTGCCAACCTGATGTCGCAAAACTGTGCAAAACTGGCTTCGTTCCAGTGGCAGCTGACCGACATTAACGGTACGGCGCTGGCGCACGGTAGTGCAGCTAAGGCAGAAGGCTGGCTGAGCAAGATCGAAGTTGCTACGCCAGCACCGGCAGCAGTGCCTACGACTGCGCCGACCGCGCCAGCAGCTGCACCGGTAGCGGAAACCGCCGCGCCGGTTGATCCGGCAGATCTTTCGCCGCCAGCAGATACCATGCCGTGGATTCAGTTCAGCCTGCTGGACGGTTGTCACTTCCGCACCTACTGGAACAGCAACAGCCAGACCAGCGCGCTATTTGTTCCGGCGAAAGGTGGCGTTACCTGCGGCAGCGACGGCTGGCTCAGTGGCGACAGCCAGATTGCGCGGCTGGGCAAAGGCGCGGCCAGAAAGCAGCAGGTCAGCTTTTTGCAGGGCTTCCCGGTGTCTGGTCTGAATAGCAAAGCGGCGGGTCGCGATATGCAGATTACCACCGTCAACAACGAGCGCATGGTGCTGAGCGATGAAAGGTCGCCGCAAAGCTGGATGATTGTGCCTTATGCGCCCACACTAAACGGCTGGCAGGCCGACGGCACCGTCGTGGTGGCGATGAGCCAGCAGGAAGCCAGCGATGCCAGCACGTTAAAAGCGCGTCTGGATGAGGTGCGTAAAGTCTGGTCACCATACCTGACCAACGGCAAGTTGACTATCCGTCTGGTGGATGAAATCCATCCTCAGCTGAAAGACCCGGCTGCCGGTGCTTACCAAACGCTTAACTAATTGATTGCCCGCCAAAGGAAAGCTATGAAATCTCTGACTGAACTGATGTCCGGCGACACGCTTGCACAAACGCTGGCGCGCGTCGAAAACGACATTAAGAGCCGCCCGGCGGATGCCGATTTGCGCGCGGCCTTTGTACAGCTGCTTTGCCTGGCGGGCCACTGGCCGCGGGCGAAAACCCAGCTGAAATCCTGGCTGGCGTTAAAACCGCAGGCACAGCCAACGGTCACGCTGCTGGAGCAAACCATCACCGGCGAAATCCAGCGTGCGGCGGTCTTTGATGGCCTGGCGATGCCGAGAATGCCCGGTGAGGCGTTTGCCTGGGCGGAAGATTTACTGAAAGCGCTGCGTAAAGAGCATGCAGACGACGCCGTTGAGCTGCGCGCGGCGGCTTTTGCCGCAGCCCAGCCCAGCCCGGCTCGCGTTACGACGCAGGACGCCGCGCAGGCGGTGGAATGGCTGATTGATGGCGATGGCCGTCTTGGGCCAGTCTGCGAGCTGATCGTCAACGGACACTATACCTGGCTACCGTTTGCCGCCATCCACGAGATTCGTTTTCAGGCTCCGGCCAGCGTGACCGATTTGGTGTGGCGTCACGCCGCCGTTACGCTGACCGACGGTAGCGAACAGGTTTGCCAGCTGCCGGTACGCTATCCGTTTACGGATATGGCTGCTGACAATCTGCGGATGGCCACCGTGACGGAATGGACGCCGCTGGATGACCAGCAGTTTATCGGTCACGGGCAGAAAACCTGGCTGAGCGCAGAGCTGAGTTTTCCGCTGCTGAGCCTGACGCATCTCGTTTTTGCCGGAGCGTTAGCCGACCATGAGTGAAGGCAGGGAACTGCTGCACGGCGGCTACCGCCAGCGCGGCAAAGAAACCATGACGGCTCGCGACAAAATGCAGCCGTCGCTGCTGGACAGACTGACCGATAACGCGCCGGACAAGCAGCAGGAAGCCGCCAGCAGCCGCGTTATTTCGCATAACGCGTTAAGGCGCAGCGTCCTGCGCGATTTGCAGTGGTTGTTCAACAGTATCAACAACGAAGCGCAACAGGATCTCTCGCCGTTTCCGCACGTGCAGCGCTCTGCCTATAACTTTGGCGTGGCGCCGCTGGCCGGACAGCGCATGTCCGATATTGAGCTGACTGACATCCAGCGCAAGCTGACCAACTCTATTCTGCATTTCGAGCCGCGTATTTTGCCTGCGGGTCTCCAGGTACGCTGCGTGTCGGATACCAGCTCGCTGACGCTGCACAACGTGCTGTCGATAGAGATTAAAGGGCGGCTCTGGTGCGTGCCTTATCCGTTAGAGTTCCTGTTTCGTACTGATTTAGATTTAGAAAACGGCCATTTTGAGCTGAAAGATGTAGGGTAATCATGGACAGCAAACTGCTCGATTATTACAACCGTGAACTGGCGTACCTGCGCGAAATGGGGGCGGAGTTTGCCGAACGCTATCCCAAAGTCGCCGGGCGGCTGGGCATGAGCGGCATAGATGTGGCCGATCCCTACGTCGAGCGATTGATGGAAGGCTTCGCCTTTCTGACCTCTCGCGTACAGCTAAAAATGGACGCCGAGTTCCCGCGCTTTTCCCAGCGCATGCTGGAGATGATTGCGCCTAACTATCTGTCACCGGTGCCTTCGATGGCGATTGCCGAACTGCATCCCGACGGCAAAAAAGGCGATATCAGCGGCGGCTTTCTGGTGCCGCGCGGCACCATGATGGATAGCCAGACGCTGAAAAAAAGCGGCGTCACCTGTAGCTACGCCACGGCGCACGACGTCGTGCTGCAACCGCTGCGGATTAGCCAGGTAGAACTGGGCGGCGTACCTGCGGATATCCCGCTTGCCGGGATGGGACTGAGCCAGCGCGGCGCGGTCAGCGCGCTGCGTATTCGGCTGGAATGCTTTAGCGAGGTGGCGTTAAACCATCTTACTTTCAAAGACCTGATGTTTTTCTTAAGCGGCCCCGATATTCAGGCACAGCAGCTGCTGGAGCTAATAATGCAGCACACCGTCGGCAGCTTTTGCCAGACGGTAGAGAAGAACCCACAGCGTATTGTGCTGGCCGACGACGCGCTGAAGCAGGAAGGTTTTGCTGCCGCTCAGGCGCTATTGCCGGAAGATCTGCGCAACTTCGACGGCTATCGGCTGCTACAGGAATATTTTGCTTTTCCGGCGCGCTTCCAGTTTGTCAGCGTCAGCGGCCTGGGCGAGCTGCCGCTGCGCTGTGGGCCAGAGGTAAACGCGTTTGAAATCGTGCTGCTGCTCGACAAGGCCGACGCGGCGCTGGAAAGAGTGATCGATAAAAGCCATCTGGCGCTGCACTGTACGCCGGTGATTAATCTGTTTCCGAAAACGGCGGAGCGGCAGAAAATCAGCGACAGCGTGCATGAATATCATCTGGTGGTCGACAACATCCGCCCGCTGGATTACGAAATCTATTCGGTGAAGAAGCTTTACGCCACGGGCGATCGGCAGCAGCAAGAACAGATATTCAGGCCGTTCTGGAGTACGTTCAGCCGCGACGAAGGCGACTATGGTGCTTATTTCTCGCTGCGTCGCGAGCAGCGCACGCTGTCGGAACGGGCGCAGCGCTACGGCACGCGTACCGGCTATATTGGTTCAGAAGTTTTCCTGTCGCTGGTAGATGAACGTCATTCGCCGTGGCGTAACGATTTACGTCATCTGACGGCGGAAGTGATGTGCACCAGCCGCGATCTGCCTCTAATGCTGCTGGCGCAGGAGCAGGGCAACTTTATGATGGCGGACTCGGTGCCGGTCAGCCAGCTAACGTTGCGGAAAGGCCCCACGCCGCCGCGTCCGGCGCTGGCGGAAGGGCTGGCTACCTGGCGGCTGATCAGCCATTTGCAGATGAACTATTTAAGCCTGATGGACAGTGACGACGGCCAGGGCGCAACGGCGCTGCGCCAGCTGCTGGGGCTGTATGCCAACCTGGCGGAAGCGCCAGTCGCACGACAGATTGAAGGCATTCGTCATTGCCAGCTTAAACCGGTAAGCCGCCGCGTGCCGGAGCCGGGCCCGATTGTGTTTGCGCGCGGCATCGGCATTGAATTGAGCGTTGACGAGCAGGCGTTTTCCGGTGCAAGCCCGTGGCTGTTGGGCAGCGTGCTGGAGCAGGTGTTTGCCAGACTGGTGGCAATTAACAGCTTTACCGAGCTGACGCTAACCAGCCAGCAGCGCGGCGAGGTCGGCTACTGGCCGGCGCGGATGGGGAAAAGGGCGCTGATATGAACGTGCTGCAAATTCGCAAAGCGCAGCGGCTGCCGGAAGAATTCTGGTCAGGGGTAACGCAGGCGCCCTGGCGCTATGATCTCTTTCAGCTGCTGCGTCGGCTGGATGCCCAAAGCGGCGAGCGTTATCCGCTGGGCCGTGCGCCTTTGCCGCGCCACGAACCGTTGCGTATTGGTCAGGAGCCGTCGCTGGCTTTTGCGCCCGCCACGCTGTCAAAGGCCGCCCCGCGCGACAATACGCCGCTGCACGATATTTCGATTTTGAGCTTTGGCCTGTTTGGCCCCAACGGCCCGCTGCCAACGCACCTGACGGAATATGCCCGCGAGCGCATCACGCACCATCAGGACAGCAGCATGTCGGCCTTTGCCGATCTGTTCCATCACCGCCTGACGCTGCTGTTTTATCGCGCCTGGGCCGATGCGCAGCCGACGGTGTCGCTGGATCGCGAAGACAACCAGCGCTTCGATCGCTATCTGGCCAGCCTGATCGGCATGGGCCAGCCGGGCCAGCTGGAAAAAGGCAGCCTGAGCGACCACTCGCGCTATGCGGTGGCCGGACATCTGACTCGTCATGGACGCGATGTTGAAGGCCTGCAAAAAATCCTTAGCCACTATTTCAACGTGCCGGTAAAGCTGGTGGGAAACGTGCCGCACTGGCTGCCGATTGATAACCGCGAGCGGGCAAAGCTGGGGGCGGGAAGACGCGCGCCAAAGCTGGGCGAGTCAATGTTTCTGGGCGTGGCGGTGCGCGACGTGCAGCATAAGTTTCGTATTGAGCTGGGCCCGATGCCGCTGGAAACCTATAACCGCTTTCTGCCTGGCGAACCCTGGACAATCGCGCTGCGCGACTGGGTACGTCAATATCTGGGCATTGAATACGTCTGGGAACTCCGGCTGATTTTAGCGCAGAACGACGCGCGCGGTATCCGGCCAGGCGATTCGTCACGACTGGGTTTTAACAGCTGGCTCGGCCATACAAAAGAAGACCGACCGCTGCATGATTTAACCTTCAGCCCGGAACCGGCGGAGCAGATTGCTACCCGGTAAACAGGCCACTCTCTCTGCTTCACGGCAATGCTATTCCATCAGTCATCAACTATCTGGAACCACCATGTCAGAAATTAGCCGCGCCGTACTGTTCGGCAAACTGGACACGCTGTTATTTACCTCGCTGGAAAGCGCCACCGCCTTTTGTAAACTGCGCGGCAATCCCTATGTGGAGCTGGTGCACTGGCTGCATCAGCTTATGCAACAGCAGGACGGCGATCTGCAACAGCTGATCCGCTATTTTTCCCTGGATGAAGCGGCGCTTACGCGCGATATCGTGGCAGCGCTGGATCGTTTGCCGCGTGGAGCCAGTGCGGTTTCGGATCTGTCGGAACATATCGATAGCGCGGTTGAGCGCGCGTGGGTTTACGGCTCGCTGAAGTTTGGCGTGCAGAAAATTCGCGGCGGTCATTTGCTGATTGGCCTGCTAAAAACCTTTAACCTGACGAACGTGCTGAAGGGCATTTCTCCGCAGTTTGGCCGCATCAGCGCCGACGCGCTGCTGGAGCAGTTCGATAGCGTCTTCGGCAACAGCAAAGAGACCAACGTTACCGCAGCGCCTGTACAGGATGGCGCGGTGCCGCCGCAGCAAAGCACGCTGGCGCAGTATGCGCAGGATCTGACGGCGCGCGCGCGTGACGGCAAGATCGACCCGATCGCCGGACGCGACGAAGAGATCCGCCAGATGGTGGATATTTTGATGCGCCGTCGTCAGAACAACCCTTTGCTGACTGGCGAAGCGGGCGTCGGCAAAACGGCGGTGGTAGAAGGGCTGGCGCTGCGTATGGCCTCTGGCGACGTGCCGGAACCGTTGCAGAACGTACAGCTGTGGCTGCTGGATATCGGCATGTTGCAGGCCGGTGCGGGTATGAAGGGCGAATTTGAGGCGCGGCTGCAGGCGCTGATCAACGAAGTTCAGTCCAGCCCAACGCCGATTATTCTGTTTATCGATGAGATCCATACCCTGATTGGCGCAGGCGGCCAGCAAGGCACCGGCGACGCCGCAAACCTGCTGAAGCCTGCGCTGGCTCGCGGTCAGCTGCGTACCATCGGCGCGACAACCTGGGCGGAATACAAAAAATATATCGAAAAAGATCCGGCGCTGACCCGTCGCTTCCAGACCGTACAGGTACAGGAGCCCGATGAAGAAAAAGCGCTGCTGATGCTGCGCAGCACCGTAAGCCCGCTGGAAAAGCATCACCGCGTGCTGCTACTGGATGAAGCGGTAGCGGCGGCCGTAAAACTTTCCCATCGCTATATTCCGGCGCGTCAGCTGCCTGATAAAGCCGTGGCGCTGCTGGATACCGCCTGCGCCCGCGTCGCCGTCAGCCAGAGCGCTCAGCCGCCGCAGCTGGAAGACTGTTTGCATCGCATTCACGCGCTGGAGATCGAAAGAGAGATAGCGGAACGCGAAGCGAAAGTAGCCATTGGCGACGCAGGCCGCGTGGTGAAAATCGACGAGCAGCTTGCTGAACTGGCCAGTCAGCGTGACGAGCTTAACGCCCGCTGGCAGCACGAGCGCGAGCTGGTAGATGCGATTATCGCCTTGCGCGCGCAGCTGCACGACGACGAAGCGGAAGACGTTGCCGCCGTTCACCAACAGCTTGCCGGGCAGCAGCAACAGCTGAAAACGCTTCAGGGCGAAGCGCCGCTGCTGTTTGCGGCAGTGGATGCCAACGTAGTCGCCGCCGTGGTTTCTGACTGGACGGGTATCCCACTGGGCCGCATGGTTAAAAACGAGATCGAGGCGGTTCTGAAACTGGCCGACACGCTGAACGAGCGCGTTATCGGTCAGCGTCACGGTCTGGATTTGATTGCCAAACGCGTACGTACCTCCCGCGCGCGGCTGGATGACCCTAATAAACCGGTTGGCGTATTTATGCTGTGCGGCCCGTCTGGCGTCGGGAAAACCGAAACCGCGCTGGCGCTGGCCGAAACGCTGTACGGCGGTGAGCAGAACATTATCACCATCAACATGAGCGAGTTCCAGGAAGCGCATACCGTTTCCACGCTGAAGGGCGCGCCTCCGGGCTATGTGGGCTACGGTGAAGGCGGCGTGCTGACCGAGGCCGTGCGCCGTCGACCTTACAGCGTGGTGCTGCTGGACGAGATCGAGAAAGCGCATCCCGACGTGCACGAAATCTTCTTCCAGGTCTTTGATAAAGGCTGGATGGAAGATGGTGAGGGACGCCATATCGATTTCCGCAACACGTTGATTATTCTTACCTCTAACGTGGGTACGCAGCTGATCGGTGCCATGTGCGCCGATCCGGAACTGGTGCCGGAGCCGGATGCACTGGCCGCCGCGCTGCGCGGGCCGCTGCTGGAAGTCTTCCCACCAGCCTTGCTGGGCCGCCTGCTGGTAGTGCCTTACTATCCGCTGAGCGATGAGATGCTCGCCAGCATTGTGCGTTTGCAGCTGAACCGCATCCAGCGCCGTCTGGAGCAGAATCACGGCATCGTTTCCGAAGTGGATGACAGCGTGATTGCCTGTATTGTTCAGCGCTGCACCGAGGTAGAATCCGGCGGCCGCATGGTCGATGCCATCCTTACCAACACGCTGCTGCCGCAGATGAGCCAGCTACTGCTGGATGCTCAGCGGCGTGAACAACAGTATCAACGCCTGCGCGTAACCCTGCACGACGGCGAGTTTCAGTGTCAGTTTGCGGCGATCGCGCCCTAGAGAGAGTTGTCGAATATGTCAGAACAAGATATTCCGCGAGCCATTCCGAATGCGCTGCCGGTGGGCTACCGCTTTAACGAGTTTGAAATTAAAGAGGTGATTGGCGGTGGCGGCTTCGGCATCGTTTACCGTGCCTGGGATCACCAGCTTGAGCGCACCATCGCCATCAAAGAGTTTATGCCCGCCTCGCTGGCGGTGCGTAACGACGACCTGACGCTGGTGCTGCGCAGCGAACGTTTCAGCAAAACGTTTCACGCCGGGCTGAACAGCTTTATTCAGGAAGCGAGGCTGCTGGCGCGTTTTAATCATCCCAACCTGCTGCACGTGCTGCGGTTTTGGGTGCAGAACGATACCGCCTATATGGGCACGGCGTTTTATACCGGCACAACGCTGTCGCAGCTGCACAACCGTCGTCCGGAGATGATTAGCGAAGCCTGGATCCGCTGCCTGCTACCGCCGCTGTTTGGGGCCATCAACACTATTCATCGCGAAGGCTACCTGCACCGCGATATCTCGCTGGATAATATCCAGATTCAGGAAAACGGTGTGCCGGTGCTGCTGGACTTCGGTTCGGCGCGTAAGGCTATCGGCAACCTTTCTGACGAAACCGAAACCATGCTTAAGCCGGGTTTTGCGCCGATTGAGCAATACAGCGACGATAACGAAAGCGAGCAGGGCACCTGGACCGATATCTATGCGCTGGGTGCGGTGCTGCATACGCTGATTGTCGGTTCGCCGCCGCCGGTCAGCGTGGTGCGCAGCATTGAAGATAACTATAAGCCGCTGGTGCAGCTGAAGCCGGAAGGATATTCGCTGCCGTTGCTGCATGCTATCGATCGCGCGCTGGCGCTCCAGCCGGAAGATCGTCCGCAGACGGTCGATCAGTTTGCCGCGCTGATGGAGCTTTCCGCCAGCGATATCAACGAGATCCATGAGGTGAAGGTCAGCGGGCCTGGCACCATGCTGGTGCCAGTGGCTGAAGAAGAGCAGCCCGTGCCGAAAGCAACTGGCCTGAAGCGCTTTATGGTGCCGGGACTGATTGCGGCGGGTGTGCTGGTGGGTATTGGCGTCGGCGCGCTGATCGCCGGTGGCGGTAGTGATAATTCACCGCAAACGGCTGCGAGTTCTGCTCCAGCAGCAACGGCTGCGGGTACGGATGCCGCGTCATCGCCAACGGAAGTCGCTAAGGCTTCGGCCGCCTCTTCTGCTGTGCCAGCCGCTGCACAACCTGTAGAAACGGCCGCTGCGCCGCAGGCGGCTGAACCGCCACCGCCGCCGGAACCTGTCGCGCAGGTTTATCTTAAGCTGCTGCCGGGCGACAAGGTGGCAATGAACGGCAATCCGCAGGCGCTGGTGCCGTCGCCAAACGGTTTCGCTATGCTGCAACTGCCGCCGGGCGACTACCGCTTTAGCGTCAGCAACAACGGCCAGACGCGTAGCCAGACCATCACCGTTGACAGCGAAGGCGTGTGGCTACTAAATCCACAAAGCTGAGCCTGCATTAGCTGTTCGGTTTTACCCTCCATTCCGCAATAAATCCTTACCCGCCCGGCATCGCCGGGCCTGCCAGTCCGGGAAAAAATTATGTTTGATCGAATCACCGTCCTCCTGCCGGTCGAGGGTCTGCTGTTCTGGAAGCTCAGCGGCCGCGAGCGGCTTTCCGAATCCTTTGAGCTGACCGTGGAGCTGCTCAGCACCGACGCGCGCATCGACCGCAAAACGCTGCTGGGCCAGCCGATAACCGTCTGCATCCCCACGCAGGGACTGACCACCACGCGCTACCTGAACGGCAAAATCACCCAGGCGGGCGTCTACAGCCAGGAGCTGAGCGGCACGCGCTACGCGGTCTATCGCCTGGTGATGGAGCCGGACCTGTGGCCGATGAAGCGCGACCGCAACCTGCGCATCTTTCAGGGCCAGACGGTGGTGCAGATACTGAAAACCCTGCTGGGCGAGTACGGCGTGACGGTGGAGGACAGGCTGACCGGCAGCTACCGCGTGTGGGACTACTGCGTGCAGTACCAGGAGAGCAGCTTCGACTTTATCAGCCGCCTGATGGAGCTGGAGGGCATCTACTACGGCTTCCGCCACGAGATGGACAAACACACGATGGTGCTGGCGGACAGCGCGCGGCAGCACCAGCCGTTCGCGGGCTACGAGGTTATCCCGTACCACGCCACGCCGTCCGGCGGCAGCACCGGCGAGGAGGGCATCAGCGTCTGGGAGCTGCAGGACAGCGTGACGCCGGGCATCTACAGCATCGACGACTACGACTTCCGCAAGCCGAACGCGTGGATGCTGCAGGCGCGGCAGAACCCGGCGTCGCCTGTACCGGGACAGATTGACGTCTACGACTGGCCGGGGCACTTCGTTGACCACGACCACGGCGAGTTTTATGCCAGAATCCGCCAGGAAGTGTGGCAGGTGGAGCATCAGCAAATCAGCGCCGTGGGCACCGCGCTGGGCCTGGCGCCGGGCAGCACCTTTACGCTGCTGAACGCGCCGTTCTTCAGCGACAACGGCGAGTACCTGACGGTGAGCGCGTATTACGATTTCGAAGAGAACCGCTACGCCAGCGGCAGCGACGGCAGCACGAAGCACAACATCGCCATTGAGGTTATCCCGTCGGAGGTGACGTTCCGCGCGCCGCCGAAAACGCCGTGGCCGCGCACGCACGGGCCGCAGACGGCAAAGGTGGTGGGGCCGAAGGGCGAGTCCATCTGGACGGACAAATATGGCCGCATCAAGGTGAAGTTCCACTGGGACCGGCTGGCGAAGGGCGACGACACCAGTTCGTGCTGGGTGCGGGTGTCAAGCGCCTGGGCGGGCCAGGGGTATGGCGGCGTGCAGGTCCCGCGCGTGAACGACGAGGTGGTGATTGACTTTATCAACGGCGACCCGGACCGGCCAATCGTCACGGGGCGGGTCTACAACGAGGCGAGCATGCCGCCGTGGGCGCTGCCGGCAGCGGCCACGCAGATGGGCTTTCTGAGCCGCACCAAGGACGGCAACCCGGACAACGCCAACGCGCTGCGCTTTGAAGACAAGGCGGGCGAGGAGCAGGTGTGGATCCAGGCGCAGAAGAATATGGATACCAATATCAAAAATGATGAAACCCACACGGTAGGGGGTAATCAAACGGTCGCGATTGATAAGGACTTTATCAGCAAAGTCAGCGGCACTTACGTACAGAATACTCAAAAATCGCGTAATGAACTGGTCGGCGGTGATTACCAGCTGTGGGCACAGGATGGTCTGCAAATAGCATCCGGGAAAGGAATTAGCTTTGTCTCGGGCAGCAGCGTATTGACACTCGATCCCAACGGCACGATTTCGTTGCAGTGCGATCAGTTCCAGATCAACGCGACTGGAAATGGGCAGATCAACACTGGCGGTACGCTCGATCTCAATATTAATGAGCCAAAAGCCGGTGATACGCCAGACCCTACGCCATTCACTATCGGTTATGAAATTCTTCAGGCCTTCGACAAAAAAGGGAGTAACACATGAAATATATTTTGTCAGAAGGAGCGCTGACGCTGCCTGAAGCGGTCCAGGATCAGAGCATTACGATTTTCCGTCTGCCGAAAACGCGTGCCACGCTGGTAGTAACCCGTGCATGGGATGTTAAAGAAGGCGAAGAAGAGAATTATCTGCAGCAGCAGTTGGCAAAAGTGAAGCGCGATATGAAAAAGTTTGCTGCACAAGAGACAGAAGAAACGTTTTTCGGCGAGCTATCTGCGCGAGAAGTCGCAATGCGTTTTGAAAATCAGGGCGTAACGGTGGTTCAAAAATTGTTAATAGCAAAAACTGAAACCCATCTGATGATGCTGACTTTTAGTCGTGCAGGCACTTTCGATGCGGATTCGCTGGCCGCCTGGCAGGTTATCAAAAGTGGATTTATTCCTTCTGCAGGAGCGGAGGCCTGAGCATGTCCGATTTAACAGCAGCACGTTTAGACGATCCTTTAATTCATAGTTCTGTACTGGCCGATCTGGTTAGCGGGCTGGTGGAAGGCGCCGTCTACACTGGCATTTTGGTAGGGGCCAGTATGCTGTTTGCCGTCAATCCCGTCGCTGGCATCGCTGTCGGCGCGGGATTGATGATTGGCGCTATGGCTTCCGGCTATCCCGAAAAACTCGGCAATAAGGCCAGCGATGCCGTAGACGGCCTGCTTGATACGCTGGGCATGCGCGGCCCACCGGATGCGGTAATAACCAGCGGCTCTGACAACGTAAAAATCATGGGCAAACCGGCGGCACGTGCGGCAGGAACGGTCAATCGCGACATGATGGCCGCGCTTTCCGTTGGCAGCACAGAGGAACCAGGCCTGAAAGATATTGCGATGGCCGTTGCAGGAGGCATTGCTTCGACTATTCGCCATCCGGGCGACGCCATCAGTTCCGTGCTGGATAAAGTCAGTCATCTTAGCGCGGCATCGGTGGGCAGCTGGCTTGGCAGTCTCTGGGACGATGTGGTGCAGCCAACCGTTGCCAGTGCCAGCCCTTGCGCTACGCCAGCAAACAAAGATACCGTCGCCTGCACGAAAGGCCATCTGGCCGAGAACGCCAACTTTCTGGCGGAAGGATCGAAAAAGGTTTTCATCAACGGCCACCCCGCCGTACGTAACGGCGATCGCAGTACCTGTGAAGCAACCGTCCAGGTCAGTGAAAATCCGCGCGTGCGTATCGGCGGCGACAGCATCGTGGTACGTGATATCCGCAGCGGCAAAAACATGCTGGCTTATCTTGTCGGCACCATCCTGAGCGGTGGTATTGGCAAGGAAGGCGTTAAGCTGCTGGAACAGCTTTTCTCGCGCATTGCGGCACGGCGCGCGCTGCGTCAAATCGCCTGTACTGTTGTTTTTGAAACCGGAGAAGCAGTTGCGTCTGGCGCTATTGCTTCCGCTGCAATGCAGAGCGCTCACCCGGTTAATTATGCGACCGGCGCTAAAATTCTGGCCGACCGGGACGATCTCGATTTCGTGCTGGAAGACCGCATCCCGCTTTACTGGCAGCGTATTTACCACAGTCGCAATCTGACTACCGGCATGTTCGGTACCGGCTGGATGATGCCGTTCGAAACGCGCCTGATTCGCTTTCTTCACAAGGACGGTACTTTCCAGTTTGCCTGGCGCGACATAACCGGTCAGGAACTGGGGCTTGGCGAGATTGCTCCGGGCGACGTGGTTCGTTTTGATGAAGAGGGCTTTACGCTGTTCTGCTCGCTGCAGGGCGTTATCGTCATGCAAACCGCGCAGGGCGAATTTCATCTGTACGAACCCGATCCGCTGCGTGAAGGCGAATGGCGTATTGGCCGCATCTACGATCGCCATGAAAATTGCCAGCACTTTACGTGGAATGACAGGGGACAGCTGGTCGCCATTGCGGGCGATAACGAGGCGCTGGACATTCGTCTCAGCTATGAACAGCAGCATGGAAGAGTAACGGCGATAGATCAGGTTGTCGGCGGCGAACTGCGCCCGCTGATGCGTTACAACTACAACTCGCAGGGCCAGCTGATTGCCGTACAGGATGCCGACGGCGTTGAAACCCGTCGTTTCAGCTGGGATCGCGCCAGCGATCTGATGGCATCGCACAGCTATGCCACCGGCCTGACCGTGGCTTATCAATGGCAGCCAGCCAGCGATCCGCGCTACTGGCGCGTCAGTGAATACCGGGTGATGGACGAAGGGCAAAACTGCCTTGAGCACTGGCTGATAGATGCCGATGAGGAAGCTCGCAGCGCCACGGTAACCTGCTTCTCTGGAGGGACCACGCAGCATCGCTGGGATGAGCTTTGCCGTATTACCGACTATGTCGACAGCTACGGGGCGCACTGGTCGTATCGCTGGGCGGAACAGGGCGATTTGCTGATGGCAACGCATGCGCCTGGCGATCGGACCTGGGAATATGACTACGACGAACGCGCGAATCTGGCAATGGTGCGCGATCCGGCTGGCCGAACATCGACCACCATCTGGCATCCTTCCTATGCGTTCCCGCTAAAAGAAGTTCAGCCCGACGGCGCGGTGTGGCAATACCAGTACAACAATGCTGGCGATGTCGTCGCGGTGACCGATCCGCTCGGCGGCATAAGCCGTTTTACCTGGAACGAGCAGGGTGATTTAATCACGCGCACCGACGCGCTGGATAATACGCATCGCTTCTGGTGGAACGAGCGCGGCCAGCTACAGCGCGATGAAGACTGTTCAGGCCATCAAAGTTATCGGCTGTATGATGATGCGGGAAGGTTGTTGAGCAGCACGGACGCAGAGGGTAACACCACGCGCTATCGCTGGAGCACTGCGGGGCGTCTGCAATCTCTGATACGTCCTGACCGACGCGAAACGGAATATGAATACGATCGCGCCGGAATGCTGGTCGGGGAAAATATCGACAGCTTTTCAGAGCGGCACGTAGCCCGTAACGTGCGCGGGCAGATTGTCAGCGAAACCGATCCGGCAGAGAACATTACTCGCTATCAGTACGATCGGTTCGGGCGGCTGACGGCGTTAGTTAATCCAAACAGCGATCGCTGGCAGTTCGAGTATGACAACAGCCAGCGCCTGCTGGCGCAGACTGACTATGCCGGCCGTCGCAAAAGCTATGGATATGACGAGCTGGGCCTGGTTGCGGAAGTCGTGCAGCATCCGCTGTCTGCTGAAGGCGAAAACTTGCCGCCTCACCGTACGCAATTTGAATATGACGACGTAAATCGCCTGACGGTAAAAACTACGCAGCAACACCGCACCGAGTACCGCTACGGCCCGGACAGTGTAGAAATCAGGAAAATGGCGCTGGCGGAATGGCAGAAGGCGCAGGCGGCAGGCTATGAAGCCGAAGCGGAAGTGCTGATCCTGACCAGCGACGCGCTGGGGAATCTGCTCAGTGAAGAAAATAATGGTGGGCTGTTCACGCATCAGTACGACGCACTGGGCAACCTGATCGGCAGCACGTTGCCGGATGGCCGTGAGCTGAACTGTCTGCGTTACGGAACCGGTCATCTGCTACAGATGAACCTGAAACAGCACGGCAGGCAGAGGGAAATCGCAGGTTATCAGCGCGATAAGCTGCATCGTGAGATCGATCGTACCCAGGGTGCACTGCATCAGGGAACGCATTACGATCCGGCGGGCAGGATCGTAATGCGCCGCAGCGGCTTTATCGACAAATCCGGCGTGGTGTTTGAGCGCCGCTATCGCTGGGATCGTCTGGATCAGGTGATGCAGCAGCTGGTCGTGGACGGCGCAACGCGGCAGAACGAATGGGCCAGCCAGCAGCAGCGTTTCGGTTACGATGCGGCGGGTCAGGTCACGCGTGAAGTCTGCGCTTATAAAGAAGAGCATTTCAGCTGGGATGCCGCCGGAAACCAGACCGACAGGCCGGGCGAAACGGTATGGCGCAACCTGCTGCTGCGGCTGAAAGGGGCGCGCTGGCACTATGACGGCTTTGGCCGCATGACGTGGCGGAAAGCCTCTTCTGATGCAGTCGAACAGCACTTCAGCTATGACGACGAGCACCGCGTCAGCGAAGTACGTTTTGACGGCCACAAAGAGTTCAGCCGTGTGGAATACCGCTATGATGCCGTTGGCCGCCGCACGCGCAAAATTCTGCATCGTCATGGCAGAGAAACAGAAACCATCACCTTTCTCTGGAGCGGGCTGCGGATGGTGGGCGAAAGCAGCAGCCTGACGCCGGAACGCAATACGCAGTATATCTACAGCGAAAACAGCTGGGAACCGCTGGCGCGCGTGGACAGCATCGGCGAGCAGTCGGAAACGTTCTGGTATCACACCGAACTGAACGGCCTGCCAGAACGCATGACCGACGCGCATGGCGAAGTAGTGTGGCGCGGCCGCTTCTCCACCTGGGGCGAAACGGAGCGCGAAAGCGTGACGGGTTTCCAGGCTGTGCCGCAGAATCTGCGTTTTCAGGGGCAGTACCTGGACAGAGAGACGGGCCTTCATTACAATTTATTCCGGTATTATGACCCGGTGGGTGGACGCTTTACCCAGGTTGACCCCATAGGGTTGGCGGGTGGGGTTAATACCTATAGTTATGTAGTTAATCCGGTAACAATAGTAGATCCTTTGGGCTTAATGCCATTAAGCAATCCTATAAACCAAGGGCATCATATGGTACCGCATGAGGTTGCGACACATTTAGATATAGTACCATTTAATTCGCAAACAAATGTTCCCGCAATGTATTGGGACGATAGCCAGTGGTCGAGTATTGAGCATAGTGCCATGCATGGATACAATGGTATTGGTACAAATACCAAACCGCTTGTTAAGCCAGCAGCCGTTATAAAATCAGGCCTATCTAAAGAAGAATGGTTGAATTCGCTTGAGAAGCATTATAATAATCCTGATCTTAAAAATATTCGTGGCGATGTTCATTTAATTACATCTTCAGGAAAAAAAGGATTGCTTTTGGCAAAAAATGTCACCGCCCCTCAAGCTTGGGAAGTGACGAAAAACTGGGCAAGAAAAATGAAGTGTGGAGGGAAGTAATGAGTATAAAAAAAGTTTACGCTATCGATAACAGTAGCTCAATATTAAAGTCTTTTCTTAATTTTAATAAGGATGGAAAAGGAATTTTTGATTTAAAAAAAATCATCCCCCAAGACTTCAAAGGGAAAGTAATTATAATGGTGGAGCTTGTGGAGTATATTGAAAATAGTATTGTCGCCCAAAAGGGTAGTGCTAAAATAATAACCACAGGGGAGTCGGGGGATGCATTTTCTTTAACTGTAGAAACAAATGATACGGGCGTGAATGATTATTATAATGAAAATTATACGATAAATGAAAAGCATAATAAATTTTCGATATTTTCTTCTATTGATACGCCTTTTGTCGCTAAAGAGAATGTGCCTGCATCAAAAGTAGATATTGTTGACATGGCTAAGGTTTTAAATATAAATATATTACTTCATAATAAAAATATTGAAATTGGTAACTTTAAGGAAGGAAGAGAGGTTTTTGATGCATATGGTGCGCTAGGTTTCGCAATTGTTGATATAGATGAAGTTGACCATTATTTTAATGAAAATGCAGCCTCTAATGACCTCATTGAAGATTTCACAACTACGGAATTAGCTGGAGAGTTATTCAATCTCGGGCTTATGATCCTGTGTTGGGGATGTACACCATGGATTTATTACATCAGAAGTGGAGCGACTAATCATAACAATTTTTTGCTTGGTGAAACTTCTGGGTTTTCTGGTATGTACAAATTTAATAGCGGAAAAAAATATTATAGTGTAATTCCTGGGAATGAATTAAAAGACTGGGGTGTGTGCAAAAATAAAAAATGGCCTAAAATTGAAATAAAAGGTGATGGTGAGTATGTTAGCGTAGAGCTTTTTATTAAAAAAGCGTACTCGCAAGGCGATAGCAATTATCCTATCCCTACCTTTTACATAAATAGAAATGAGGGGGGGGTAGGTAATTCAATTCCTTTATTACAATCTAATATATTCGATAGTGAGATTTGATTTTATGTTTGTTGGTGAGCTTTTTATAAAATTAATAAATAGGTGTGCTTCACCCGGCGTTCTTGTAAACGGGAATGGTTAGGTAATATGTGGTAAGGGGTTTAATTTATGAGTATTTAACGGAGGGTTATATTTTATAATAAAAGGTTGGTTGCTTTTTTCGGCTCTTTAATTTTTCGGGATTGTGACATTTTTACGGACTCAGTGTGCTGTTAGGATACTCTTTTTTATTAGGTTATATGCGGGTCGCTATTTAATGACTGAAATTAACTCGCTTGGGGAATATAAAAAATGGAGCCAGTAGCGTTTCTGTCACATCACTTGCTATCTATAAAGAAGTTATATGGCGCAGCCGCTTTTCCTGTTTGACGAAACGGAGCGAAAAAGCGTGACTAGCTTTCATGCGTTGGCATCCAGAATCTGTAATTCCGACATGTCCCCTTAGCTTATAAATAATTATCTTTAGTTCATCACAATTTCTACTTATCCTTAATGTATGAATAGTAAAAAAACCGCCCCCTTCAAGCGCTAAAGATCAAGGGACGCTTCAAGAGGCGGTTTGCTCACAGGTTTTTTTGTATTTACCGGAATCGTCTAAAGCCTCGACTTACTTGCTTTTATCCTTATCGCCATCAGATGCTTTACTGGCATCCGCACCGCTTCCTGCGGACGTACTGGTACTACTTTTCGAATCCAGAGCCGCTGTAGCCGCACTGTCCTTCGCTGTAGTGGTTCCGGTGTCGCTTCCGGTAGACGTGCTGGTGCTGTCACTGCTTTTCGAAGCCGCATCAGCTTTGGTTGCACTGTCCTTCGCTGTACTGGTTCCGGTATCGCTTCCTGCGGACGTACTGGTACTACTTTTCGAATCCAGAGCAGCTGTAGCCGCACTATCCTTTGCCGTACTGGTTCCGGTGTCGCTTCCGGTAGACGTGCTGGTGCTGTCACTACTTTTCGAAGCCGTATCGGCTGTAGCATTGCCTCCAGCAGAGGTAGCAGCGTCGCCTGCTGATGACCCGGTAGCTTTAGTAGCAGTGGCGCTATCGCTTGTGGATGGTGCGCTGGTTGTAGTATCAGTGCCTGTTGAAGTGCTGCCGGTATCGCTTGTTGCAGATGTGCCAGTATCAGCCGCGCTGGTTGAAGAGGTAGTTGATTTACTATCACTTCCTGTTGCCGGGCTGGTTCCCGCATCGCTTCCTGTCGACGCGCTGGTGCTGTCATCATTTGCTGAAGGTCTGCCGGTACCGTTATCAATGACCGGAGGCGCGTCAGCCATCGCCTTATCCTCTTTAGATTTGTCGACAGGCGCATCGCTATCTACAGATGCACTGGCTTTGTCATCATTCGAGGAAGGCCTGCCGGTACCATTGTCAATAACAGGCGGAGCGTTGGCTATGGCAGCATCTTCCTTAGATTTATCGACGGCATCATCACTGTCTGAAGAAGCGCTGGCTTTATCACCTTCTACTGAAGGCCTGCCGGTGCCATTATCAATGACAGGCAGCGCATCGGCTATGGCATCACTTTCCGCAGGCGTAATAGTTTCAGCTTTAGTACCTGTATAAGTGCTGGTTTTACGGCCGCCTGCCGAAGTCGCACCATGTTCGTCATCCTCATACTCCGCAGCCTTGCTGGTCGTAGCGCTGCTTCCTGCAGATGAGGTGCTCCCATCGCCGCTTTTCGCGGACGTACTGGTCGTATCGCTTCCTGCAGCCGCACTGGTGCTGTCGGTGCTTTTTGATGACGTATCGCTTCCTGCAGCCGCACTGGTGCTGTCGGTGCTTTTTGACGACGTATCGCTTCCTGCGGCTGTACTGGTACTGTCGGTGCTTTTTGACGACGTATCGCTTCCTGCAGCTGTACTGGTACTGTCGGTGCTTTTTGACGACGTAGCGGTTCCCGCATCGCTCCCTGTAGTTGTACTGGCAGTTTTGTCAGCACTTGCCGAAGACGCGGCTTTCCCTGTATCACTTCCTTTACTTGTAGCTGTACTGTCAGCGCTTTTAGAAGACGTTGCAGTTCCCGCATCGCTTGCTTTAACCGTACTGGTGCCATCAGTGCTTTTTGCAGCCGCAGTTGTTTCGGCATCGCTTTTCGCAGAAGCCGTGGTGCCAGTATCGCTTTTTGAAGATGTACTGGTTCCGGCGTCGCTTTTCGCAGGAACGTTAGCATCATCATGAGTTGGTTCTAAAAAATCATCATGTTCAGACATACAAACCTCCACTAGCCCGGATGGGTAAACTAACTATAGAGGCCGGTTTGCGTACGCATTTTCCTTATTTCACAATTAGTTAAAAAAACTTTGGTGTCCAGACTGACTGCCTGGCTGTTTATATCGATGCTTTTATCTGCTGCCGGGCCTGCTCAAGGGCTGTCCGCTGCCGTACCAGCACTTTTTCCAGTGCTTTCAGTCGCTTTTGTTCACGACTATCCACAATCAGCACCAGGCAACCCTCTAAGACTTTGAGGCTGATGCCGATGCCTGGCTCAAAGCCCGCCTCCAGCAGCCATTTTCCAGAAAAACTTATCATGGGGATGCTGGTGTCGCCCTGATTTGGACGGTAGCCGACCTGCAGATGCCGTTCCGTTCTTGAAATAACCCGTTCCGATTTACGTTTGCTTGTAGTCATAGCTAAGTCCTGTGTAATTGTTGAAGTAATACCATGTTAATAAAATTACTCTCTGCTAAAGGAATGCCTGCAAAATTACTTCCCCTTTTATACCCTTCTGAGAGTCCTTTATAAATCGTAAATGCCTGGCTTTTTTGTAGATAAACTAATAAATGCGAGCTGGATCTGAAATAATACGCTCCTGTCGATAATAAATAGTAATTTTCAATATCATTATTCAATGAAAATTTCTTATGGTCTGTTTTTTCTATAGTTAACTGTTATATGTTGCTATTTTTAGTTTCCCGCCTAATTTTTGCGAGTTGTTACGCAATTTTGATTCTTACCGTTAAATTTCATTTGGTTCCTGGCTGAGCGGAGATAGAATTAGATTGTTTTCATATGCCAGGTAGCCAAATGAAGGTAAAAATGAATTATTTAAAAATTCATTCAGCCCAGACAGGGGAGCGAAATAATTATCAAAAAAATTATATTGGTTGATATTTAAAAGGTAGAGAATGTGCTTGCATTGAATTTATATAATTTGCCTGATGCCTGATGCCTGATGCCTGATGCCTGATGCCTGATGCCTGATGCCTGATGCCTGATGCCTGATGCCTGATGCCTG